>Ga0209048_10003993_pt1 | contig 14180 bp, 16 predicted proteins | sample FrelakmetCRP12CR_FD_187146 | JGI IMG/M metagenome (GOLD analysis project Ga0209048, IMG submission 187146) | Freshwater lake sediment microbial communities from the University of Notre Dame, USA, for methane emissions studies - CRP12 CR (SPAdes)... | ecosystem: Environmental > Aquatic >... | reverse complement strand
GGCAGGCCGCCGCGGCCGCGGCCGGCCGCAACCTGCGGCGCTTCAGCACCACGCTGACCGTGAGCCCGTACCAGCGACACGACTTGATCGTCGCCGCCGGTGAAGCGGCCGCGGCCGAGCACGGCGTCGACTTCGTGTATCTCGACCTGCGCGGCTCGTTCCGCGGGAGCTACGCCGAGAGCCGGCGGCTGAGCCTCTACCGCCAGCCGTACTGTGGCTGCGCGGCCAGCAAATGGGAAGCGTGGGAGCAGCTCTGGGCGCGCAAGAAGGCCGGGTGAGCGGGCCGGGGCGCGCCCGCGCCGCCGGCCCGGTGGCCCCGGCCGCCCTGCGACTCGATGACCTGGACTACGACCTGCCCGAGGAGCTCGTCGCGCAGACGCCCGTGGAACCCCGAGACGCGTCCCGGCTGCTCGTGTACCGCCGGGCCGACGGGAATCTCGACGACCGCGTCTTCAACGAGCTCCCCGGACTGCTCCGCGACGGCGATGTGCTGGTGCGCAACGACTCGCGCGTCTTCCCGGCGCGGAGCTTCTTTCGCCGCGCGAGCGGCGGCCGCATCGAGGTCCTCTTCTTGCGGCCCTCCGCTGCAGGAGAGAACGCAGCGGGGAGTGGTTCGCGTGACGCGGCCGCAGCCTCTGGCGCTCCGGCGGAGATGTGGGAAGCACTCCTGCGCGGCCGCCCGCGCCCCGGAGAGACGCTCGCCAGCGAGGCTCTTGGCGAGGACTGGTCGCTGGTCGCAGTGCGCCCTCTCGGCGACGGTCGCTGGCTGGTGGCCAGCCGGGACGCGCGGCCGGTGCTCGAGCTCCTCGAAGAGGCCGGCGCGATGCCTCTGCCGCCGTACATCCACGAGCATCTGAGCGACCCCGAGCGCTATCAGACGACCTACGCGCGTCTCGTGGGCTCCGCCGCGGCGCCGACGGCAGGCCTGCACTTCGCGCCGGCCCTGGACGCCGCCCTGGCGGCCGCCGGCGTGACCATCGAGACCGTCACGCTCCACGTGGGCCTCGGCACCTTCAAGCCGCTGGTGGAGGAGACGCTGGCCGCGAACCGGCTCCACCGCGAGACCTACGAGGTCGACGCGGCCGTGTGGGCGCGCCTGCTGGCGGCGCGCGCCCAGGGCCGCCGCGTGGTGGCCGTGGGCACCACCTCCGTGCGCACCCTCGAGCATCTGGCGCGCCACGCGCCGCCGGCGGCCACGCCTGCCGGGCCGCGGCCCGGGTCTTCCGCCGGCCCGGCCGCCTACCGCGGCGAGACCAGTCTCTTCATCACGCCGGGCTGCGACTTCCGCGTCGTCGACGCCCTGGTCACCAACTTCCACCTGCCGCGCACCAGCCTGCTGGCGTTGGTGATGGCCTTCTGCGGCGTGGAACAGACCCGGCGCCTGTACGCGCATGCGGTGCGCGAGCGCTACCGTTTCTACAGCTTCGGCGATGCGATGCTGGCGCTGTGAGCGCGCCGATGACAGCGCGTGGCTTCGCCTTCGAGGTGGAGGCGCGCGACGGGGCGGCGCGGGTCGCGCGCCTCACGACGCCTCACGGCGAGGTCGAGACGCCCTGCTTCATGCCCGTGGGCACTAAGGCCACGGTCAAGGCGGTGGCGCCGCGCGAGCTCGCCGAGCTCGGCGCCCGCATCGTCCTCGCCAATGCGTATCACCTGTATCTGCGTCCCGGCGCCGAGCTCGTCGCCGCGCACGGCGGCCTGCACGGCTTCATGCGCTGGGACGGGCCGATCCTGACCGATTCCGGTGGCTTCCAGGTGTTCAGCCTCGAGGGCACCCGCGTCGTGCGCGATGACGGCGTGGAGTTCGCCTCGGTGTACGACGGCTCGCGGCACGTCTTCACGCCCGAGCTGGCGGTGCGCATCCAGGAGCAGCTCGGCGCCGATATCATCATGGCCTTCGACCAGTGCGCGCCGGGTACCCTGGCGCGCGCCGAGATCGTGGCCGCCGTGGAGCGCACGTCGCGCTGGGCGGCGGCCTGCAAGGCCGCCCAGCGACGCGCGGACCAGCTGCTCGTGGGCATCGTGCAAGGCGGCGTGGACGAAAGGCTGCGCCGCCGCTCGGCCGCCGCGGTCATGGGCGTCGGCTTCGACGCCTATGCCATCGGCGGCCTCAGCGTGGGCGAGCGCGGCGAAGAGATGCTCGCCACGGTCGAGCTCATGGACGACGTCCTTCCGGCCGATCGCCTGCGCTACTTCATGGGCATCGGTGACCCCCTGGGCATGCTCGAGGTCGTGCGCCGCGGCGTCGACGTCTTCGACTGCGTGCTGCCGACGCGCCTGGCGCGCACCGGCACGGCGTTCTCGGGCAAGGGCCGCCTCAACTTGCGCAACGCGCGCTTCGCCGCCGACCTGCGACCGCTCGACGAGGCCTGCGACTGCTATGCCTGCCGCACGTTCACGCGGGCCTACGTACGCCACCTTGTGCTGCAGAAGGAGATGCTCGGAGCGCAGCTCTTGAGTCAACACAACCTCAGGGTTCTGATAAGATTCACGGAAGACGCCCGAGCGGCCATTCGCGCCGGGCGTTTCGCAGAGTTTGCCAATCACGTGGCGGAACGGTATTCCGCAGGAGGTTGAGACGCATGGGCGGAGGCGCGGCCATCATCATCTGGATCCTGGTCTTCTTCGGGATCTTCTACTTCCTGGCCATTCGGCCCCAGCGTCGTCAGCGCCAGGCTCACTCGCAGATGGTCACGATGCTCAAGAAGGGCGACGAAGTGGTCACCATCGGCGGCCTCTTCGGCACGGTCACCAGGATCGGTGACGACTGGGTGGAGCTCGAGATCGCCAAGCGCACCAAGGCCCGCTGTCTCAAGCGCGCCATCTCCTCGATCACCAGCATCGTGGAGGACGAGGACGAGGACGAGGACGAGTACATCGAGGCCGCCGACGACGACGTGATCGACGAGACCGACGCGGCGCCCGCGGTCGAGGCCGACGAGGTCGCCGACGCAGAGACTGCTGCCCGCCCCGAGGTCCCGGAACCGCCGCTGGAGCCCAAGGCCTGACGAGTCTCTCGCGACGGTCACCATCATGAAGCTCTCGACAACGAGCCCTGCCCTACCTGCAGGGCTCGTCGCATACGGGGGATGCAGGGATTCTTGCCTGCGGCCCGAACTGCGTTCTGACGTGGTGTCGACACAGGGGTAACGCATCCATGGCGCATGTCATCGCCTTCGCGAACCAGAAGGGCGGCGTAGCCAAGACCACATCCACCGTGAACCTCGGCGCTGCCCTGCGCGAGCACGGCCTGCGCGTGCTGGCCGTCGACATGGATCCCCAGGGCAACCTCACCATGAGCCAGGGGATCGACACGGAGGGGCTCGAAAAGAGCATGTACGACGTCCTCGTGCATCGCACGCCCATCGAGGACGTCATCTACGAGCGCGAGTTCGACGTGGCGGCCTCCACCATCGATCTCGCGGGCGCGGAGATGGCCCTCGCGCAGATGATCGGCCGCGAGCGCGCCCTGCAGCGCGCCCTCGATCCCGTGCGCGAGCGCTACGACTACATCCTCATCGACACGCCGCCCTCGCTGGGCCTGCTCACCATCAACGCGCTGACGGCCTCCGAGGGCGTGATCGTGCCGGTGCAGTGCGAGTACCTTTCGCTGCGCGGCCTGTTGCAGCTCGAGAAGACCCTCGAGATGATCCGCGAGAACCTCAACCCGGACGTGAAGATCCAAGGCATCCTGGCGACGCTGTTCGACGCGCGCACCAGCCACGGCAAGGAGTCCATCGAGGTGCTGCGCGACAATTTCGGCCCTCTGGTCTTCGACACGGTGGTGCGCAAGACGATCAAGTTCGCCGAGGCGCCCGTGATCGGGGCCTCGGTGCTGAAGTACGATCCCAAGGGCAGAGGGGCCGAATCGTACCGCGCCCTCGCGCGGGAGGTGCTGAATGGCAGATCGTCCTAGCATGAAGGATGGACTAAGCGAGCTCTTCCGGCGCACCGACAGCGGTGGCACGCCGAGCGAGAGCGGAGCCCAGGATGCGATCGTCAAAGGACGGCCCTACGTGACGACCATCAAGGTCGTCGGCGTCGGCGGCGCGGGCACCAACGCGATCAACCGCATGGTCGACTCGGGCGTCAAGGGCGTCGAGTTCATCGCCGTGAACACCGACGTGCAGCAGCTCGGCGTGTGCGACGCCGACGTCAAGATCCACATCGGCCAGGAGATCACGCACGGTCTCGGCGGCGGGGCGAACCCCGACGTCGGGCGCGAAGCCATGGAGATCTCGCGCGATCAGCTCAAGGCCGCCTTGCGCGGCGCCGACCTCGTGTTCGTCACCGCCGGCGAAGGCGGCGGCACGGGCACCGGCGGCGCGCCGGTCGTGGCTCAGGTCGCGCGCGAGCTCGGCGCCGTGACCATCGCCATCGTCACCAAGCCGTTCGGCTTCGAGGGCAACCGCCGCCTGCGCCAGGCCCTGGAGGGTATCGACCTCCTCAGGGACGTCGCCGACACGGTCATCAGCATCCCCAACGACCGCTTGCTCGAGGTCGTGGAGCGCAACACGAGCGTCGTGGAGGCGTTCCAGCACGCCGACGACATCCTGCGCCAGGGCGTGCAGGGCATCACCGACCTCATCACGGTGCCCGGTCTCATCAACCTCGATTTCGCCGACGTACGCACCATCGTGAAGGAAGCCGGCACGGCGCTCCTCGGCATCGGCATGGCCGGCGGCGAGAACCGCGCCCAGGCCGCCGCCGACATGGCCATCCACTCGCCGCTGCTCGAGACGTCCATAGACGGCGCGCGCGGCCTGCTGCTCAACATCACCGGCGGCAGCGACCTCACTCTCTACGAGGTCAACGAGGCCGCCGGGGTCATCAGCGAGGCCGCGGACGACGACGCCAACATCATTTTCGGGGCCGTCGTCGACGAGCGTCTCGAGGGCAAGATCTCCATCACCGTCGTGGCCACCGGGTTCGGCGAGGTCGTCGCGCGCGCAGATCGCGTCAGGGCGCCCGCAGACGCGCGTCCGGGTGGGAGCGACGACGGGCGTCGCGAGCGCCCCGAGGACAAGGGCACGCCCTTCGGGCCCGCACCTTCGTTCGACAGCGGCGCCTTCGAGATACCGTCGTTCGTCAACCAGCCGGAGGACTGACGAGCGGAGTCCTGCTCAGCGATGGCGCAGGCCGGCCGTTAGAACACGCAGGAGGCGACGGAGATGCCCGCTGACACCGCCGCCGCACTCCCCGTCGCACCAGCCGCCGCAGGCGGGCCAGCGAGCGGGGCGCCACCGAGCTGGGGAACCGGCTCGGATGTCGGAGACCAGGCACACCGCTCATTCGAGCTCGACCTCGACGTGTTCGACGGGCCGTTCGACCTGCTCGTCACGCTGATCCTCAAGGACGAGATCGACATCTGGGAGGTGCGCGTCTCGCGCATCATCGCCGAGTACGTTCTGAAGCTTGCGGACAGCGGCGAGTTCGACCTCGACGCCACCTCTCAGTTCGTGGTGCTGGTCGCGGCACTGCTCGAGATGAAATCGCGCCTGCTTCTCGAGGAGGATGTCGAGGAGGAGTTCGACGACCTCGACCCCGACGAGGCCGCCGAGCGCCTCCTCGAACGGCTCGCGCGCTACAGCCAGTTCAAGAACGTCGCCAGCGCCCTGCGCCGGCGGTGGGACGAGCACAGCGCGCGGCTGTATCGCAGCGTGCCGGTGCCGCCGGCCCTGCTGCGCCGGCCGGCCCCCGCAGGGGCCCTGCCGGCTCTGGCCCTGCCGGCGGCCCTCGCGCCGTTGCTGCGCGAACCGCCTGTTCCCGACGCGAGCCACCTCGCCGATCTCGCCGTCTCACTGGTGAAGGAGCTGCGCCGCCTGCGGCTCATCCTCGGCGACGAAGCGGAGTTCACCTTCGCCGCCGTGGCGCCCGAGGATCGCCTCGAACGCGCCGTCACCTTCTTCGCGTTGCTGGAGTTGCACTCCGGCGGCGAGGCCGTGCTTTGCCAGAAGCGGCACCTGGGCGACATCGTGGTCACCCGTGCGGCGCGGCCGCTACCGGCCGCCGCCGCGGCGGCGTGATCCGCCGCCGGACTGATCGGCGCAGGGCTATTGAGCGACGCGCGAGCCCGAAGGGCCCCGTCGCGGGCCGGATGACGCCGGCCACCTGTCTGCGGTAGCATCGACTGCACCCGGTCATCCGCGGACCTTGGACCTCATGCACGCACTCGCCCGGCGCCTCGAAGCGCTGCTGTTCATATCGTCGCGGCCGCTCCCGGCTTCCGAGATGGCGGCGGCCTGCGGCTGCTCCACCGCGGAGGTCGACGAGGCGCTGGAGGCCTTGCGCATCGAGTACACGGCGGAGCAGCACGGCGTCACGTTGCGTGAGATCGCCGGCGGCGTGACGTTCGCCGTCGCCGACGACTGCGCCGAGGACGTGCGACGGCTCACGGGGGCCGAGCGCCCCGACGATCTCACGCCGGCGTTGCTCGAGACTCTGGCCGTGGTCGCCTATCTGCAGCCGGTGACGCGCGCCGAGGCGGCCGAGGTCCGCGGCGTCTCATCGGAGTGGGCGCTGAGCTCGCTGGAGCTGCGCGGCCTGGTGGAACAGCAGGGCCGCGCCGACACGCCGGGCGCGCCCATCCTGTACGGCACCGGCGCGCGGTTTCTCAAGCTGTTCGGACTGCGCTCGCTCAAAGAGCTGCCGCCGCTCGAAGAGTTCTCGCTGCAGGCGGCCGAGGTCGATGAGATCCGCGCTCGCCTGATCGCCAACGCCGAGAGGAGGCGGGCGTGACCCAGCCAATGAACCTGGTGGTCTACTTGGCGCGCGCGGGCCTTGGCTCGCGGCGCTCGTGCGACGAGCTTATCCGCAAAGGGTCCGTGACCGTCAACGGAGAGGTGGTGACGTTCCCCCGCGAGAGGGTGGAGCCCGAGGATGTCGTGCTCGTCGACGGCGAGCCCGTGGAGGCGCGCGAGCTCCGCTACTTCCTCGTGAACAAGCCGCGGGGGGTCGCCAGTACGCGCCGCGACCCGCACGCGGAGCGAGTGATCGTGGATCTGGTGCCGAACGGGCGCATCCTGTTCCCGGTCGGGCGGCTCGACGTGGACACTACGGGCCTGATCGTCCTGACCAACGATGGCATACTCGCCAACCGGCTCATGCACCCCCGCTACGGAGTGCCCAAGACGTACGTCGCCCGCGTGCGCGGCAAGGTGAGCCGGCGCGCCCTCGGCGCCCTGCGGCAGGGGGTCGACCTCGAGGACGGGCTCACGTCGCCGGCGGAGGTCGACCTCAGGAAGCAGAGCGCCAAGACGGCGCTCGTGGAGATCACCATCCACGAGGGCCGCAAGCACCAGGTCCGGCGCATGTTTGCGGCCGTCGGCCTGCCGGTGGAGGAACTGCACCGGCGCCGCTACGGTCCGATCGCCGACAAGGGCCTCGAGCCGGGCGGGTACCGCGAGCTGGCCGGCGACGAGGTCGAAGCGCTGCGCCGCGCCGGGGAGGACGTGGCCGTGGCCGTCGGCGGCGAAGTCGAGGGTCCGCCGGTCCTGCTCGCCGCCGAGGCCTCGCCCGTGCCGGAGCCCATCCAGGCGGCCGAGCCGGGTGAGAGCGTCGAGGAGACGCCAGCCGCTCCGGACAAGGACGCTCAGGCGACGGTGGGCGATTCCCCGACGCCGGCGCCGGATGAGCCCGGACACGAGCCTGAAAGCGCGGGGAGTGTATAGTGTTGCACTCCCTATGCGGAGCGGAGCCTCATGATTGACGATACCCCCCGGATGTATGCCCTGCGCGGTGCGACGACGGTCGAGCGCGACACCAGTGACGACATCGCCGAGCGTACGGCGGAGCTGCTCGGCGTGCTCCTCGACCGCAACGACGTCGCGATCGACGACATCGTCAGCGTGATCCTCAGCGCCACCCCCGACCTGCGCGCCGACTTCCCTGCGGTCGCGGCGCGCCGTATCGGCTTGTCACACACGCCTCTGCTCTGCTGCCAGGAGATCCCCGTGGAGGGCGCCGTGGAGCGCTGCGTGCGCGTGCTTCTGCACGTCTATCTGCCGGTCGGCTCCGATGTGCGCCACGTGTACCTGCACGGTGCCCGGCAGCTGCGGCTCGACCTGCCGGAGTAGACCTTGCGCTTCGTCCCCGCCCTCGCCGGCATCGTCCCCTACGAGCCTGGCCTGCCTATCGAGCTGGTCAAGCGTCGCTTCGGCCTCGAGGACGTCGTCAAGCTCGCCTCCAACGAGTTCCCGCTTGCGCCCTTCGAAGAGGTGAAACGCGTCATCGTCGAGGCGCTCGACGACCTCAACCGCTACCCCGACGGCGACGCCACCGACCTGCGCGCGGCCCTGGCTGCGCACTATGGATGCGTCCCTGAGCAGGTCGCCGTGGGCAGCGGCTCCTGCGAGCTGCTCATGCTGCTCGGTGACGCGCTGCTCGAGAAGGCTGACGAGGTCGTCTTCGCCGACCCGTCCTTCGTCGTCTACAGCGACGTCTGCCGGCTGCACGAGGCTCGCGCCGTCGCCGCGCCGCTGGTCGACTTCACGCACGACCTGGAGGCCATGGCGGCGGCCGTCACGGCGCGCACCAAGATGGTGATCGTGTGTAACCCGAACAACCCGACGGGCACCTACGTGCCGGTGGCCGACATCGCGCGGCTCGTCGAGGCGGTGCCCGACGATGTGCTTGTGGTCGTCGACGAGGCCTACAACGAGTTCGTGACGGCGCCCGACTCCCAGGACGCGCTGGGCCTGCAGAAGGCGCACGACAACGTGATCGTCCTGCGCACCTTCTCGAAGATCTACGGCCTTTGCGGCCTGCGCGTCGGGTACGGGCTGTGCGCGCCGGCGGTCAAGGCGGCGCTCGACAAGGTGCGTCAGCCTTTCAACGTGAACCTGCTGGCGCTGGTGGCTGCCGTCGAGGCGCTCAAGCACCAGGACCAGGTGGCGCGCCGGCGCGCCACCAACGCCGAGCTGCGCACGGCCATGGTCGAGCAGCTTGCCGCCCAGGGCCGCGCCACTGTGCCCAGTCAGGCGAATTTCATGCTCGTGGACACGTGCGACCTGTGCCGGCCGCACGACCAGGTCTGCCAGAGCCTTCTGGCGATGGGCGCGATCGTCCGTGACGGCAACGCGCTGGGCTGCCCCGGCTGGGCGCGCGTCAGCGTGGGTACACAGGATGAGATCGAGTTCTTCCTGCGCAAACTGGCCTCGCTCGAGGTCGGCGCGCCGGGAGAAAGCGAAGGGAGGACGAGCTGAGCATGATGGTCATCATGCATGAGACGGCGACCGAAGAAGAGATCGCCCACGTCGTCGCGCGCGTCGAGGAGGTCGGCGCGAGCGCCCACATCTCCACGGGCGAGCGCGTGACGGTCATCGGCGTCATCGGCGACCGCGAGCAGATCACGCAGCTGCCGCTCGAGGCCATGCCGGGGGTCGACCGCGTCGTCGCCATCCTCAGGCCCTACAAGCTCGTGAGCCGCGAGTTCCAGCAGCGTGACACCGTCATCGACGTGCGCGGCGCCAAGATCGGCGGGGGGCACTTTGCCATCATCGCCGGCCCGTGCTCTGTGGAGACCCCGGAGCAGGTGTTGGCCGCCGCCCGCGCCGTCAAGGCGGCCGGCGGCAAGATGATGCGCGGCGGCGCCTTCAAGCCGCGCAGTTCCCCCTACGCCTTCCAGGGTCTCGGCGAGGAAGGCCTCAAGATGCTCGCCGCGGCGCGCGACGACACCGGCCTGCCGATCGTCACCGAGGTGATGGATCCACGCGACCTCGACGTCGTGTGCGAATACGCCGACGTCCTTCAGGTTGGAGCTCGCAACACGCAGAACTTCCTCCTGCTGGCGGAGTTGGGCAAGGTCGCCAAGCCCGTGCTCCTGAAACGCGGCCCCGCGACGACCATCGAGGAACTGCTCATGGCCGCCGAGTACATCGTCAAAGAGGGCAACCGCGACGTGATCCTTTGCGAGCGCGGTATCCGCACCTTCGAGACGGCCACGCGCAACACGTTTGACGTGAGCGCTGTACCTGTGATCAAGCTGGCCAGCCACTTGCCGGTGGTCGTCGATCCGAGCCACTCGGCCGGCCGCCTGGACCTTGTGCTGCCGCTCTCGCTGGCCGGCGTGGCCGCCGGCGCCGACGGCGTGCTCGTGGAGACGCATCCTAGTCCCGAGCACGCGCTCTGCGACGGCCCCCAGTCTCTGCCCACCGCCGTGTTCGGCGAGTACGCCGGACGCGTACTCGACCTCGCGCGCTGGGCCGGCAAGACCACCGTCTGACGCGGGTGAACGACGCCCGCGTCAACACCGTCGCCGTCATCGGCGTCGGCCTCATGGGCGGGTCTCTCGGGCTCGCGGCACGCGCACGCGCGAGGGTCGCCGAGGTCCGCGGTTTCAGCCAGACGCAGGCGACGCTCGAACTCGCGCTCGAGCGCGGCGCCGTAACGCGCGCCTGCGGCAGCCTCGAAGAGGCCGCCTCAGGCGCGGATCTCGTGTTCGTGTGCACGCCGGTGCGGCTCGTCGCCCAGCACGTCAAGGCGGCGCTGGCGGCGGCGCCGCCGCACGCCGTGATCAGCGACGTGGGCAGCACCAAGGGCCCGCTGATGCGGGCGCTCTCGCCGTACGAACAGCGGCGCTGCGTGGGCGGTCACCCGCTGTGCGGCTCCGAGGCGGCCGGCGTCGCCAACGCCCGCGCGTCGCTCTACGAGGGGGCCACCTACTTCGTCACCCCCGGCGCGCACGTGGACACCGACGCCTACCAGCGGCTGTACGGTTTCCTCGGCGAGATCGGCGCCCGGCCCGTGGCCGTCGACCCTGAGGAGCACGACCGCGTCATGGCCGTCGTGAGCCACCTTCCGCACGTGCTGGCCAACGTGCTGATGACCCAGGCCGGCCGCCACGCGGGCGCACGCGACGCCCTGCTGTCGGCGGGCCCCAGCTTCCGCGACCTCACGCGGGTCGCCGGGAGCAACCGCCGCGTGTGGACCGACATCTTTCTCGAGAACCGCGCCGCCCTCCTGGCCGCGCTCACTACCTTCCAGGAAGGCCTGCAGGAGGTGCTGGAGGCGCTCGCGGCAGGCGACGCCGCGCGCCTCGACGACGCCATCGGACGAGCCGCCGAGCAGCGCGAGCGCATGCTCGAGGCCGGCAGCCTGCCGGCTCGGGAGCTGCACCGCCTGATCGTCCGCGTCCCCGACAGGCCGGGCGTCTTCAGCGAGATCATGGTCGCTCTCGGCGACGCCGGGATCAACATCGAGGACCTCGCGATGCACCACATGAGCGCCGAGCTGGGCGGCACGCTCACCGTCTACGTCCTCGGTGAGGCGACGAGCGCGCGCGGCGCGCACCTCCTCGCCGGTCTGGGCTACGACGTGATCACGGGGAGCGCGGTGGAATGACGGTCGTGGCCGTCGACGGCCCCGTGGGCTCGGGCAAAAGCACGGTGGCGCGCCGCGTCGCGGCGCGCCTCGGCTATGTCTACCTCGACACCGGCGCGATGTACCGGGCGGTGGGCCTACTGGCCACGGAGGCGGGCGTGGCCCTCGACGATGAGGAGACCGTGGTCGCGCTTACCCGGTCTGCCGGGCTGCGCTTCGACGGCGACGGCCGCCTGTTCGCCGGGAAGCGCGACGTGAGCGACGCGATCCGCACCCTCGAGATGGGCGCCGCGGCCTCGAGGATCTCCGCGCTGCCGGGCGTGCGCGGGCTGCTCGTCGAGGAGCAGCGGCGCCTCGCCGGCGACACGGACATCGTCATGGAGGGCCGCGACATCGGCACCAATGTGTTTCCGGCCGCGGCCGTGAAGGTCTACTTGACGGCGCGCCCGGAGGTGCGCGCGGCGCGCCGCGCAGCGGAGCTGCGGGTAATGGGTGACGAGGTCGACGACGCCCAGGTGCTCGCCGCCCTGCTGGAGCGCGACCGGCGCGACTCCACGCGAGCCGTCGCGCCGCTGCGCAAAGCCGCGGACGCCGTCGAGCTGGACACCTCGGGCATGACGCTCGAAGAGGTCGTCGAGGCCGTCGCCGGCATCGCTCGCGGCAAGGTCGGGCCGTGAGGCTCTGGGGCCTGCCTCTCGCGGGTCACGGCGACAGCGGCCTTTACACGCTTTGTCGCTGGCTGGCCGTGCCCATTTTCGGGGGCCTGTACCGCTGTCGCGCCGCGGCCACCGACAACCTCCCTCGGGAGGGCGCCGTGATCGTGATCACCAACCACAAGTCCAACATCGACCCAGTCATCGTCGGCATGATCTGCGACCGGCCGCTGCGCTATATGGCGAAGAAGGAACTTTTCGGGAACGCGGCTCTGCGTAAGCTCATCGTCACGCTCGGCGCCTTCCCGATCGACCGTGGCGTCGGCGGCAGGGCGGCCCTCATCACATCTCTCGAGATCCTCACCGAAGGCGGGGTCCTGCTGATGTTCCCCGAGGGCCACCGCAGACCCGACGACGCCGTGCACGACTTTCTGCCCGGCGTCGGCATGCTTGCGCTGCGGAGCGGCGCGCCGGTCGTGCCGCTGGCGGTGGACGGCACGCAGCGCATGATGGCCGGCGGGCGGCCCCGGCTGCCCGCCCTGCGGGCGCGCATGGGGCCGCCTCTCGATCTCAGAGACCTGACGGCGCGCAACAGCAAGGCTTATCAGGAGGCGGCGCGGCGCATGCACGAAGCCGTTGCAGGGCTGTATGCGCAGCTCTGACGGGATGCCGAGCGGAGCCGCAGACGAGCCCCGCCCCCCACAAGGCGACGACCTTGAACGCCGCCAGCCCTACGACGACGAGCCCGAACGGCGCGCCGAGCTGCGCCAGGTGCGCGCCGGCGACGTGGAGATCGTCGTGGCCAGGTGCGCAGGGTACTGCTACGGGGTGGAGCGCGCCCTGCGCATCACCGAGGAGGCCCTGGCGGCCGCCGAGGGGCCCGTGGCGTCACTGGGCCCGATCATCCACAACCCGAGTGTGGTGGGGCGGCTGGAGGCGCGTGGCGTGAACGTAGTGGACGGCGCCGAGGAGGCGACTTCGGGGACCCTGATCGTGCGCACCCACGGCGTGCCGCCCGAGGTCGTCGAGGACGCCCGCGCCCGGGACATCACACTGGTGGACGCGACCTGCCCGTTCGTGTCCGTCGCGCAGCGCAAGGCGGCCGGCCTGCGGGAGGCCGGCTACACGGTGGTCATCCTCGGAGAGCGTGACCACCCCGAGGTGGCCGGCCTCCAGGGCTTCGCCGGACAGGGGGCCGTGGTCGTCGAGGACGCCGCCGGCCTGCCGCTCGCGCAGCTGCGCGGCAAGCGCGTCGGCGTCGTCGTGCAGACCACCCAGACGCGCGCCAACCTGGCCAACGTGGCGGCCGCCTTGGCGCCCGTCGCCCGCGAGCTGCTCGTGTTCAACACCATCTGCGACGCCACGGAGAAGCGCCAGAGCGCCGCCTGCGAGCTGGCCGCCGAGGTCGACGTGGTCGTGGTTGTCGGCGGCCGCAACAGCGCCAACACCGCGCGGCTGGCGCAGCTCTGCCGCGCGATAGAGAGCCGCACGCATCACATCGAGTCGGCGGCGGAGCTCGAGCCGGCCTGGTTCGTCGGCGCCCGCCGGATCGGCGTGACCGCGGGAGCCTCGACGCCCGACGAGGAGATCGAGGCCACCGTCGCCGCCCTGCAGGCGCTCTGTGGGAGCTGAGGCGGGAGCGCGCGGCGCGGCGGGCGCGAGCCTCCCGGTGGTCGCCGTCCAGGACGCCGCGCTGCGCGCCGGCCTGCGTCCGGGGGACTGCATCGCGCGCCTTAACGGCGCTGCTCCGCAGGACGTGCTCGACCTCGAGATGGCCGCCGCCGACGGCGCCTTCTGGCTGACGGTGCTCCGCGACGGCCACCCGCTCGACCTGGTCGTTGAACCTGGCGCCGGGGAATGGCACGGTGTCTCGCTCGGCTACGGGGGCCTCGGCGCCCCGCCGCGCGTGTGCCTCAACCGCTGTCGCTTCTGCTTCGTCGATCAGGTGCCGCCCGGCCTTCGTGCCGCCCTCTCGGTGAAGGACGACGATTACCGGCTCTCGTTCCTGCACGGCAACTTCACGACTCTCACGAACCTTGACGAGGACGACCTCGCGCGCATCGTGGAACTGCGTCTGTCTCCTCTGTACGTGTCGCTGCACGCCTGGGACGACGAGGCCCGCGTTCGTCTGATGGGACGGGCCGCGGCCGGCTCTCGATGTTCGTCGTCGACACCGACGCGCCGGGGCTCGAGCGGCAGGTGATCCCC
>Ga0209048_10003992_pt1 | contig 14182 bp, 8 predicted proteins | sample FrelakmetCRP12CR_FD_187146 | JGI IMG/M metagenome (GOLD analysis project Ga0209048, IMG submission 187146) | Freshwater lake sediment microbial communities from the University of Notre Dame, USA, for methane emissions studies - CRP12 CR (SPAdes)... | ecosystem: Environmental > Aquatic >... | reverse complement strand
CCAATGACCTGGCTTATCGATCGGTTGGATCTATTGCACAGGCTGACCTTGATATCCCGGATACGTTTACCTTCACCGCTATAGGTTCAGGTTCGGGAATGGGATCGATGAACTTCGGTTCGAGGAGTCTGTCAGGGATTGGCACGACTACTGACATCGGTTATGCGAACTCTATCGGTAAGGACCTCATGGCCAACGGCCGGTTCAATATTGGAAAGGATGCACGGTGGTCCTCGTTCTCGAAGACCTTTGGTATCGGGGAACCGGTGTGAATTGATACTGCATCCCCTTTTTTTCCGGATATTCTTTATAAAGAGATTAGTCACTCCCTTCCTGGAAAGGTGCCTTATCAGGCCGTTGCCGGGCCAGTTGAGATACGACGCGAGTGTACTGTTTTTTTGTGTAAGCCAAATTAATTAAAAATCGATTTGTTTATTGTCTGATATCTTAATGTAAAATTATGAAATGCATCCCCGTTGTTTTCCTTGCAGTGTTTTTCCTGGTTATCGTTACTGCAACTCTTGCAGGCTGCACACAGGTCCCGGTGCAGACACCGGTAACGCAACCTCAAACGGCAGTTCCAGCTCACACAGCCGAAATAACGTTAATTCCAGCCACTACCGCAGTATCATCAACTCCAACTGCAATTCCTACTCAAAGTTCAGATTCACCAATTAAAGTAAAAAATGTCGTTGTAACTCCGAATGGGGACATCCTGTCGGGTGTGCCAATGAAGGTTTCGTTTGACATTAAATTTAATCCAACCGGTGGTGAAACCTTCCCGAGCCTCAGGACACTCGCTCTGTTAACTGACATGCAAAATGTGGAATGGTCATATAGCACCGCAATCGATGGCAATCCAAGCCCGTTAATTAATGCGACCGGGCGGAATTTGTACATTTCAGGATGGGTCCTGTCGTATCCTTCAAAACGGGAATTATCAATGCATGTAAACGTAACCGGAAACGTTCCTTCTATTCCTAAATCAGGTAATATGAATGTAATTCGTGTAAATGTTCAGGATGATACCGGTGCAATTATTCCAGGTACTGATTTCATCAGCATAAAATCTTATTCTGAAGGTGCAACATTAAATAAGCCACTTGCAACTTCATCCCTGCCCGATACTACCCCGGGACCTTCGATGCACACAGGAAATGGAGATGATATCCGGGCTTTCACAATTACAGATGGCGGGGGATTTATAATCACGGGAGTCTATTCGGGAGACACTAATTTCATCGTTCGCATCACTGACAATGACGGGAAGCAGGTCGGGTCATCTCTTTTCAACCAGACCGGATCATATACGGGTAAAAGAATAGTTAACCTGCCTGCCGGGAAATACTTCTTTGAAATTCAGGCAAAGGGACCATGGTCAATTGATCTTTCCCCAACTTAAATTATTCATATTTTGTCATGAAAATTTTGGATCCAAAAACGCAGTGGGTGTAAAAAAACCGGTTTCCCAAATTTTCATTGCTTCGATGCGAAACCATCTGCACCCTTACAATCAGAAGACCTCACATATTCCGAGATGGCAAGTGCACAGGGTACCATAACAGCTTTCAACAAGGAGATGAGTTATTCCTCACAGGTTAATTCTGTAGCGATAGCAACACCCGTTCCAACAATGACACCAGCACCACCACCTAACCCCTGAACCTGAACATTCCAATTTTTTTCAAAGATTTTATCAGGAATTACCCCTTGCTGCAGACTATTGCACTGATATCCGGTGGTAACATCCCATTTGCACAGAGATTATGTAGAATGGCATCTGAGGCAAGTGCAATACCAAAACACCCTATAAGGGCCCCGGATAACACTGCCAGGAATATTAAGGAATTATTCATGCCCAGAAGTTTGCCGGCAATAGAACCGCGTACACCGCCGCTACCTAACACCGGGACCATTACCATGAGCAAAACGGCCGCAAAGTTCAGCCCGACGAGCCATTTGTGGACCGTGAAAAAAGTCCTGGTTTTATCTGTTATCTTCGTGAGCAGATTACCAAGATAGGGAATTTTATACGCTAGATCGAAATTGAGCACCATGAAGAGGCAGGTCTCGATATCGATCATGGCAATAGAGACCGCCATGTACCACCACGGGATTCCGAGGGCAATTCCGATAGGAATGACCGATTCTTTCCCTGCCGGAGGGAGGATATAGGCAACCATCAGCCCGATCATAATTAGAAACAGGGTGTACGGGAGCGTGAAGTACATAATCAATACCTGGACTGATACGATGAGAAACGGAATGAGGAGTGCTACCAGCCGGTATGGTAAACCCCATAATGACGGTTTTGTGTCCATAAGATTCCAGGTAATGGTGGTCTTCTCAAATTGCTACGCAGATCGGTGAAACAATTCGTTATGATTTCTGCACGGGTCTCACTACCAGGACCGGGCGGTCTGCTCTCCTTGCAATGGCATAGGTCGTGCCTCCGACAAACAATTCCTTAAGTCCACGGAGCCAGCCCTCCCCGAGCGGGCTCATCGCGATGAGTGTTGCCTCTTCCTGCCTGGCAAGGAGGTTGATCTCATCAGGAGGATACCCGACGCGGATATGTTCCTTCACCGTAAACCCGGACTGAACCAGTTCGTCCCGGATTCTCCCAAGCTTCGCTGTTGCCCCGTTTATGTATTCAGGGAGTCTTGAATCGTTTTTTCCTGCATGGATCACGTGCAACAGGATAATCTCATCAATCCCCTGCATGGACTTCACAAACCGGAGAACCTCTTCTGCAGGAACTGAGAAGTCAGTAGGGATCAGGACTTTTGAGAAAACCGGTGGAGATGCAGGCACCGCAGCAGGGGCAACCCTGCTATCAGCGGGTGGATATTTTACCAGGAGGAGGGGGACTGTTGCATGGTACAGCACATAGGTGGACACACTGCCGAGAAACAGGTCATGAAGGCTTTTTCCCCGTGCCCCCATGATAATCAGGGAAACGCCCTCTTTTTCAGCTATGTCCAGGATCCTTGAACCGATAGCTTCCTGGTTTTTCGAATGTTCAATTACTTCCACATGGGTCTGTACTGTTAATCCCGGGCTACCGAGGATTTTTTTATATTCAGCCAGAAGATGTTCCGCAGGTTCGGTCCCTGGACCAGGACCAGCTCCGGTTTTTGATGAACCGGAAGCATCCATAACATGCAGCAGCACCACTTCCTGAATACCCTGAATTTCCGCGATGCACTCAGTAGTTTTTTGCGAGTGAGGGGAGAAATCAGTGGGGAATAAGACTTTTTTATACATCTGACCCGACCTGTATTGTAATAGGGGCAGGAACTTTTAAAAGTCCCGCTCATGACCCCGGGGACTGCCACGGTAGAGGGCGTGGGAAAAAACGGGTCATCTGCCTGAACACAAAAAAAAATATTCGATATGAGGCCTGTTACAATACAATCGGGTGATGGGGCTAAGGTGAGGGCCTGCCTGGTCAGGCCCTCACCCATCCCGGCAGCACTGCGATAACCATTACGCAGTTTTTTTTTGGTTTTGTGGCTCTGTTGATATCCTGCCAGCTGAAAAAAAGAAGAAGGAATACGTGGACAGGAGGGGGTTTCACCCCCTCCCTGTCCCACCCCCGATACGATATTTCCCGGGCAGGGTTCAACTGCCGGGCTCCGGAATATTTCTGAGATTGGAGAGGCCTCCCCTATCCCAACAGGGGTCGCCGCTGTGGCGGGGCGGAACCCCGGGAGCGTGGGTAAATCCGGGAATACCCAAAATCCCCAGGATAGATTTGAGAGCATGTCAACAGAGCCTGATTATGAGCCCTGCTGGAAAACAACAGAGGCTGAATCATCAAACGGGTTCGTCCGCATTGCGAGCGAGAACAGGTACGGGTAATGGTCTTTCAGATACTCCATGTATTTCAGCCATTCGAGGACCAGCAGCGAATACGCACGACAGATATCACTCGCGAGGTGTGCCTGGTCCGGACGCGGTAACGAGGAGAGATCACCTCTCGCCTTCATCTCTTCTGTCAGGTGGTTGATCGCGAGGATGAGGTCGGTAAACGATTCATGTTCAAAAATGACCGGGTTTTCTACAAGCCTGAGCAAAAAGTCCTCCTGGCTGATAAGGTACTCCCGCAGGGCAGCCTTATCGACCCGGTCGATCGTGATACTGCAGGAATAGGAGTTGAGGAAGGTCTGCACATCCCGGAACATATCATTACGCCATTCATCCCCGATAACAAGATGTTGTTTCACCTTTTCTATGGTGGGATCAGCCCTGGTAAGCCGTGCGAGGAGGGGAGTCCCGAAACGGGAAAAGAAGACCCCGATGACCATGTTCAGTTTCTCCAAACGGCGCTTTTTCTCACGTGATTCGAGCATCTGATCAATAATCAGGGTGATAATGAGTACCTCTATCGGAATGAACGCAAGGTCGCCGATAAAAAAAATGAACAAGTGATGTGCGTCCTGGAAGACGAGGTAATGGGCGGTTAACATGGCAAGCGTCAGGGTTACCAGCAGTACACCTGCGACAAGTTTCCACCGGGTATCTTCTTTCATACGTGCATAGTAGGTCGTTGATCACGATTAAAAATTCCCGTGACAGTGATTTTCCACCGTATTTTTGGGCAATCGTTGTATTCCGAAGAGGATACATTAGAAATCCGCGGAATCAGTTCACCATTCACAGATTAGTACCCGGATTTTTTTCCTGTCATTTCATCGATGTCAATCCTGATAACACAGACGTTCCCAAGTTCTTTTTCTGAAAAATTATGAGGATAAGAACCATAATGGTTCATGATGCAGTTCAGTCCAGTCCGTTTCTCCCGAGGATCGGTAACGAAATATGCTTTTCCGGAGCAGATGACACTCCTGTATCGCATTCCCCATTTGCATGGATTTTCTGCCCGGACGACTTCGCTGCATTCATCGAATTCAATGCAACAATCCGGGTTTTCCTTAAGAATGGCGATTTTCTTTCCTTCATGTGCAGAATGAAGGTAGATCACTCCCTCCTTATACCCGAATGAGAGCGGCACGATATAGGGCCTGCCGTTACCTGCACACCCCAGCCTGCATACCGTTGCTTCATGGATGACAGATTCCATATCGGCGGTATTGGTTAGTTCATGGTCCTTTCTATGCATAATGACCCGGGTTTTCGGACTATGGCGTTAATTGCCCAAAATTGATGGAACGCTCATTTATTAAAAGATAAGCAGTCAGGTACTCTAAGCATGGGCGTCTTCCGGTTCGAGAATAAATATGCTGCACCGAGCAGGGAACAGCGGGAACGATATATGAAAGGGGAGACCGAGGAACACCTCTTTGGTCCTGATAACCAGATCCTGCTCATCGTCTACGACGAGGCTGCATACCTGAAAGATGACATCGACGGGGTCCGGATCCTCTTTACCGGGGCACAGGACAAGCAGAAGGTGTATGACGAAGTGAGGAGGCTGCTCGAGTACCACCAGCAGCCCGATGTGAATAAGGATGCATTTAAGACCGGGAATGAAGTCTGATGCGCCTCCATTCCTCTGGTATCATTAACCTTACGTTTTACCCCCAGGACTGTTCTTGCTCCATCGTGTAAGCCGGTGAGCATGGCCCCTTCCCGCCGGGCTGGGAATGCGGAGCCGTCACTTCCATTCGAGAGTGAGTCTGCAGCACCATTTATCCCACCGGTTCAGCACATTCGCAAATACCGGTCCCATGGTTCGAAATCTGTTTGAACAAGGAATTGCCTGAACTGTGTATTAACAAGGTTGCCACGTTCAATCCTGGGGTGCGTTGCACCGGTGGGGTTCACATCTGTGATCAGTGCCTTATTACAGCGAGAGATGGTTCAGGTGAATCAGCAGGAAACCCATGTTTTCCGAACCATAGCCGGTTGTGAATAACCCGGGTGTCAGCCGCCACCAGAACAATTAAATAATCCTGGGGAACATTGGAAAACCGGTAGCCGAACATGACACTAAAGGATAACATTTCAGATGTAATAGCCGGCCAGCACGTGGCCGCTCTTGCGACCCTATCGGAAGGAAAACCTGAAGTACGGTTCGTTGTGCTTGCAGGGCAGCCGGACCTGACCCTTGTCGGGGCAACGATGAAAGCCAGCCGGAAAGTCCGGCAGATAATGGAAAACCCGGTTGTGGGAATATCGATCTGGTCTGGAAAGGAGTATTCAGACCCCTACATCGTGTTCCGCGGCAAGGCCGAAATTCATGAGGACCTGCAGACGAAAAAAAAGTACTGGAACCCCATGTATGAGCAGTACTTTAAAACAGTGGATAACCCGGATTACGTTGTGATGTTGTTTGTCCCGGGCGAAATTGAGTATATTGCCCCGGGCAGCATGCAACCGGAAGTCTGGAAACCCTGACTAAGTTTCCCGGCCCGGTTATTTTTTGCGCCGTTTTGTATTGTCACGGTTTTACATGGTAAGTGTTGCTGGGAATTCCTGCAACTGGCGGGATAGAGAGGATGTCTGCTGGTTGTCGAAAAATCCTGTCATTCTCATCGGATTGATGGTTTTTTTAAATAAAGGTTAAGTTGAATGCTCTCACTCTGTCTTATAAATTAGAGTATTCCAAAATGTTATCACGCTCCCGGGGCTCCGCTCCGCCGCTGAGGCACCCCGGTTGGGATAAGGAATAGTCTTCAAATCTCTGAAATTTCCTTGAATGTCCCAATTGAACCCTGCCAATGAATATCTTATCGGGGGTGGGGCAGGGAGGGGATGAAAACCCCTCCTGTCTACGTGTCCCCTCTTTTTTTTTAAAATATGCAGGGTTTTCTATAGAGCCCCGATTTATGAATATTTTTTTAATTAACCTGCATATCGGAATGAACCCTTGGGCACACCGATTTCAAATCTTGCCCCTTTCCCGGATATTCCGGTTTCAATAATCGTCATCCCGGTAATCCCCAGGATCTCCCTTGAGAGGAATAGTCCCAGACCCGTGTGTTTTCCGAAACCCTGCGTAAAAATATGTTTTTTATCCTCTGTTGGGATTCCTGCACCATTATCTTCGATTATTATCTTCAGCCCGTTCTCACCATTTTGTGAAGAGATACGGATGGCCGTCAATGAATCGCCGCCATATTTGAGTGCATTATCGATCAGGTTAAAAAATACTTTTCCAAAGAGGGGATCTGCGAATACTTCAAGGTCCGTTCGATCGACATCTACGTTGACCTCCCGCATTGGTAATTCCACCGCGACGTTCCCGACAATTGAACTTATGTTCTGCCAGGCTGGCTTTTTTACCCCCATATCCTGGTAATCCCGTGTGAATGTTATCTGCTTCTGTATGGTCTGGGCAGCTTGTTGTTCTCTTTTAAGATAATCAAGGAGTTTTGGATTGGTTTCGAGCATTTCTGAAAGTTCAAGAAAACCAATGAGAACCGTCAACTGGTTAAGGATGTCATGGCGGGTGATGCTCGACATCAGGTTGAGTTTTTTACTTGCAAGGGCCAGTGCATTCTCCGTCATTTTTCGTTCTGTGATGTCAACAACGAATACAAGTATGCCAATTACCTTCCCCTGATCATCTTTTAACGGGATTTTATCCGTCTGCACCCAGCGTGTAGAACCAAGAGCAGTATGCATCTGTTCGATAATACCGAACTTGGGTATACCTGAATTGATCACTTCCAGGTCGTCCCTGTAATACGCATCTGCCATCTCCGGGAATAGGTTATCTGTGCTTTTCCCTTCGATTTCTGCAACAGGCAGTCCGAATGCCTTCGCACCAGCCGGATTGACCCGGATAAAATTATTTTTGGTATCTTTATACCAGATCATAGCCGGGGCATTGTCGATAATCGCCTTAAGGTCTGCCGCAAGAGTCTGGAGTGCCTTTTCATCCCTCTTTCGGCGTGTAATGTCCCGGGCGATTGCGAGGATTAATTTTTTCCCCTGAATTGTGATAAGATGAGCGTTTATTTCTACAGGGATGACTGTCCCATCTTTCCTGCGGTGTCCGGTTTCGAACACCGAATGGCCGTTTTTCAGTAATTCCTTTCCAATTTGATCTAACGGGCGGCTATGGTACTCTGTAGAAATGTCAAGCGGGTTTTTTTCCATCAATTCCTCTTTTGTATACTGGAGCATCCTGCATACCACCTCATTTACATCAACATACTTTCCGGGTATGCCCTTATCATCGACTTCATGCAGATGAATTCCATCATTTGCAGAGTTGAAAATTTCCCGGAATTTTTCTTCGCTTTCCAAGACCCGCTGTTCCTCCTGCTTTCTTAGTGTGATATCACTGAGCGTTCCCACCATCCGGTTGGGTATCCCGCCTGCATCCTTTTCTACAACCATTCCCCGTGTGCTGACCCATTTCCATTCGCCGGATTTCATTTTCATCCGCAACTCTATCTCGAAACCTGTACCAGTGGAAATATAATCCTGTAATTTTTTCTTGACCCCGACAAGGTCGTCCGGGTGAATAAGGGTCAGCCATTTGGCATAGGTGGCAGGGAATTCCCCGGGTTCGTATCCAAGCATGGTGTAATAATGATCACTGAAAAATGCGTTCCCGGTAGGAATCTGCCAGTCCCATAGCCCGTCATTTACCGCGTTTATGATCGTTTCGTATCGCTGCTCGCTCTTTTCGAGAGCTTCCTGGTTCTGTTTCAGGTCATGGAACAGGAGATCATAGGGCCTTGTCAGGCCAACTACCACAATTGCCCGGTAGAACAGGTACACAGAAACGAGCCTGAAAAGGTGCCCCAGCATGTTCATGAACCCGTACACACTCACGTACGAGGTGAACGCAAGTTCGCCAAGAATGAGGAAAACCAGGGAGGAAATAAGAAGTTTCCATACCAGGGTGTCAAAATGCCGGCGTTTTAGTATGAGGACGATCACGGTTGCGGCGAGAATCAGGGAGATTATGTACTCGCTCACAATTTTGAATGGAGTAAGCCCGCTTCCTTCAATGAAACAGTGTGGAAAATTCTGCCAGTAGAAAATACTCGTCAGAAGGAGCACGAAGGCTGTCGCACACGCTATAATGATAATGTCTGCGTCGTATTTGCGGTCTTTTGTAATCGATTTGCCAATAAACAGCGTTGCAATAAAAATGGCAATGACCTGGAAATAGCGTGCCGCAATCCAGAGCTGGGTCGGAAGGTCAGCACTGTTTCCCGCGAAGACCCCCATTCCCTTGAAAGCAAGGGTATGGATTAAATCCAGACTTCCGGTGAAAAGGAGTGAGATACCAATAATCAGAAAAAATGCATCGGGAAGAAATTTCCGGGTGTTCCATACTAATATAAAAATGGAAAATGCAATGGCAATTCCTACCAGTTCGACAATTCCATGAAAAAGGAGGTAATTATTCAGGCTTATAATATAGAGCACGATAACAAAAATTATCGCAAGGATACACTGGAAAAACAGGGTGATATGTCGATTTTGTATCCAGTTATCAGGTGCAGCCATAACAATTCCATGATTCGCTTATTCAATCCTATGTTATAGTACCTATTTGATAATTCCTCCTGGAATAATTAGTTCCGGGGTGAAATTTCCATAGATTTCTTTCAACTCACATAGCAGCGACCTGTCCTGCTGTATTTTCTAAACCAAATCCCCAACGCCTAAATGTTTTTATTATATGATCCCCCTGCAACCGGTGTTCGTGGTACTTCCGGACTAACAGATAAGATCTGGTGTCTGGTGAGAAATAGATAATGATATGTAGCGCCATACGAATAATTTGAATAAATGGCTGATATTCTCCGGGTCCTCTGCGTTGACGACGAACCCAACATCCTTGATTTGTGTAAAATCTACCTTGAAAGGACCGGAGAATTCAGCGTGGATATTGTCCTCTCGGGGGAGGAAGCACTTACACAACTGGGCAAAAAACAGTACGATGCGATCGTTTCCGATTACCAGATGCCGGAGATGGATGGTATCAGCCTGTTAAAACAGGTGCGGGCAACCCAGGTGGATGTCTCATTCATCCTCTTTACCGGAAGAGGTCGCGAGGAAATTGTCATAGAGGCCATCAACAACGGGGTGGATTTCTATCTCCAGAAGGGCGGGGATCCCAAGTCGCAGTTCACCGAGCTTGCGCACAAAATCGTTTCAGCGGCAACAGGCAGACGTTCAGAACAGGCGTTCCGGGAAAGCGAGGAGAAGTTTCGGTATCTTGTCGAGAATGCCCTTGAACCTATTCTGATCCTCGATTTCCAGGGAAAGATCCTATTTGCCAACAACGGAGTTGCGAAACTGATTGAAGCCGGTGATTACGTGGGACTTACCGGCAGAAATGTGATGGAATTCATCGCTCCGGAGTCGCGGGAGGATGTCATCAGGGACTTTATCCAGGTATCTCAGGGTCACGATGGGTTTCTTTCACACTACCATGTAATGTTAGGAAACGGGAAAAAAATCTACGTAGAATCTATTGGCAAAGTGGTAACATATGAAGGCAAACCCGCAGATCTCATCTCAATAAGGGACATCACCGAACGTAAGCGGACTGATGATGCATTGCGGGAGAGCGAGCAGAAATTCCGGGAAACAACGAACCATATCCCCGGGGTTGTCTTCCAGTTCGTTGCAAAACCTGACGGATCGTTCCTGTTGCCCTATGTAAGCGACAGGATAAAGGATATTTTAGGTATTGAAGATACCAGGGGAGATTTATTCCAGTCCCTCACTTCGCAAATCCATCCTGATGACAAGGTTGCATTCTTCGCATCTGTGGATGAATCTGTACGGACCAGGAGTCCGTGGCGGGCGGAAGCCAGGTTCATAAAATCATCAGGTGAAACGATATGGCTCCAGGGGATCTCCAGCCCGGTTGAACATGATGACGGACTCGTATTTTACGGGGTGCTCACCGATATATCTGACCGAAAACAGGCAGAGGAAGCACAGCGGCAGATCTTTGAGAACAATGCGCTGGGTATGACGCTTGCTCTGCCGGATTTAAGGTTCCATCTCGTCAATCCGGCGTTTGTGTCGATGCTGGGGTATACAGAAGAGGAATTCCGGAAGATGTCGTTTCAGGATGTTACCCATCCTGATTATCTCAACGGGGATATTGAGGGTATCAGGGCGCTGGCGGAAGGTAGTACTCCTGTTTACAGCACGGAAAAACGCTATATCCGAAAAGACGGGAGTACCCTCTGGGGGGCTGTTAAGGTGACAGGGATTCGAAACCATGACGGTACCCTGCGCTACTACCTCGCGCAGATCGAGGATATCACCGAGCGCAAGCGGGGAGCTAAACTCTTGCAGGAGTCGGAAAATAAATTTGCATCCGTCTTTAACGGGAACCCGGTCGCCATGACCCTTGTGTCTGCAATAGATGGGACATTCGTTGATGTCAATGGTGCCTTTGTAAGATCTACCGGGTACACCAGGGAGGACGTGATTGGTAAGACATCGGAGATCCTGGGAATTTTCGCCGATTTAAATGAACGTCGGCGCCTGGCCTCCCTCCTCCGGGAACGTAGAATTGTTGAGGATATGGAAATAAGCATCCGGATAAAAACCGGAGAAATCCGGCCCTGCCTGTTTTCAACCGGTATCATCCTGATTGGCGGGAAACCCCATATTTTGTCCACTGTCAGGGACAACCTGGCACATAAACAGGCAGAAGACGCAGTAAAGGAGAGCGAGGAGAAATTCCGGGAAATTTTCAATTCTGCAAATGATGGTATGCACCTGCACGAATTCGATGAAAATTTCGCGCCAGGTAAGTACGTGGATGTCAATGAGGTTGTGTGCCGGATGCTCCAGTATTCCAAGGAGGAATTGCTGGAAAAACGCCCCGGAGATATATCTACAGACTACCACAGTCCTCCTGAAGAACAGATAGGGCAGGAACTCCGGGAAAAAGGGCATGCAATATTTGAGACCGGGCATATCAGAAAAGATGGGATCGTTATCCCTGTTGAAATAAATGCGCACGTTATCACAATCAGGGGTAAAAAATTAGTCCTTTCGATAGCAAGGGACATTACCGAGCGCAAAAATGCGGAGAAAGCACTGCGGGAGAGCGAGGAGAAATTCCGGCTCCTTACCGAGAATTCCCCTGACCATATCTTCACCCAGGACCTCGATTTACGCTACACCTGGGTCCTTAACCCACAACTGGGTCTTACACAGGAGGATATGCTCGGGAAGACAGATTACGATTTTCTGTTAAAAGAAGATGCGGACAAGCTGACGTTAATTAAACGACAGGTCATCGAAACCGGAAAGAAAGTACCGTATTCTACGTCACTTGTCTCAGGAGCAGGTGTAACCGAATATTTTGATGGGGCATATCTCCCTAAATATGATAAAGAAGGTAAGATTGATGGCCTGGTCGGATATTTCCGGAATATCACCGAACGTAAACGTGTGGAACAAGCACTCAGTGAGAGTGAAGCGAAACATCGGGTCATCATAGAAGAATCGTCAGACCCCATCTTTACGTTCACCTCCGAAGGCCGGTATACTTACGCCAACCAGGCCCTTGCCGATGCATTTGGTAAACCCGTTGAGGAGATCATTGGAAAAAGGATCTGGGATTTCTTTCCCAAAGATGAGGCAGACAAGCGCTTCGCAGCTCTGAGCCAGGTATTTCGCACCGGTGAGAAGCATGTTGTCGAGGGTCCCGTACAAACTACTGAGGGTACCAGGTATTACCTGACGACCATAACTCCTGTTAAAGACCTGGCAGGAACGGTGACTTCAGCAATCTGCACCTCCATAGAAATCACGGACCGTAAGCGGATTGAAGAAGCGCTCAGACAGAGTGAAGTAAGTTATCGCGGACTATTCAACACAATCCAGCAGGCAATATATATCCTTGACGATGAAGGGAAGTTTATCGACATTAATGACGGGGCAGAGTCGATGTACGGTTATTCCCGTGAAGAGTTCACTGGTAAGACCCCTGAGTTCATTTCTGCACCTGGAAAAAATGACATGGCAGCAGTAGTTGGGTATTTACAGAAAGCGTTTGCCGGGGAACCGCAGCAATTTGAGTTCTGGGGACTAAGAAAGAACAACGAAATCTTCCCCAAGGATGTCCGGCTTTACAAGGGAATCTATTTCGGCAGGGATGTTATCATCGCCATCGGTACTGATATCACCCAGCGCAGGAATACCGAGGTAGCATTCCAGGCCATGGTCACGAGTATGGTTGGTACAACAGGGATGAATTCGCTCCGGAAGATTACAGAAACCATCAGTTCCTGGCTTGGGGCCGAATGTGTCATGGTAGGAGAGATCCAACCCGACGGGCAGACCGTCAGGGTCCTTTCCATGCTCCTGGATGGAAAGGAGGTCCCGGATTACACTTATACCCTCAAGGGAACACCTTGCGACGATGTTGCAGAAAAGGGTTTCTGCCTGTATCCTGACAATGTCATTTCTCTTTTCCCGGAGAGCAGGGACCTCGTTGAGCTTAATATCCGGGGCTATATCGGTACCCCGCTGCGAAACACTGAAGGTAACATAATCGGGATTCTCTGCGCATTATTCCGTCATCCGGTAAAAACTCTGCCTGGAATGCAGGAGATCATGAACATTATTGCGGTGAAAGCTGCCGCAGAGATTGAGGGCATGCGAATGGTAGCTGTTCTCCGGCAAAGTGAAGAAGACCTGGCCCAGGTGATTAACGGTGTTCCTACCCTTATTTCCTATATGGATACTGAATTGCGATTTGTTTTAGTAAACACAGCTCATCTGGAGTGGTATGGGCGTACCGAAGAAGAACTGATTGGAAAGAGCCTCAAAGACCTGCTGCCTGAGGATATATTTTTGCGGGCATTGCCATATTACCAGCAGGTACTTGGTGGGCGTGAAGTATTTTTTGAAAATCCTACAAGGGACAAGGATGGCCGGGAACGAGTGCTCTCTGTCCGGCTGCTTCCGCATATCCATGATACGCAGGTTATCGGTTTCTTTGCTGCACTTGAAGACATCACCGACCGCAAACGTACGGAAGAAGCAGTCCGCCAGTCAAACAAGAAGCTCAACCTCCTCTCAGGCATCACCCGGCACGACATCAACAACCAGCTCACGGTGCTGCGGGGATATCTCTCTATTCTCAAAGATAATTATCCAGACCCCTCAATCGAGGCATACTTCCCGAAGATCACAACCGCCGCAGAGCGTATCTCCGCGATGATTCGGTTCACCAAAGAATACGAGGAGATCGGGGTCAAATCTCCCG
>Ga0209048_10003991_pt1 | contig 14186 bp, 12 predicted proteins | sample FrelakmetCRP12CR_FD_187146 | JGI IMG/M metagenome (GOLD analysis project Ga0209048, IMG submission 187146) | Freshwater lake sediment microbial communities from the University of Notre Dame, USA, for methane emissions studies - CRP12 CR (SPAdes)... | ecosystem: Environmental > Aquatic >... | reverse complement strand
ACCACCGATGTGCTCGCCTTTCCCATGCTTGAAGGCGACTTCGGAGATATCGTTCCGGAGCTCCTAGGCGACATTGTGATCTCTGCTCCCACTGCCCAAGTCATGAGTCAGCGCCATCAATGCGCCCTGTGGACGGTCCTTGATCTGCTGCTCGTGCATGGGATTTTACATCTGATCGGCTATGATCACGAACGCGCCCTGGAAGACTCCCGGCGGATGGAAGACAAATCGGTGGAACTCCTGAGGATGCTCGGACATCCGTGCGAAAGCTTGGATTGGTATTTGAAGGGTGGAGAGTAAGGAGTGAGGAGTAGGGAGTTGGGAGTAAGCAGGAAGTTGCGGTAAGTGGGTGTGGGGTGACTCGTGTTAATGAGATAACAGTGATGAGTGTGGGATGAGGGGTTGCGGCTCTGACAGAGAATGCTGTTATGAGCATGGCTTTGAGTTTGTTGCTTTTTGGTCCTTACTCCCTTCTCCTTACTCCTTACCAACTAAAAGGAGAAGCCGTGGCTAGAGTCGCTGTTAATGTGGATCATGTGGCCACCTTGAGACAGGCTCGCCGGGCAAGCGAACCGGATCCGGTAACGGCAGCAGCACTGGCAGAACTTGCCGGAGCTCAGGGTATAGTGGTGCATCTCCGCGAAGATCGCCGGCATATTCAGGATCGGGATGTGGAGATTCTGCGCCGCACGGTTAAGACGAAACTCAACCTGGAAATGGCTGCCACGGAGGAAATGGTTAAAATCGCGCTCCGGCTTAAACCCGATGTCGTGACTCTGGTTCCGGAAAAACGCCAGGAACTGACAACGGAAGGCGGCCTGGACGTGGTCTTCTACGAAGAGTCACTCAAGGAAGTCATTAAAGCGCTCCATGAGGGCGAAATAGCAGTAAGTCTCTTCATCAACGCCGATCCCAACCAGATCAAATCCGCGCATCGTCTGGAATCAGACTACGTGGAAATCCACACGGGAACGTTCGCGGAGGCGGCGACGTTTTCCCGACGTCAGGAGGAGTTTGAACGGGTCCTGACGGCCGTGAAATTGGCTCGGAAACTGGGATTGGGCGTGCATGCAGGCCATGGGGTCGATTATCGTAATGTGCTTTGGCTCAGGAAGATAGCCGAAATCGAAGAGTTTAGCATCGGTCATTCCATCATCGCGCGCGCTGTCCTGGTGGGGATCGAACGGGCGGTGCAGGAAATGATTGCGCTGGTGAATGGTTGAGATGGCGATCTACGGAGTAGGAATAGACCTGGTCCGCATCGAGCGACTGAGTAAGTCCTTCGCGCGCTGGGGAGACCGCTTTACCAGGCGTGTTTTCACGTCAGCCGAACTGGCATCCTGTGCCGGAAAAAAAAAGCAGCTTGATTGCCTGGCTACCCGCTTTGCCGCCAAGGAAGCCTTTGTTAAGGCCCTCGGAAGAGGGATGCGTTCGCCGGTTTTTTGGACCGACATTCAGGTGCAAAACGATGACCTGGGAAAACCCGAAATTTGCCTCTCCTCGCGCGCCGCGGAGTTCTGCCAGGATCTCGGGATTCGATCCTGGCATTTGAGTCTGACTGACGATGGAGAGTATGGCGCCGCAGTGGTCATTTTGGAGACCTGAATGGGCTGGCCGGAACCTCGGTTGCAGAACCCCCTTCTACATACCTTTCACTGCAAATCGTCGACTCGGGAGAAGACCATGCTTGTTCTGACCGCTTCGGAAATGGCCCGGTTGGACCGACAAACCATTGAGGAAATCGGCATCCCCGGTGTCGTCCTGATGGAGAATGCCTCACGGGGAGCGGCGGACTTCTTCCTTCGGATGTTCCCGGACTTGATCAAACGCCGCATTGCCGTCGTCGCCGGAGCCGGCAACAACGCCGGGGATGGGTTTGTGCTCGCCAGGATCTTTCATAGCCGAGGCGCAGCGGTTCGCGTGGTTTGCCTGCGCTCCCCTGATCGACTACAAGGAGATGCCCTCACAAACTTCCGCATTCTGGAAAAAATGAACATTCCGGTGGTCGTGTGGGATGAAGGCAGGGATTTCAACAGCCAATGGCAATGGGTAGCGCAGAGTGAGGCGGTCATTGATGCCATTCTGGGAACGGGATTGAAAAGCGAGGTGCAGGGGCTCTATCGACAGGTTATCGAAGCGATGAATAGACTTACCGTTCCTGTGCTCGCGGTGGATGTCCCATCAGGTCTTGATGCCAGCACCGGGAAACCGTTGGGAGCGGCAGTTCGGGCGCAGGCCACGGCCACTTTTGCGTTCCTCAAGGTGGGGCACGTGGTCGATCCCGGCGAGGATTATGTGGGGAAACTTCACGTGGTGGACATCGGGATTCCTCCAGGCCTTGCGGAAGCAAACGGCGTCAGGCGATTTTTTCTGGATAAGGGACATGCCTCCCAGTGGTTGCAGCCTCGTCCCGCTGCGACTCATAAGGGCACTGCCGGACACGTGGCGGTGCTTTCCGGTTCCGTGGGAAAAACAGGTGCCGCAACACTTATTTGTCAAGGGGCGGCCCGGGTTGGAGCGGGTCTGGTCACGCTTTTCATTCCTGCCAGTCTCAATCCCATCCTGGAAGTCAAACTGACGGAAGCCATGACCTATCCCATCGCTGAAACAGCGGAGCAAACCCCGAGCTCGGCAGCAGCCCCGGAAATTCTTGGATTCCTGGAAGGAAAACAGGTGCTGGCGATGGGGCCCGGCATTTCGCTCCACCCGGAAAGTCAGGAACTGGTAGCGGCCCTGCTCCTGCAAACGGCTTGTCCGATGGTCCTGGATGCCGATGCGCTCACGGCCCTGGCAAACCGCATCGAATTGCTTCAGAAGGTTTCCGCGCCCTTAATTCTAACGCCGCATCCGGGAGAAATGGCTCGACTCATCCAATGTTCAAACCTGGAGGTGCAGGAGAATCGGCTGGAGATTGCCGCGAAATTCAGCGAAAAACATGGTGTAACGCTGGTCCTGAAAGGGCATCGGACATTGATTGCAGCCCCCGATGGCAGATTGGCGATCAACAGTTCCGGGAATCCAGCCATGGCTGGCGGCGGTATGGGGGATGCCCTCACCGGAATGATCGCCGGCTTTCTGGGACAAGGGTTTGAACCCTTTCAAGCGGCTTGTTTGGGAGTCTTCATTCATGGTGACGCGGCTGACGGGTGCATCCGTGGGGTGGCGAGTCGGGGGCTGCTGGCTTCCGACCTTTTGGAGCGAGTCCCCCATGCGATTGGCCAGTTGGAAGGCTATCCGGGATCTGCATGCACAACGTGAAGCTTACATCGCCGAATGAGGATTGCAGTCTGACACTTGGCGCCAGGATCGGGGAACAGGTTGAACCCGGCGACGTGTTGGCCCTCTGGGGCGAACTCGGTTCCGGCAAGACGCTATTCGCCCGCGGGATTGCTCGGGGTATGGGAGTGGCCCACCAGGTGCCCATCACCAGCCCGACCTTCACCATCATCAATGAATATCAAGGCCGCTTGCGGCTGTACCATTTAGATCTTTATCGTTTGACGACTCCCGACGAATTGGAAACGCTGCCCTGGCGAGAGACAATCTTCGGAGACGGCGTCGCCGTTATTGAATGGCCCGACCGCATGGGCAGCCTGCTCCCCGACAAACGCTTGGACATCAAGTTTGAATTTCTGGATGAGGATCGCCGCACCATCACCTTTGCCGCCTATGGCGAAAGCCAGAAGGCAAGACTTGTTCAGCTCGCTCAGCAACTGACCGAAATCACCCGCCTCAAAACTTGCCATCAACGCCCTCTTTAAGAACGCGTCTTAAAACTGTCATCTGAAAATGCTTCCAGTGCCCTTTATAGTCCCAAGTCTTTGTTGATCAAGACAACCTTTGTCCGACCCTTCGGAAATGATTTCTCAGTGATGGTCCAGACATTGCAAATTCTGTCTGGGCTTTTGCAGTTCATGCAACGGGACGTTTTGATACAGGGCGTCTTAAAGCTCGGATGCCGAATGGCGTTAACCGGCGCGGCGTAACTCTTGATGCGCTCCATGGCGTCATCAAGGTCCGGAGTGATTTTGTTGCGCCCAACAGTGATAACCACATGCTTTGGGCCAAAGGTGATTGCCGCAACACGGTTCCCTATCATATCAAGATTCACGAGTGTGCCACTCTCTGTTACGGCATTGGTTCCCGTGAAGAAGAGATCGACCAGTAGAGCCTGTCTGCGGCGTTCTATAAGCTCCTCACGGGGTAGGGTTTTATCGAACGTTTCCAGTACGTGGAAACTCGGGTTGCGTTTCAAAACGTCCATAACCCCTGTAGTGCGCAATGTCAAAGAATCTCCCCATGACACGGTCTTCGCAGCAGTTTTGGGAAGGATCTCGTTGAGAATGATATCTCTGGCATGAATGGGACTGTCAGCAAGGAAAACGTCGAAGTCATTCTCCTGCAGAGCTCGCTTGCAGCATTCCAGCCGTAGATTCCAATAGTGCGCTACGGGGTTGTCCATATCGTATTCTACTCGAACTGAACCCGGTCTTCCGGATTTTCCATCTCTGCCGGGAAGTCATGGAAGGGAAAAGGCCGAAAGTTTTCATTGAGCGTCGCGTAGCGCATGACCCTGTAGGCATAGGTTGCGAGCTTATTGGAGAAGTTCCGCAGCGGTATGCTGTAATTCTGAGCGATCAAGAGGTAGATGAATTGCAGGACAACGGTAACCTGAACGATGAGTTTTATTATTTCCAGAACAATCAGGTAAAGCAAGGTGTAAAGAAATCGAATGCCAATTTGTTTCCGCGAAGCCTTTGATTCTTGGATGTTGTCCATGGTTCTTTCTCCACTAAGGGTTAAAGTGATTGCCTAGATGCGGCGCCTTCTCTAAGATTCCACCAGTCTTCCCATCGCAGAGGCATTTGAGGAGACCAGAAGAGTTTGCGAAAATGGTAGCCGTATATGGACATGGTCACCACATCCGAAAACACCTGCCGGTACCTGGAAAGCCCATCCTTCAACAAGCGCCAGTAGTAGCTCCTGTTGAAGTCCTTGTCGGCGATTCCCAGAAACCAGAGAGAACGCGCAAGAGCGAGGATGTCTTTCGGATCGAGACTGGTTGCAGCCTTGGGACGGTATTGAGAAAGAAAGGCGAGAATCCGTTTGTAATACATCTCGGGCGAGTAAATGGTGTTCATCACCCATTTATAGCCATCGATGATGGTTTTGCGATCCATTTTGGAAATGAAATTAAGGCTTCCACTGATATCCGTATTATCGCCTGAAGCCTTAAACAAGAGGCGGTCTTCTTCCTCCAATCGCTGGTAAAGGCGCGTTCCGGGAATCGCCGTCAAGAGGCCGATCATGGCCGTAACAATACCGTTTTTCTGGATAAAGTTGACCTGCCGCTGGAAAATGTCCGGAGGGTCGCTGTCAAAGCCGATAATAAACCCTCCCATCACCGCCAGTCCATGATTCTGGATGATTTGAACCGCGTCGGAAAGGTCGATACGCAGGTTCTGAGTCTTGCCGCATTCTCGGAGGCCTTCTTCGGAAGGTGTTTCCAATCCCAGAAAAACCTTATTGAACCCGGCTCTCGCCATGAGACTCATGAGTTCCGTGTCTTCCGCCAGATCGACTGAGGCTTCGGTGAAGAATGTGAGACGTCTCTTGCGGTTACTCTGCCAGAAATCAATTGCCCGCAGGAGGCTTTTCACCTTTCTTTTGATGCTGATGAAGTTGTCATCCACAATGAATACCGAACCCCGCCACCCTCGGTTGTAAATGGCATCCAATTCGGCCACCATTTGCCCATTGCTCTTGGTTCTCGGGACTCGGCCATTCATCACAATGATGTCGCAGAACTCACAATTAAAAGGGCACCCTCTGGAATACTGGACGCTCATGCAGGAGTAATCGTTCAGATCGATGAGGTCCCAAAGGGGCAGGGGAGTGTTCTCCAGAGAAGGGTGGTCACTGCAATCATAGAGTGCCTGCGCGGGGCCCTTTTCTAGATCGGAGACCAAGCGAGGGACCGTGGATTCGCCTTCACCCAAAACCAGGTGATCGACGTCCGCGAAGTCATTTTTATAGGTGCGAAAAAGGGGACCTCCACCGGCGGTTTTTATGCCCAACTTGCGGCACCGGTCTATTACCTGCCGGGCCGAATCCTTCTGGGCAATCATGGCGCTGATGAATACGTAGTCGGCCCAGGTCAGGTCCTCATCCTTGACAGGCCTGACATTCAAATCGACCAACCGAAGGTCCCACGCCTTAGGCAGCATGGCCGCAACAGTCAGGGCGCCCAACGGAGGGAATGCGGCCTTTCGACCAATTACGCGGAGGGCATGCTTAAAACTCCAGAAGGTTTCTGCAACCTTGGGGTAAACAAGGAGAATGTTCATCTAGGGATCCCCTTTTCTTCATAATTGGGAAAGAAGGTAAGACCTGTGCTCTTGTTGGACCACCTTATAATTTATCGACCATCAGATCAAGTAGGTCACCAGGGATCGTTCCAGATTTTTCTTAGTAAAAATAACGAGGATATGCCAAATGGCACCAAGCCGATTAATGATGGTCACAAAAATCTCTACAAATCAAAGGATGATTATGTTAGATAAACATACTTCCTCAATCTGCTCGCTTGCGCTTTTGTCCCTCTCACCATGAGCCGTCAATAACCTGCATGAAAGAGGAAAATTCGCAGGCTGAGAATATGAGACCTGGGAGGTCACATTAATATGGCACTTGTGGTTCAAAAATATGGCGGGACTTCAGTAGCCGACGTTGAGCACATCCGCTCGATAGCGCGTCGGGTGGTCGCGCGCAAGGACGCCGGAGACAGTCTCGTGGTGGTGCTTTCCGCCCGCGCCGGAGATACCGACCGGTTGCTTGCCTTGGCACGGGAAATGAGCTCCAGTCCTGATCCCCGTGAGTTGGACGTCCTGCTCTCCACTGGTGAACAGATTACGGTAGCGCTTTTCAGTATGGCGGTTAAGGACCTTGGATCCGAGGCAGTGTCCATGACCGGCTACCAGGCGGGAATCATCACTGACTGTCATTATGGAGAAGCACGCATCAACTGGATCGAGACCCAACCCATCAAGGACAAAATCCAGGAAGGCAAAATCGTGGTGGTTGCGGGTTTTCAGGGGTACGATGACGAAGGTAACATCACCACCCTGGGGCGGGGCGGTTCAGACACAACGGCCGTTGCGCTGGCCGCGGCGCTGGAAGCCGAATTGTGCGAAATCTGTACGGATGTCGAAGGGGTTTTCACCTCTGACCCGAATGTCTACGACAAGGCCAGGAAGCTGGACAAGATCAGCTATGAAGAAATGCTTGAGATGGCAAGCATGGGAGCTAAAGTCCTTCATCTTCGCTCCGTCGAGTTTGGCATGAAATACAATGTGCCGATCCTTGTTTGCTCATCTTTCAGCGATGCCCCGGGAACTCTTGTCACCAAGGAGGACGAAGAAATGGAAAGGGTGATGGTCTCTGGAATCACCTACAACAGAAATGAAGCGCGTATCACGCTGACCAATGTTCCCGATTTACCAGGTATGGCCGCAAAGCTTTTTCGTCCCATCTCAGAGGCCGGCATCAACGTAGATTTGATTGTCCAGGGGAGCGGCAGCATCCCGGTGCGGGCGAACCTCTCGTTCACGGTACCCAAGCCGCACTACGAACAGACGATGAGAATTGCCGAGGAGGTGGCGAAAGGGATGGATGCAGGCGTTCATAGCAATCCCAATATCGCCAAGATTTCCGTCATTGGTGTGGGTATGCGCACTCACAGCGGGGTCGCCTCGAAGATGTTCGAAACTCTGGCCCGCGAGAATATCAATCTCAAGATGATCTCTACCTCGGAGATTAAGATTTCATGTGTTATCGATGAGAAATATACGGAATTGGCGGTTCGCGTGCTGCACGATGCCTTCGAGCTGGAGAAGGAACCTGGCAACCGGATCGAAATTCAGGAAGAAGGCTAGTGCTCTGTCGACTTGCTTCTGCAGGATGGCGTTCGTGCTTCGATACCTCAGCACGAACGGAGGATGGCCAAGCGCCAACGCCAGCTCGCCCTGGGGTATCGAAGCCTGGCCTGAGCTTGTCGAAGGGGGCGAAGCCGGTAAGACTAAGTTGACGAAGCTCTAGAGGGCCGCTGAGTGTGTAGGGGGTATTTGATGCAGAAAGTGAAGATTTATGACACGACGCTGCGGGATGGGACGCAGGCCGAGGATTTTTCCATCTCGGTTGAAGATAAGGTGAGGATTGCCATGAAATTGGACGATCTTGGTATCCATTACATCGAGGGTGGGTGGCCGGGCTCCAATCCCAGAGACGTAGGGTTTTTTAAAGAAATCCAGCACTACCATCTCAAGAATGCGCAAATTGCCGCCTTCGGGGCTACCTGCCATCCGACCAAGACCCCCGAAACAGACCATAATCTAAAGGCCATGTTGACTGCGAAAACACCCGTGGCCACCATCTTCGGAAAGAGCTGGACGGTCCATGTTCGCGATGCCCTGCGGACGACTCTTGATCGAAACCTGCAATTGATAAAGGCCAGCCTCGCCTATTTGCGGCCTCAGGTAAAAACCCTTTTCTATGATGCGGAGCATTTCTTTGACGGTTTCAGGGATGATCCGGAATATGCGCTCATAACTCTGGAAAAGGCGTTGGAGGGCGGGGCCGAGTGCCTGATTCTTTGTGATACTAACGGTGGCAATTTACCGAGAACCATCCAGGAAATCATATCAGCGGTCAAGGAACGTTTCCCCACGGTTCCCTTCGGGATTCACGTCCACAATGACTCCGATCTGGCCGTCGCCAATTCCCTGGTGGCGGTTGAAATGGGCGCCGTTCAGGTTCAGGGCACCATAAATGGCATCGGTGAACGGTGTGGTAATGCCGATCTGGTTTCCATTGTCCCCAACCTCTGTTTGAAAATGGGCATTCCCTGCATGGCGCCCGAAAACCTTGTTAAACTGCGCACCGTAAGCCGCTTTGTGCTGGAACTGGCGAATGTTCCTTCAAACAAGTATCAACCTTTCGTGGGGCGAAGCGCCTTTGCCCATAAGGGAGGGGTCCACATCAGCGCCGTGGAAAGGAACCCGCGCACCTATGAGCATATTGATCCGGTCCTCGTTGGCAATCGGCGCCGTGTTCTGGTCTCTGATTTATCGGGGAGGGCAACCATCAAGCTCAAGGCACAGGACTACGGCCTCCCCATCTCCAAGAAAGACCCTGTTGCCATGCAGGTTCTGGAGGAACTTAAAGATCTTGAGCATCAAGGGTTTCAGTTTGAGGCGGCAGAGGCCAGTTTTGAGCTCCTTATCAACAAGGCCATGGGCAAGAGCAAACGCTACTTCGAGCTGGTGAGCTTCCGGGTGATCGATCAGAAACTCTGCGAAGACCGGGCCCCGGTTGCAGAGGCTACCATCCGGGTCAAGGTGGGAGGCCACATAGAACACACGGCTGCGCTGGGAAATGGCCCCGTCAACGCGCTTGACAATGCGCTGCGCAAAGCCCTGGAGAAATTCTACCCGGAACTGAAAGAAATGGAACTGAGCGATTACAAAGTGCGGGTGTTGCCCGGACGCGACGGTACGGCTGCCCGCGTTCGCGTGCTCATTGAATCTCGGGATGATAATGACCACTGGGGCACCGTGGGCGTTTCCCATGATATTATCGAGGCAAGCTGGCAGGCTCTGGTGGACAGCATCAACTACAAGATGTACAAGGCCGAGAAATAGAACAGCACGTGGTGAACCATCTCGCACCTCGCAGCCAGTGGTTGGCTATTACGTTTTTGGCCGCCATCATTTTCGCCCTCCTTCTTGCGCGCTTTTACCAAAAACAATCGCCACGATCAGCTATTCAGCCCTCTCCTGTGGTTGTGTCGGTGGAAGGCGCCGTCAAGGAGCCCGGAGTCTACCTCCTGGAGGGTCCCGAGGTGACCGTCAGCCGGGCTATCGAGTTGGCCGGCGGACTTCGAAACGGCAGTTCCAAGGCAGTCCCCGAAGATTTTGCCTTGAGAAACATTGGCAATGGACAAATGGTTCAGGTCGTGAGTTCCGGGCAGGGTCCGGTGGAAATTCGCATGGAAACAATGGCTGCAGCAGCGCGGCTGACGCTAGGCGGGAAACTGAATGTGAATACCTCCTCGGAGGAGGATTTGATGCTTGTACCTCAGATGAAATCCGGATTTGCCGTGGCAATCGTGAACCGCCGCAACAGCAAGCCCTGGCAGAGTCTGGATAAGTTGGAGGAAATCCCCGGTGTTGGTCCCAGAACCATCGAGAAGTGGAGGAGCTACCTGAAAGTGAATGAATCCGAATAGGACCGGCCGAAAACATCATCCACGAAGACACACGAAGTAAAACGAAGACACACGAAGACTTACTGAACCAAAAACCAATAACCGATAGCTTTTACGGGAGGAGAACATGAAACGAAGCAGTAACGTATTGTATAAAGGGAGTCTCCTTACCGAACACGATATCTACCTGTTTAAAGAGGGCAGTCATTTCACGCTCTTCGAGAAACTGGGTGCACACCCGATGACAATAAACGGGGCTACCGGGACCCACTTCGCCGTTTGGGCGCCAAATGCGGAAAAGGTCACCGTCATTGGTGATTTCAACGGTTGGGACAAGGCATCCCATCCATTGCGAGTCCGGGATGACGGTTCCGGCATCTGGGAAGGTTTTATTGCAGGGTTGGGCAAGGGCATTGTCTACAAATATCATATTGTTTCCCGACATAACGGATATAAGGTTGATAAAGCCGACCCCTTTGCCTTCTGGTCGCAAACGCCGCCTGAAACTGCTTCCGTCGTCTGGGATCTTGAGCATGAGTGGCATGATGGCGAATGGATGCAAGGAAGGCATAAAGCCAATGCTCTCGATGCGCCGGTTTCCATTTACGAAATGCATTTCGGGTCCTGGAGGAGGGTCCCCGAAGAAGACAACAGACCCCTTACCTACCGCGAGATGGCAGAATCTCTCCCCAACTATCTTCGCGAAATGGGTTTCAGTCATGTGGAATTCCTGCCCATTATGGAACATCCGTTTTTCGGTTCGTGGGGTTACCAGACCGTGGGGTACTTCGCACCCACGTCCAGATATGGTACGCCTCAGGATTTCATGTTCCTGGTTGATGAGCTTCATCGCAGCGGCATCGGGGTAATCCTTGATTGGGTGCCTTCACACTTTCCCAGTGACGAGCATGGATTGGCTTACTTCGACGGCAGCTATTTGTTTGAACATGCTGATCCCAAGCAAGGATTCCATCCCGAATGGAAAAGTTATATTTTCAACCACGGAAGATACGAGGTCCGATCCTTCCTCATCAGCAGTGCGCTGTTCTGGCTCGATAAATACCATGCGGATGGGCTCAGAGTTGATGCGGTTGCCTCAATGCTCTATCTGGATTATGCGAGGACTGAGGGGGAGTGGATTCCAAATATCCATGGCGGCAAGGAGAATCTGGACGCAATTTATTTCCTGAGGCGTTTTAATGAAATTGTGTACGAACGCCATCCGGATGTGCAGACGACAGCTGAGGAGTCCACCTCGTGGCCGATGGTTTCCAGACCCGCTTACGTTGGGGGACTGGGGTTTGGTATGAAGTGGAACATGGGATGGATGCATGACACCCTTGATTATTTCGCCAAAGAAGCGATCCATCGAAAATACCATCAGAATCAGCTCACGTTCAGCATCTGGTACGCATTTTATGAGAATTTCGTGCTTCCATTGTCTCACGACGAAGTCGTCTACGGGAAAGGTTCCCTGATTCGGCAGATGCCGGGTGATGACTGGCAGAAGTTTGCCAATCTTCGGCTTTTGTTCGGGTACATGTATGGTCACCCCGGAAAGAAGCTCTTGTTCATGGGGGGTGAATTCGGTCAGTGGGATGAATGGTATCATGAGAAGAGTCTGGATTGGAGTCTGCTTGATTCTCCTGTGCACCAGGGTATCCAAAAGTTCATACAAAGGTTGAATGTAATATACCGAAATGAGCCGGCTTTATATGAGGTGGATTTCAGTCGGGATGGCTTCGAGTGGATAGATGCGTGCGATGCCGATGCGAGTATTATCAGCTTTCTGAGGAAGGGAAAAAGGACAGGGGACATCATCATGGTGGCGGCAAATTTCACGCCTGTCCCAAGGATTCGCTATCGATTGGGAGTGCCGAGGGGCGGTTTTTGGAGTGAAATCCTGAACAGCGATGCGGAGATCTACGGCGGCAGCGGTCATGGGAACTTTGGCGGATTGGAAGCGGATCCGATCCCTTCCCATGGAAGACCCTGCTCGCTTCCGTTGGTGTTGCCTCCATTGGGAGTGGTCTTCCTCAAAAGTGAAGGGGGGAAAGAGGTCAAACCGGTTTCAGTCAATCTCCGGGAGCTCTCCCCTAAAGCTGATGCTTCGCCGGAATCTGTGGACGAGGTTGGGGCGAAAGACGAACTCGAACAGGTGAGGAGAGCCTCCCTAACGGCTCCTCTAAAGTCAAAGTCGTCGAAAACTGAAGTATAACCATCTGTATTTCTTTTCCATGAAGACCACGAAGAGACACGAAGTACTTGGAATGATCTTTTCTTTGTGTTTCTTAGTGTTCATTCGTGGATGAAAAGAGGCTTCGTGTAACTTCGTGGATGATTTGAGGGCTGGCGAATGAAAACAAGACGCAGCGGGATCTTGCTCCACATCACATCCCTCCCTTCTCCTTATGGGATTGGCGACCTTGGGCATGATGCGTACCGGTTTGCTGATTTCCTTGCCGAAGCCGCCCAGAGCGTCTGGCAGATTCTGCCCCTGAACCCGACCTCAGCACTCAGCGGGAACTCACCCTACAGCTCCTCTTCGGCCTTTGCCGGAAACCCGCTTCTGATTAGCCTCGACCGTCTACTGGAAGAGGGGTTCCTCGTGCCTGCCGATCTTGAGAATCCTCCTCTTTTTGATGATGGCAAGCTGGATTATGAAGCGGCTTCCAGCTACAAGTGGAGCCTGCTTCGAAGAGCATTTGAGCAATCTGCTCGCGGCAACCTCGAGGATGGGGGCTTTGTTGGGTTCTGCCGCGAGAATGCATACTGGTTGGAAGACCATGCTTTTTTCGTTGCCTTCAGAGAGCATTCTGACGGTTTTGCGTGGCGCGATTGGCCAGAGGACATAAGGCAGAGGACGGAGAAGGCTCTTAATGAATGGCGCAGGGAATTAGCGGACAAAATCCTGGCCGAGAAATTCTTCCAATATGTATTCTTCAGGCAATGGTCAAAGTTCAAGAATTACTGCAATCAGAAAAACATCCAGATCATTGGCGATCTCCCCATCTATGTCAGTTATGACAGTGTCGATGTCTGGGCCAATCCGGAGGTCTTTCAGCTGGATGAAGATCTGAGGCCCGCCTTTGTAGCCGGGGTGCCTCCTGACTACTTCAGTAGCACCGGTCAGCATTGGGGTAACCCGTTGTATCGTTGGGATATGCTGGAGAAGACCGGGTTTGGGTGGTGGATTCAACGTCTTGGCCACAATCTGCGGCTTTTCGATGCGATCAGGCTCGATCACTTCAGGGGCTTTGTCGGGTATTGGGCGATTCCTGGCTCCGAGACCACTGCGGTCAATGGAAAATGGGAGCCTGCGCCCGCGTGGGACTTCTTCAGTACGCTTTTCAAACGTTTCCCTTATCTCCCAATAATCGCCGAAGATCTTGGTGTGATCACGCCGGAAGTAAGGGAGGTCATAGCCGGTTTTGGTTTCCCGGGGATGAAGGTACTGCAGTTCGCATTCAGCGAAGACCTCCCAACCAATGCCAATGCCCCTCATAACCATATCAGGAACGCTGTTGTCTACACCGGAACCCATGATAATAACACAACCAGGGGATGGTTCAGAATAGAACTCGATGCAAGAGGCAAAGAGAGGCTTTTCGGTTATCTAGGCAGAAAGGTGGAAGCTTCTGAGGTTCACTGGGAGCTTATAAGGCTCGCAATGATGTCGGTTTGTGAAACGGCAATCACTCCCATGCAGGATGTTCTGGGTCTTGGAGAAGAGGCGCGGATGAATTTGCCGGCTGTCGCTCGGGGCAACTGGGAGTGGAGACTTCACCCTGATCTGCTGACGACGGGATTGGCACAGAAGCTGGCAGGCATGACCCGCCTCTGCGGGCGGGCCTGAGTAAGCGTTGTCGGGTTTCGCTTCGCTCAACCCAACCTACTCCTAACACCTGGCTCTTGGCTCCAT
>Ga0209048_10003990_pt1 | contig 14188 bp, 9 predicted proteins | sample FrelakmetCRP12CR_FD_187146 | JGI IMG/M metagenome (GOLD analysis project Ga0209048, IMG submission 187146) | Freshwater lake sediment microbial communities from the University of Notre Dame, USA, for methane emissions studies - CRP12 CR (SPAdes)... | ecosystem: Environmental > Aquatic >... | reverse complement strand
AGGCGCGAGGAGGAGGCATAGTGGGTACTATGACGACGACGAGCAACGCAGTATCGCGAGCTTAGACCGAGCGAGAATTGATGCGAATTTCCAACTCAGAACACTAGGGCCTCAGCGTATACCCGCCGCGACGCACACGGTCACGGGCATCGACAGGAACGTCATCGCGAGACAGGACGCCGTGCGCAGGGTGCGCATCACCGGGCGCCGAGCGCGGCGCCGACCGCGCCGGCGAGCTTCGATACGATCTCCTCGAGTTCCGCGTCGCTCGCATTGTAGGGCGGCGCCAGGATGATGGTGTCGCCGGCCGCGCCGTCGACATTGCCCGAGCACGGATAGCATATGAGGCCGTCGGCGAACGCGCGTCGACCGACATCGTAGCTGAAGCCCCGGGCCTGCGGAAACGGCGCGCGCGTCTTGGGATCGTTCACGAACTCGATTCCGACGAAGAAGCCGCGTCCGCGCACATCTCCGACCTCGTCGAATTTGCAGAGCGACTCGCGCACGGCTTCCCGGAATTCCGCACCCGCCGTGCGAACTCGCTCGAGCAATTGCTCGCGCTCGATGATGCGCTGCACCGCAACCCCGGCGGCGCAGGCGGCCGTATGACCAGAGAATGTGTGACCGGTCATGAACGCGCCATGTTCGCTGAAAATGGGGGCCGACACGCCGGCCGTGACCAGGGTCGCACCCAGGGGAATGTAGCCGCCGGCGAGCCCCTTGGCGACGCACATGATGTCGGGCACGACACCGTCATGCTCCAAGGCCCGCCATGTGCCGCTGCGCCCTGCACCGCACATCACTTCGTCGGCAATCAGCAGCACGTCGTATTTGCGGCATACGGCCTGGATGGCGGCGGCATATCCGGGAGGCGCCGGCACCACGCCGCCGGCGGCTCCCACGATGGGTTCAAATACGAACGCTGCCACCGTGTCCGGTCCCAGGGCGAGAAGGGTTCGTTCCAGTTCGGCAGCCAGAAAGCCGGACAGCGAAGCCGCGGAACATCCCTCGGGCGGCCGGTAGGCGTTTGCGGCGGAGACGAACGCGGCGTCGAGCAGGCTGCCTTCGAACGCGCGCCGACGCGCGGCGAAACCCGAGATCGACAGCGCACCGAGCGTGTCGCCATGCCAGGATCGGTCGCGCGCGATGAAGCGGCGCTTCTTCATCAGGCCGCGGGCCGAAAAATGTTGCAACGCCACCTTGAGAGCGGATTCGACGGCCTCGGAACCGTCGCTCCCGTACACGATATCGGTGAAGCAGTTTCCGGAAATTCGCAGCATCATTTCGCTCAAGGCCTCGAGGGCCGAGCTCGTGAAAAGATATCGATAGCCGTAGGCGACCGCATTCATCTGGCGTGCGATGGCTGCATTGACCTCCGGGTGGCTGTGCCCGACGCTGAACACGGCCGGGCCCCCGGAGCCATCGATGTAGCGCTTCCCCGCCTCATCGTAGAGATAAGATCCTTTGCCGTGGGATATCCTAGGCAAATCCTGAAGTCCAAATCCGCTGCCGCCGCCTCTCGCCATGTGCGTGCCAACCTTCCGTTCGCTGTGAAATGAATCCGCGCCAACCGATCCCGCAGTGTACTTAATCCGCGAAACGCAGAGCTCGTTAAGCGCGCAAGGCAGTTATCCGAAGTGTTTTCATGATAAAGTAAATTATGCGGTAGTATCTATAAGTATCTAATTAATATATATTTAGAAAATTGGTCTAATAGGTATTTGTGACGTTCGGGGGTCAAGTGCCTGAACCCCGCGGCACTGAGGAGTTTCCACCATGGCGATCAATCCAGAGAATTTGAAGAAGATTCGGGCGGCAGTCGCCACCTCGCTGCATGAGCACTGGGGACTGTTCCTCAGCGAGGGCATCATTCTCGTCATTCTGGGGATTGTCGCGCTGCTGCTCCCGGCTGTTGCCAGCGTCGCGGCCGCGATCGTGATCGGCTGGGTGGTGTTGTTGAGCGGTGTCGCCGGTTTGATCAGCACCTTGCGCATGCGCACTGCCCCCGGGTTTTGGTGGTCATTGTTTTCGGCGGTGCTTGCCGTGGTCGCGGGGTTCATACTTCTCGGCTGGCCCTTGTCGGGAGTCGTGTCGCTTACGCTCATATTGGCCGTGTTCTTGTTGTTCGAAGGAATCGCCTCGATCATGTTGGCTTTGGATCACCGCCGCCGCACCTCCGGACGCTGGGGCATGTTGCTCGCGAGCGGAATCATCGATCTCATCCTGGCGGCCTTCATATTTCTGGGGCTTCCGCGCACCGCGGAGTGGATTCTCGGTCTGGTGATGGGCGTGAACCTGCTGTTCGGCGGCTCGGCTCTCATCTCGATGGCCTGGCACGCCCGCACCGCTGCGCCGCGAACCGGCTAGTCGTCGGCCGCCGCCGTGAAACTCGAGGTCAGTGCAGCCGCCTCGAAGGCTGCGCAGGCCGGTCAATGTCGGCAGCCCGACAACCGGCCTGATTTTGGTCAAGAGCCCCTCAACTTTACGAAAATCTTACAGCCAATGGTACAAAATAACTCGGTTGCCTGCCGATGAGGAGCAATTTATTGTGGCCAATGCCCTCCCATCAACAACTCATCGGTCTTCAATGAAAACACACGCACGCGTCGTCGTCGTCGGCGGCGGGATGATGGGCGCAAGCCTGTTGTACCACCTCGCCTTGGAAGGCTGTACGGACACGATTCTGGTCGAAAAGAGCGAGCTCACCTCCGGCTCCACCTGGCACGCCGCCGGGCAATGTCCCAGCATCACCGGCAGCTACAATCTCGCCAAAATCCATGCCTACAGCAACGAGTTGTACCCGCGCCTGGAGGCCCTCACCGGACAGTACGTGAGTTGGCATTCGTGCGGCGGTTTGCGCTTGGCGAACAATGAGCACGAGCTGGCGTGGCTGAAGTACGTCCACGGCTTCTCGAAGATCATCGGTTTCAGCATGGATATCGTGGGGGTGGACGAAATCCGCCGTCTGAATCCGTTTCTGACCACGGACGGAGTGCTCGCGGCCGCCTGGACCCGGGACGATGGACACGGCGATCCGTCCGGCCTGTGCAATGCGTTCGCCAAGGCAGCGCGCGATTTGGGTGCAACCGTGGTGCGCCGCAACCGCGTCACCGACATCCGCCGGCGCGACAGCGGCGAGTGGGAAGTGGCCACCGAGCAGGGCACCATCGTCGCCGAGATGATCGTCAATGCGGCCGGTTGTTATGCCCGCGAGGTTGCCGCCATGGTAGGCAGCGATGCGCCCATCACCAACATGCAGCACCACTACATCGTGACGCACCCGCTTCCCGCCTTCCTCGAGCGTGAGATCGAAATCCCGGTGATGCGCGATTCGTACACCTCGGGCTATTTTCGTCAGGAGCAGAAATCCGGGCTAATCGGCGTCTACGAGAGCACGGATCTGCACGAGGCGTGGGCGCCCCGCGGATACCCCGAGTGGGAGTCCTCCAATGAACTGTTCCCCGATGAGCTCGATCGCATCGCGCCGTGGTTGGAACGGGCGATGGAGCGCATGCCAATATTCGCCGATGGCGGAATTCGCCGCGTCATCAACGGCGCGATCCCACACACCCCGGACGGCGCGCCGCTGCTAGGGCCCGCGCCGGGGTTGCGAAACTTCTGGATGTGCTGCGGCACCTCGTTCGGCATTGCGCAGGGCGGCGGTTGCGGCAAGTACCTGGCGCAGTGGATGGTGCACGGGGATTCGGAAATCAACATGACCGAGTTCGATCCGCGCCGTTTCGGCCGGTTCGCCGACAAATCGTACGTGCGGGACAAGGTATTTCTGGATTATCGCCTCACCTTCACCACCCGGCGCCCGGGCGAAGAGGAGATGGCCGGCCGGCCGCGCAAGACGAGCCCGCTGTACGAGACGCTGCGCGCGCGCGGCGCCGTGCACTCCGAGACCTTCGGCTGGGAACGGCCGAAGTGGTATTCGCTGGATGGGCGCGAGGAAGACTGCGGCTACCGGCGCAACAACGTGTTCGAGGTGGTGCGCAATGAGGTTGCCGCCGTCCATGAGCGGGTGGGCATCCTCGATCTGACCGGATTTGCCAAGTACGACATCACCGGGCCCGACGCCGAGTCGTTTCTAAACCGCGTCTGCGCGGCTCGGATACCGCGCAAGGTCGGCGGTATCGCGCTGGTGCACATGCTCTCCGCGGGCGGGCGAATTTACGGAGAGATGACCGTGAGCCGCCTGGGCGAGGATCGGTTCTATGCGCTCTCCGCCGCTGCCGCGCAGCAGCGCGATGAGGATTGGTTGAGACAGAGCCTGCGTCCGGGTGAAGCCGTGCAGATCGAGGACGTCACCGAAGAACGCGGCGTTCTGGTGTTGAGCGGCCCCCGATCGCGCGAGCTGCTGCGTCAGTTGACCGATGCGCGTCTCGGGAACGAGGAATTCCCGTGGCTCACCGCGCGCGACATCAGCATCGCCGGGCAGCCGGTGCGGGCGCTGCGCGTGAGCTACGTCGGCGAGCTCGGCTGGGAGCTGCATGCGCCGATCGGCTCGCTGGCCTCCCTTTATGCAGCGCTTTGGGAGCACGGCGGCCAATTCGGCATCGCCAACTATGGGCTGTACGCGGTCAATGGCATGCGCATCGAGAAGGGCTACAAAGCGTGGTCGACCGAACTGACCAACGAGTTGAATATGCTCGAAGCGGACATGGATCGGTTCTTCAACATGAACAAGGGCGACTTCGTGGGCAAGGCGGCGACGCTCGCGCAGCCGCCTCGTCCCCTGAAAATCGTCTACATGGAAATCGATGCGACCGACGCCGACGCGCGCGGCGCCGAACCGGTGCTCGCCGGGGAGGCTTGCATCGGCATCACCACCTCCGGCAGCTACGGTCATCGCGTCAAGAAGAGTCTGGCGTTTGCCTGCGTCGATCCGAGTCACTCGGCACCGGGCAGCGTTTTCGAGGTGCTCATCCAGGGCGAGCGCCGCTGCGCGCGCGTGCTCGAAGCCGCCGCGTTCGATCCCGACAATTCACGGATGAGGGTTTAAAGCGTGACCATTGATCTGCCAAAACGCGCACGGGCCGTCATCGTCGGAGGCGGCGTCATCGGTTGTTCGGTCGCCTACCATCTGGCGAAACTGGGCTGGAACGACGTGGTGCTGCTCGAGCGCAAACAGCTGACCAGCGGAACGACCTGGCACGCGGCGGGTCTGGTCGGACAGCTGCGCCAGAGCATCAACATGACCCAGCTCGCACGCTATACGGGCGAGCTGTACCGGGGTCTTGAAGCGGAGACCGGCCAGGCGACGGGCTATCGACAATGCGGCTCGTTGTCGCTGGCGACCACCGCGGGGCGCATGGAGGAATTGAAGCGCAACGCCTCCATGGCCAAGGTATTCGGTCTGCCCGTGGAGGTCGTATCCCCGGCCGAAATTCACTCTCTATATCCGCTCGCCAACCTCGACGATGTGATCGGCGGCATTCACATACCGAGCGACGGCTACGCGAACGCGGTGGACATCACTCAGGCGCTCGCCAAGGGCGCGCGCGCCGGGGGCGTGCGGATTTTCCAGGATCTCAAGGTCACATCCATCCGCCATGACGGGGAGCGGGTGAAAGGCGTGGACACCGAGCACGGCGGCATCGAAGCGGACTACGTGGTGCTGTGCGGGGGCATGTGGACCCGGGATCTCGCGGCGGGCATCGGCGTCACCGCCCCGCTCCATGCCTGCGAACACTACTACGTGTTATTTCAGGATGTGCCCGGACTGCATTCGGACATGCCGGTGCTGCGCGACTATGACCACTGCAGTTACTTCAAATACGACGCCGGGAAGCTCCTGGTGGGCGCCTTCGAGCCGAATGCCCGCCCGTGGGGCGCGGACGGCATTCCCGAGGATTTCTCCTTTGGCGAGATTGCCGGCGACTTCAGCCACTTCGAACCGGTGCTGCTCGATGCGATGCGGCGCATACCGGCGCTCGAGCAGGCCGGCATTCAGAAGTTCTTTTGCGGGCCGGAGAGCTTCACGCCCGATGTGCGCTACCACCTCGGCGAGTCGACCGAACTGAAGAATTGCTTTGTCGCGGCCGGGCTCAACTCCATCGGTCTGCAATCCGCCGGCGGCGTCGGCAAGGTCGTGGCCGAATGGATGCGCGACGGGCATCCGCCTCTGGATCTTTGGGAAGTCGATGTGCGGCGCAATATGCCGTTCCAGATCAACCGCAAATACCTGCGCGCGCGCGTGTCGGAGAGCCTCGGTCTGCTGTATGCGACTCATTGGCCGTTTCGCCAATACGAAACCGCCCGCGGCGTTCGCAAATCGGCCCTGCATGATCGCCTGGCCCGGGCGGGCGCCTGCTTCGGCGAGGCCTTCGGCTGGGAGCGGCCCAACTGGTACGCGCCGGCGGGCGTCGAGCCGTCCTACGCCTACAGCTACGGCCGGCAAAACTGGTTCGACCACAGCGCCCATGAACACCTCGCAGTACGCAATGCGGTGGGACTGTTCGACCAGTCCTCGTTCGCCAAGTTTCGGCTCGAGGGGGCCGATGCGACCCGCGTGCTCAATCGAGTCTGCGCGAACGACGTGGCCGTGGCCCCGGGCAAGATGGTCTATACCCAATGGCTGAACGAGCGAGGCGGTATCGAGGCGGATCTGACCGTGACCCGGCTGACCGAGACCGCGTATTTGATCGTGTCGGGCGCGGAAACCGAAAGCAAGGATTTCAACTGGCTGAAGCGCCACATCGACCCGCAAGCGCATTGCGTGCTGACCAATGTGACTTCCGGCATGGGCGTGCTGTCGCTCATGGGTCCGCGGGCGCGCGAATTGCTGCAGTCGCTGACGCCGGACGACATGTCGGATCGGGCCTTTCCGTTCGCGAGCAGCCGGGTGATCGAACTCGGGTTTGCGCTGGTGCGCGCCTCACGCATCACCTTCGTCGGTGAGCTGGGCTGGGAATTGTACGTGCCGACCGAATTCATGCAGAGCGTGTACGACGAGCTGGTTGCCGAGGGCGTGCGACACGGCTTGGTTCATGCCGGCTATCACGCACTGAATTCGCTGCGGATGGAGAAAGCCTATCGGCACTGGGGACACGACATCACCGACGAGGACACGCCCTGGGAAGCCGGTTTGGGTTTTGCGGTGAAGCTCGACAAGTCCGGCGGATTCATCGGACGCGAGGCGCTGCTGCGGCAGAAAGAATCCGGCGTGCGCAAGCGCCTGGTGCAATTCAAGTTGAAGTCACCCGAACCCTTGCTCTATCACAATGAACCGATTTGGCGGGGCGACTCGATCGTCGGGTTCATTCGCTCCGGCATGTACGCCCACACGCTCGGTGCGGCCGTGGGCCTTGGATATGTGGCCGCGCCGACCCCTGCTCTCGGCGCGGCCAAGGGCGCCGCGGACGCAGCCATCGGCGCCGACGAATACGAGATCGAGGTCGCCGGGGTCCGCTGTCCCGCCACCGCGTCGCTGCGTCCGCTGTACGACCCGAAGAACGAGAGAATCAAATGCTGACGGTGGGGTGTCGGGGCACAGGGCCGCAGGTTTCGGCGGCGGCGGAGGGGGTGGTGGCGGTCACGGTGGGGGCGGCGGCGGTACGGCTGCCGGGGCCGCGGGCGCCGGCTTCGCGCCGAACCGGTAGTTGAAGCCCACCCGGAACAGGTTCGCGGTGAAACTGTTATGAATATTGTCGAGAGAAAAATTGGAGAAGGCCGCGCAGGCCGATGCGGACGCGGTGCAGGTCGTCGTGGTGTTCTTACCCTTGCCGAGGTTCGCGTACAGATATTCGGCCTTGAGGGACCATGGGCCGTTGAGCCCGTACTCAGCGCCGACGCCGACGATCCAGCCGGTCGACGTGAAGTTCTTGCCGCCGCTGAACGAGGTGGTGGGGGCGGATCCGCCGACCGGCGTAAACGCCGCGGTACTGCTGTGGGATCCCCCGGCAACGATGGCGCCCGCCGTGAAATACGGCAGCCAATCATCGATCACATAGCCGATGCGCGGATGAATGAGTCCGAAGCCGCTCGGACTGACATTACCGTTGAACGTATAAGTGCCGTTGGGCGGCGGCGTGGCTCCCGCATAGGTGTACGAGCGGTTGTGCTTGTTGCTGGCCCAACCGTCGTAATCGAAGTCCAGTCCCCAGACTATCCGGTCCACCTGGAAGTTGTAACCGAACTGCAAGCCGCCGATGAAGGTGCTGTTGTTGGGACAGTTGCGATTGTAAAAGGCATTGGCAAGCGGCGGCGTGCCCTTGATGAGGTTGCCCGGTTCCCAGGTATTGCACGTGGTGCTCCAGGCTCCGCCGATGTTGCCGCCGGCGTAGAAGCCCTCCCAGGACCTCTGCCCGGTGGCGCCTGGGTCCTCGGCGGAGGCTGCTGCCGCGACCGCGGTCAATGCCAACATCGCGGCCGAAAGGGTGGTGAGTTTCATCGTCTACTTCCTTAAGTACCTTTGAATTGCCGGTCGACGGATGCTGTCGTTATGCGTAGAGGTTCCCGCTTCGACAGTACAGCACTTGAAGGTGGCGTGAAATACCGAACTCGGATATGCCGGCCGGTGCAATGCCGGGATATTCTCTAGAGGGCTCGTGTGGTTGATGGCCCCGCCGGTGCCGTGGCGCAATGCCTTCGACTCGATTCACGCCGGCTGCACCTCGACCAGACAATCGTAGAAAAGAGGCGCTCGCCCCAGATCGGTCAGGACATCACCGTTCGTCAGTTCATTGGCATTCTTGCCGTCACGAGTGAGTTTCTTCCACCACACGGACAGCGCCACCACCACGCCCCGGCGCGCCCGATCGCTCACTCGCGCGCGCAATTCGATGCTGCCGCGGTCGTTGAAAACCCTCACGTAGCTGCCCTCGGCGATGCCGCGGGCACGCGCGTCGTCGGGATGGATGTCGAGCCATGGTTCGCCTTCGGAAGCTCGCAGGCTGGCGACGTTGACGAAGCTGCTGTTGAGAAAATTGCGCGCCGGTGGAGAGATCATCGCGAGCGGCAGGCGGCGCGCCAGCTCGCTGCGGGTGTCCTCCAGCGGTTCGATATAGTCGGGAAGCGGATCGAGTCCCAGCGTTTGAGCGGCCCTCGAAAAAAATTCGACCTTGCCCGACGGAGTGTCGAATCCGCCGGCGGCAAAGCGCGCGATACCCTTTGCCGGGCCGATGCGCTTCCAGCCCCGAGCGCGAACCGCATCGAAATCCCAATCCCTGGCGACCGCCGACTGGGCGATCGTCTCATCCGAATCGTCGAAACACTTATCGGAAAATCCCATCGCCCGGGCCAGCAGTCGAAAGATCTCCGTATTCGGCTTGGCTTCTCCCAAGGGCAGGATCGCCGGATTGTTTGCGACCAGGTCGTAGTGACCGTAGGGCTTCACCACATCGAGATGTTCGAGCTGCGTGGTTGCCGGCAGCACGATATCCGCATAGTCGGCGGTGTCGGTGCGGAAGTGCTCGAGCACCACGGTGAACAAATCCTCGCGCGCGAACCCCGCGGCGACTCGTGCCGAATCCGGAGCCACCGCCACCGGGTTGGCGTTGTACACGACCAGCGCGCGGATGGGTGCGATCGCATCGTTGAGCGCCCGGCCGATGGTCGACATATTGATGGTGCGCGGCGTGCGTCCAGTGAGCAAATCGGGGCGCGACAGCGCGTCATTGTCGATGGTGAAATTGCCGGACGTCGAGACCATGATGCCGCCGGCCGCCTCGCGGAATGCGCCGACGAGGGCCGGCAGACAGGCGATGTCGCGCATCGCCATGCCGCCGCCGCGTACGCGCTGCAGCCCGTAATTGGCTCGGATCAAGGCGGGCTTGGTGGTCGCATACACATGCGCGAGCGACTCGATCTCGGCCGCCGTGATTCCGCAGATCGATGCGACCCGATCCGGACCGTACTGGCGCGCCCGTTCGCACAGCTCATCGAATCCCAGCGTATGCCGGCTCACGTAGTCGTGATCGATGAGATCGTCGCGGATCAGCACATGCATGAGGCCGAGCGCGAGCGCGCCATCGGTTCCCGGCAGCAGGGCGATGTGGGTGTGGCATTTCTCCGCGGTCAGAGAGCGGTAGGGGTCGATGGCGATGAGTTTCGCGCCGAGGCGTTTGGCCTGCTGAGCCCGCGCCCAGAAATGCACGCTCGAGGTGATCGCATTGCAGCCCCAGAAGATGATGAGCTTGGCCTGATCGGCCAACTCGACGTCGATGCCGATTCGCGAGCCCAAGGTGATCGCATGGCCGGCGGAGCCCGCCGATGCGCAGATCGTGCGATCCAGAAGACTGGCCCCCAGCCGATGGAAGAAGCGCTGGGACATGGACTCGCCCTGCACCAGTCCCATGGTTCCGGCGTAGCTATAGGGCAGGATTTGCTGCGGATCGTCGGCCGCGATGGAGGAAAGGCGCGTCGCGACGGTCGCGATCGCCTCGTCCCAGGTGATCTGCTGGAAGCGCCCTTCCCCCTTCTTGCCGACCCGGCGCAACGGATGCAGCAATCGATCCGGATGATAAGTTCGTTCCGTGTAGCGCGCCACCTTGGTGCAGAGCACGCCGGCGGTGGGGCCGTGCTCGGACGATCCGGTCACTTTGAGGGCAACGCCGTCCTTGACGTACACATCGAGAGCGCAGGTGTCGGGACAATCGTGCGGGCATGCACCCTTGACGATCGATACCGTTGAGGATGGCGCGGAGGATTGCGGTGCGATCCTCATGCGGCATAGCCCGTTTCGAGAATTCGCTCGATGAACCTTTCGCATTGCGCCAACTGGTCGATCGCGACGAATTCATTGGGACGATGCGCCTCGGTGATGTCACCGGGCCCGCATATCACGCTCGGCACGCCCATCTTCTGGAATAATCCCGCTTCGGTTCCATATGACACCTTGCCCACCGTGGCGTTTCGCGAGAGCCGCATCGCCCATTGCACGATTGCATCGGTTTCCGAGGCGGCAAGGCCGGCGGTCTGGCTGGCCCACTTAAGATCGATGCCCGATTCGGGATCGATCGCCCGCATCTCCGCGGTCAATAACTCGGCATACGCCCGAATCTCCTGGTAAAGCGCATCGGAGGATGCCTGCGGCAGCGTACGCATGTCGAACTGAAATTCACATTCCTTGGGGATGACATTGGCCGCAATCCCACCGCGGATCACTCCCGTCGACAGGGTCGTATAGGGGACGGTGAATCCGTAGTCGCGCTGTTCGAATTGCGCGAGCCGGTCGGCGATCTGGCGGATGAACACGATCAGCCGAGCCGCGTACTCGATGGCATTGACCCCATGGGTCACGTAGCTCGAATGCGCCTCGCGTCCATGCACGGCGCAGCGGAATCGATTCATGCCCTTGTGGGCGATTATCGGCTGCATCGATGTCGGCTCGCCCACCACACAGCCGGCCGGCCGAATGCCGTTCTCTTCCAAGTCGCGAATCAATTCCCGGACTCCGAGGCAGCCCACCTCCTCGTCGTAGCTCAGGGCGTAGTGCAGCGGCGCGTCGAGCCGGTTGGCGTTGAGGGCGGCCACGAATTTCGGCGCCTGCGCCAACGCGACCCCGATAAATCCCTTCATGTCAGCCGAACCGCGCGCGTAGAGCTTGCCGTGGCGCTCAACCGGCACGAACGGATCGGTATCCCAGCTTTGACCGTCCACCGGAACCACGTCGGTATGGCCGGAAAGAATCAGCCCGGGCTTTTTCGAATCTCCCAGCGTGGCAAACAGATTGGCCTTTTTGCCGCTGGCATCGTAAGTGAGCCGGGTGCTCGCCCCCGCCTTGATCAAATAGTCCCGAACCCACTCGACCAGGGCCAGGTTCGAGTCCCGCGACACCGTGGGGAACTCGATCAGGCGTTCGACCATGGCGCGCGCGGCGGCGCTTGGAACCGGAGACTGGGGAGCAACGGGATCGGGATTGGAGCTCATGACCGGGGTGCCTCGGACATAAACCGTCATTTTACCTTAACTGCGTTCGGCGCGAGGCAGATCCCGTGACCTGGGTTTCATGCGAGAAATACCGGGAGCTTTCATGCGTGCATTGACGTAACGACACGGCGCTCTGATCGCGGCGCGTCTTGTGGGACGCCGTCAAAAACGGCGCGCCGTAGGAACGGCGCGCCTTGAGGTCAACGTCTTCTGTTCAGCCCCCCGGCTTTTGTGCCCACACATTGCACCAGCCGCCGGCAGGAACGCTGTGGCCGGCGAAGATATTGCAGCCCGCGGAGGCATCGCCGGCTTTCCCTTGATATTGCGCACAATTGGCGCATTTCTGGGTCGGCTTGAAGGTCGGATTCGCGGCCGCATTGACTTTGCTGCCATCGGGGGCGTATTTGACCGCCTTGGCCATCGGATCATTGGGGTCAAGGGGCGTTAGAGCTGCGGCGCCGGCCGTGTTGCCGATCAGCCCCATCGCCGGAACCAAGGCCCCTGCGATGAGTCCGCCTTTGATGACTGCGCGACGCGAGATTTTGCTTTGCATCTTTCAATATCCTATCGGTGGGAAGTAAGTGATCATTTTCCGCGCTTTTCGGACCCTTTGTGATACGTGGATATCCCATGGCGGATGAAGAGATCTTAATTCATCATGGGGCTGGGCGAAAGGCGTTGGTGACACGGGCGCAAGTTCACGTTACCGTCCGATCATGACATCTTCAGTCGCATCGAGTGACATCGACCCGGCGGCGCTCGGTCAGTCGGTGCTCAAACTGCGCTCCGTGGTGCCCGAAGATGCCTCCACCGCCGGCATATTGGGCCGGGAGCGCATCGGTAACGGAATCGTCATCGGTCCCGATGGATTGACTCTCACGATCGGCTATCTCATCGCCGAGGCGAGCGATGTTTGGTTGAGCGCGCATCGGGGCCGCGAGGTGGCGGGCCACCCATTGGCCTATGACCCCGTCACCGGATTCGGGCTGGTGCTGCCCCTCGAGAATCTGCCGGTCCCGGCCCTGCCGTTTGGAGATCCGGAACTCATGGATGCGGGCAGCCAAGGCTATGTGCTCAGTTCCCATGAATTCGCGAAGCCGCAGAGCGTGGGAATCCTGGCTCGGCGTGAATTTGCCGGCGCCTGGGAGTATTTGCTGGAAAGGGCGATATTTACCACGCCTGCGCACCCTCATTGGTCGGGAGCCGCACTCATCGACCAACACGGCGGATTGGTCGGCGTCGGCTCCTTGCTGGTGCGCGAAGTCGTGTCGGGCGAGGAACTGAACGCCAACATGTTCGTGCCTATCGACTTGTTGCAGCCGATTCTTGGGGACCTGCGCACGCTCGGGCGCGCAACACGGCAATCAAGGCCCTGGCTCGGTGTCTACGCCGTGGAAGTGAGCGGCAAGATCTACGTGACCGGCACGGCGGACGCCGCTCCGGCGCGCCTTGCGGACATACGCGAGGGGGATTTGATCAGCCACGTTGCGGATCAAGCGGTGAACAGCGTGGCCGAGTTTTATCGCCGGCTCTGGGCGTTCGGTACGGCGGGAACCGATGTGCCCCTCGGCATCATGCGAAATGGTACACGTCTGAATTTGACGGTCCATTCGATGGATCGAGCGGATCATTTCAAGCGCCCTCAGGCGCACTGAAGCGGCGCGCTATGAGTGTCCCCGGACCGTCGCTCTCGACGATCTCGCACAATGCGCATCGAGAACGCTTGCGCGGGATCGCGGCCATGATCGCCGGAGTGTTCGTGTTTTCGATCATGGATGCCTTCATGAAGCGGCTGTCGGACCACTATGCGCCGATGCAGGTGTCGTGCATGCGCTGCCTGTCTTCCCTGTTGTGCCTGTTCGTGATAATCGCCCGGCAGCGCGCGTGGTCGAGCCTGCGGGCGAGCATGCCCTTAGTGCACGTGTATCGCGGCCTGCTCGGCGTCGGGATGCTCGCGGGTTTCGTGTATGCCGTGCATCGACTGACCCTGGCGCAGACCTATTCGCTATTCCTCGTGGCGCCCCTGTTGATGACGGCCCTGTCGGTGCCGCTGCAAGGCGAGCAGGTCTCCGGGCGGCGGTGGTTCGCCATCGTGGTCGGCATGAGCGGCGTGCTGTGGATCCTACAGCCTTGGAGCAAGGGGTATGTTTCACTGGCGGCCGCTTCAGCCGCCGCGGTCGCGACCATTTGCTATTCACTGAGCGCGTTGACCGTACGATCGCTCGGCCGCCGGAATTCGAACATGTCGATGGTGTTCTGGTATTTGGGGCTGATCAGCTTGGGATCCGGGATTCTTGCTGCCCATGACTGGCGC
>Ga0209048_10003989_pt1 | contig 14189 bp, 18 predicted proteins | sample FrelakmetCRP12CR_FD_187146 | JGI IMG/M metagenome (GOLD analysis project Ga0209048, IMG submission 187146) | Freshwater lake sediment microbial communities from the University of Notre Dame, USA, for methane emissions studies - CRP12 CR (SPAdes)... | ecosystem: Environmental > Aquatic >... | reverse complement strand
TTCCTCAAGGAGGTGGGGGCGAGGAACGCCCTGCAAGCCCTGATCAAGACCTACACCCTGACCACCCGGTGGCTGCGGGACATCAACCGGATCGAAGCGGAGGAGAAGCTGCTGCAATATGAAATTGCCGCCGGGCCGATCATGTTCACCGACGAGGTCGCCGAGTTCCCGCACTTCAAGTACCGCCCGTGGATCTACACGACCGAGTCCGACTTCGGCACGATCCTCTACGGGACATCGCCGAACGCCTTCCAGGTCATGACGCCACACCGGCTCAAGTGGATGGGGAGAGCGCTCGGGAAGGATACCAACATGATCTACAAGAGGTATGCCGGCCTTGGCCCGACGAAGATCGAGGAACTCAAAGAGAAGGGGGTGATCTAGATGGCGAAAGACCCCAGAGAGACAAGGATCGAGGATCTTCCCGGCCCCAAAAGCCAGGGAGAGCTCGAAGAGATGAAGATGCCCTACGAGGAGTATTGCCGGAAGGCGTTCGGTCCCGGCAACGAGTGGGCAAAGCCCGATGCGCTCAAGGGGATCCGGTGGCTTTCCTGCACCGGGTACATCTTCACGCCCCACTCGGTGGCCAACCTGGCCGAGCTCGGGGCCGACGTGATCAAGATCGAGATCCCGAGGATGGGGGACGCCATGCGGCACACCTCCCCGTTCAACGAGGCGTACCTGTATCCCCTCCACGACACGAGGCCGATGACCGGCACCGGTTTAGGCTTCACGAACGCGAACAACAATGAGAGATTCCTGAGCATGGACTACCACATTCCGGAGATGGTGAATATCTTCTACCGGCTCGTCAAGATGAGCGACGGCCTGACGGAGAATTACCGGCCCGGAACCCTCGACCGGTGGAAGATGAGCTACCGGTTTCTCCAGGAGATGAACCCGAGGTTCATCTACGTGTGGGGCGGCGGCTTCGGATACGGGCCGAAGGTCTTCGGCGGCTCCTACGACATCCTGGGCCAGGCCCACGCGGGGCTCGCCTCCCTCACCGGGATGCACGAATACATGGGCGGGCACGCCACCAAGCACTCCAACTGGTGCATCGACTGGATGTCCGGCACCATGATCTCCTATGGGATCCTGGCATCCATCCTCTGGAGGAGGAAGACGGGCCTGGGCACCATGATCGAGTTCTCCCAGGTCCAGACCCCGACCCGGATCTCCGGGTATACCTTCCCGCTCTACAACCGGTTCGGGATCGTCCGCCAGCGGTGGGGGAACTGGGACACCCAGTTGTGCGCCCACGGGATCATCCTGTGCGGAAAGTCCGATTTTCCCGATGCGCAGAACCCCCAGGACAAGAACGAAGCCCGGTACGTGATGGTCTCGGCCTTCAACGACCCCGACTTCAAGGAACTCTGCGATATCACCGGGCTGAAGGATCTCTACGGGAAATACAAGGCGCACAAGGACCGGGTGGAAGCCAGGCCACAGGTCGAGATCTACGCGGCCCTGGAGAAGTGGGCCGTCGACAAGACCCGGTCGCAGGTCGTCAAGATCCTCACCGACGCGGGCATCCTGGCCGCCCCCGTGATGAACGACCGGGAGGTCTACGAATGCCAGCACTACCGGGAGAGGGGGACACTCCGGTGGCTGGACGATCCCCTCTACGGAGACTTCCTGGTCCAGAGCGGCCACAGCGTGGGGATGATGACCAAGACCCCGAGGAGAGTCAACTGGATCTGGAGGCCGGTGGGCGCCGATAACGTCAGTATCTACCGTGACCTGCTCGGCATCCCGTTGAGCCAGATCGAAGCGTGGTACAACAAGGCCTATATCTAATAAAAAAAGGAGGGATCCCCGTGGCGGATGTCATTTGGTGTAAAAAAGTGGTGGGTGGAAAACCGTGTAACACGGTCAACTACCTGGATCCCTATTGCTTCTGGAACTGGGAGGGAAAGACCAACTGCGCGGAGTGCGGGACAGTCTATTACATCTACATGATCCAGGGGCACATGTACCGGGGACCGGAGGAAAAACCGGGCGAGAAGCCGGACATGAGTCCCCTCTATGCGGATCACCCGCTGGAAGGGTACACGTTTTATCTGCCGGGCGTCAAAGGCAGAACGAGGCCCTTTGAGTGCCTGCCCAGGCATATCTATCTGGGCAGGGCGGACATGGTCAAGTTCAGCATCCGGGGGAGGCCCGTTCGTGGATGGCGTCCTCAGCCGCCGAGCGGCGGGCTGGCCGGTCAGTTCCCGTACAAGTGGGATATCAAGAAGTTGTCTCCCGAGGTATGGGCGGAGTATCAGGAGAAACGGAAAAAGGGCGAAGTCAAAGAGTGGTGAGAGAAAGGAGAGGCTAAATGGTGGATAAGGCGAAACTGACGCCCGAAGAATTTCTGGCCACGGTTCTTGTTCCGGAGAGAGGGCGGGAGACCGGGCATATCTGCTGGGATTGCAAACACTTGAAGCCGGTTCTGAAGGGCTCCAAGTTCCCGCCCGCAGACCTCATCGGCTGGTGCACGATGATCCACTGGCCCTTCTACTGGTGCCTCACGGATTTCAACGTCATCAAGAAGTGCTACGCCATGGAAAAGGGGATCTATACCCCGAAGAAGTTTTAGCCTATGGAAGAAGAAGTTCGCAAGGAACTGGAAACGCTCAAGGGGATGGTGCTCAACTGGAAAAAGGATTATCTCGGTTGGGCGCCCCCCGATGGGGGATGGGAGTATCTGCCTCGAGAGTTCATGGAGGAGATCGACGAGCACATCACCCCTTATATCAGACGAATGTGGGAGTGTGAGTACCTCACTCCACCCGAGATCCGGGAATTCATGGAGAGCTGCTACTCGCAGGTGGAGGACCTTCGGAACACGTTGGGGGAAATGGAAGCAAAGGAGCTTTCCGCAAAAGGAGGATAAACATGCCCGAGAAATGCCGTGTGGGGGTCTGCGGGTTCGACCCCATGCTCGTGAAAGGATACGTGAAGACGGGGGAGCGGGGCCTGTGGTGGCACATGTCGGATGAACTGTTCGAAGAATTCGGTGTCAAGCCAGGGACCCCGGTCTCGGGGAAGATCCTCGCGATTTACGATTGTGAAGCGAAAAAGGTCGCCTCTCCGAATGACGCCTTCGACTGGAAGACGTCCAAGGAGACGGGCCTTGTCGTCCTTCTGCCGCCGGAGGTGATCACCAAGTACAAGTTGACGGCGTTCCATTTCCTGGAACTCCTCGTGGAAAAGATCGGCGACAAAGAGGTCTATGCGGGGCAGGAGAAGATGAGCATGAAATGGTGGCCCGAGGCGAAAATGAAGCTCGAGTACAAGGTCGGCTATATGGAATGAGGCCCGGGGAAATTCCGGCGGCGGGGCTTCACGCGATCGCCGGGATTTTTCCTTCCCCTCCTCATCCCCCTCTCCCGGTCGGGCCGTCCGGGGGAGGGGGTCACTTATGCGGTTGGGTGTTCCAGCGCCGATCATGGAAAGGAGCCGGGTGGAGATGACGGAGAACGGGGAATCCTCGCACGAGTCGGAGACGAAGCATCCCGGTTGGCTGCCCCTGTCGGGTCTTCTTGCCGCGTCGGATCCGTTGTTCGAAAAAGTTCTCTTCCTGCCCGGATACGAATTTTCCTCGAACGTTTACGTCGTGGAGGGAACGTATCTCTCGATCGTGGATCCCGGAAACGATTACACGGCCTTTATCGATCTCTTCGGGCGAGGGTACAAGCCGGCGGACGTTAAAAAAGTCGTCCTCACCCACGGCCACCGCGACCACGCGATGGGAGTGTTCGATCTCCTGAGATCGTATCCGGCCATCCTGGAAAACGGCGGTTTCGAGCTCATCCTCCACGAAGCGAGCCCCCCCGAGCTCAAGGACATGGTCAGGAAATCCGGCTGCCGCGTCACGGAGGTCCGGGGCGGGGAAACCCTGGAGATCAGCGGTCTCGATTGGGAAGTGATCCACACGCCGGGGCATACCCTCGACGGGATCTGCCTCTATCATCCCCCGAGCAAAACCGTCTTTACCGGGGATACGGTGTTGCCCCACGCCATGGCCGAGCTGGATGAACAGGCTGGAGGAAGGCTGGATCATTATCTGTTCGGAGTAAGGGCATTGCTCGGAAAGGACATCCAAAATGTATTGCCCGGTCATGGATTCCCCGTGGGTTCGTCGGGCAGAAAGGTCATCGAGGAGACGTACGAAGGCCTGATGTTGAAGATCATCGGGGTCGAGGCGAAGGCGAAAACCCCATGGATCGAGGGAGCCACGGCGCTTGCCCAGAGGGGGTTCCTGCAGGAAGCGGTTTTCTGCTGCGAAAAGGAGTTGGTTTGCAATCCGGAAAACCTCATGGCACTCCAGCTGAAGGCTTTCAGCCTCAATGACCTCGGACGGTTTCAGGAGGCACTCGAATCCCTGGATCGATTGGAAGAACACCGCTTACAGGAAAAAGGGGATCTTTTCCCGCTTATTGGAAGGGGATACGCACTGATGGGGCTTGGCAGGTACCGTGAAAGCGTCAAGTTTTTTGACGAGGCGTTGAGGGAAAATTCCGGAGTGAAAGAGGCGCTGGTTTATAAAGGGATGGCCCTCTACCTCGCCGGCGACTACGACGAGGCGATGGAAATCGATCATTTCAGAACGGAGTTCATGGGAAAATTCAAGGAGGAGTTGATAAGGAAAGAGAAGGCCGCAAATTCATCGGGCATGGAAAGACAATAATGAGGTAGGCACGATGGAACGCCCATTCCGCTGCCCGGCATGCAAATTCGTTTTTTCAGACGGGCCAATGGAATATCGGGATTCCGGCTTCACGGCTCCCACCGAATGTCCGTATTCCACAACTCCTTTCCCCGAACTGTGTTCCTTTCACGACAAGATCTATTTCGGCAAATGGAGAAAGATGGAAGCGGAGGCACTCGATGTCAGGAAGGCCTACGAGCGGATCGCCCGTCTCCTCTCGATGATAAAGGAGATGGCCGCTCACGAGGAAGCCCGGGGGGCGCAGGTGAATATCGACAAGTCCTCTGCGGAACTGGCCATGGCGGTACCGGAGGAAGAGCCTTTCGAATCGGTAAAATGTATGGATCGGGCCCTCTCGTACGCCCATCACGCCATCAACGACCTGCTCCGGGGAAAAGGGTCGAGACTTCACATTCCGGCGGACTACGAAAGGCATTACAACTCCATCCATCCGTTCAAGGAAGACTGGTAGGCGGGACGGTATCCAAGGAATTTGCCGCCGGGAGATTCCCGCCATGTTTGCTTCAACGCGGGGACCAGCCGCTCCAGCAAGATCGTCTTCCCTGCCCCGGAGTTTCCGACGATCGCGATGGCGTTCGGTTTCTTTACAGTGGTTTCCTCCCAGGATCGACGGATCCTTGCAACCGGTCAGCCATTGGTCCCGTCCTTGCGCCCCGGTGTCCGGTGTCCCGCGCCGGGAGCGACAGTTCGAGCCCGGCGAATGGTCATTGACATCGAGTGACAATTGCGTACACAATTGATACACGATGGAGGGCACGATATGAAATTCCTGAGCGTGCGCGATTTGCGGGGGAAGTCCGCGAAAGTGTGGAAAGACCTTTCGGAAGAGAAGGAGATGATCGTCACCAGCAACGGTCGACCCATCGCCATTCTGGCCTCGATCGGCGAGTCGAACGTGGAGGAATCGCTGGCGGCGTTTCGACAGGCACGCGCGATCGGGGCGGTTGCGGCTCTTCAGCGCCGGTCGGTGGAACAGGGGACCGACACGATCTCCCCCGGTGAAATCGATGCGGAGATCAGGGCGGTCCGCGAAAAACGCCGCCGTTGAGGATCGTCCTCGACACGAACGTCCTGGTGGCGGGCCTGCTGTCCCCGTTCGGGCCGTGCGGCGAGATCGTCCGCATGGTTTCCTCCGGCGAACCGGCGCTCTGTTTCGACGCCCGGATCCTTTCCGAATACAACGACGTCCTGAAACGGCCGAAGTTTCGTTTCGAGCCGGACAAGATCGATGCCTTGCTTGACTTTATCGCCATAAGAGGGGAAGCGGTCGCGTCTTCCCCCCTTCCGGAACCTCTCCCCGATCCCGACGACGAACCGTTTCTTGCGGTCGCCATCGCGGAACGGGTCGCCTGTCTCGTCACGGGGAACCGGTCCCATTTTCCCGCCAGGCTGCGTCAAGGCGTTCCGTTGCTATCTCCCCGGGAATTTCTGACTTATTACCGGAGACCGCCGAAGCGGAATCCGCGATCTTACTGATTTCCGGGAATGGATTTCAGCATGCGGAAGAACAGGGGAAGGAGAGTCGCCTATTACGGTTTCTCCACCCGGCCGAAGAGGATCTTCAGGCGGCGGCGGAGTTCGTCCCGGACGGACCGGAACGCGTTCAGCCGGGTTTCTTCCGTGCCGGTGACACCCGCCGTGCGGGGAGGGTCATATTTCGCTCGCAGATCGCCATGGGGCCGATCGCCCTCGCCATGGCCGCCCGTTCCCGGTCCTTCGCGATGACGGGGTCCTCGTTCAGCCAACTCCGGAGGTTCCGCAGCATACGTGTGGCATACGGGGAGTCGCTCCCGCGGTCCAGCGAATAGTGGACCCATTTCCGGTCCCGCCGGTCCTTGATGAGCCCGGCCGCCCGGAGCAGGAAGAGGTGCTTCGACACGGTGGACTGCCCGAGGGAGAGGATCGCGATGACCTGGCAGACGCACATCTCCCCGCCTTCGAGGATCTTGAGGATCCGGACCCGCGTGGGATCCGCGGCGGCCTTCAACACGGTCTCGTAATCTCGCAGACCCATCGGTTTCTCCTTTATATCGTCATTTAACGAATTGACAAATCATCCTGCCGGAGCGATGATGTAACGGTAATATCTTACATGTTCCCGGATTCTCCGGGCAAGGAGGCAGATCTTGAGGAAGCTGGAAATCTACGAACCGCCGTTGTGCTGTCCCACCGGGATGTGCGGCCCGGCGCCCGATCCCGCCCTGGCGAAGCTTCAGGAGGACATTCTCCGATGGAAGAGGGTGGGCGTCGTTGTGGAGCGGATCGCGATCAACCAGGTCCCGCAGCGGTTCATGGCGAATCCGACGGTGGTCGAACTGCTGACCCGGGAGGGGCAGGAGGTGCTTCCGGTCTCCCTGCTCGACGGAAAGGTCGTATGCAAGGGGAAATACCCGACGTACGACCAGGTCACCCGGGAGGGTGTGTAGATGCCGACCTACGCCTGGCTGTGCCGCGCATGCAGCCGCCCGTTCGAGATCCGGATGTCCATCCGGGAGAAAGATCAGTGGAAGCCCCGCTGTCCGGTGTGCGGCAGCGCGAAGGTGGATCAGCAGCTCTTCGGCTTCTCCGTCGGGGGCGGGGGTGGAACGCCTGCCCCGGGTGGGTGATGCCCCCCCGGCCGCGGCGGTCGCTGCGGGTGAAATGTAAAGAACGGGGACGACGGGTCTCGATGGAAGGGGTATAGCGCCTCATGCACAAATACACATTCTTTTCCGGCAAGGGAGGGGTGGGCAAGACCACCCTTGCGGCGGCAACGGCCGTGCGCACGGCGGAGGCGGGGAAACGGACCCTGATCGTCTCCACGGATCCGGCCAGCAACCTGGCCGACGTCTTCGAATGCCCCATCGGGCCCCGGCTCACGGAGATCGCGCCGAACCTGTTCGCGCTCGAGATTGATCCGGATACCGCCACAAGGGAGTACGGGGAACGCGCGCTGGCGCCCTTGCGCGCCGTCCTTCCTCCGGACGCCATGAAGGTTCTCGAGGAACAGTTCCGAAGCGCCTGCACGGTCGAGATCGCCTCGTTCGACCGGTTCACCGATTTCCTCGGGGATACGGAGTTCGACCACGTGGTCTTCGACACCGCGCCCACGGGTCACACGCTCCGACTGCTCGAGCTTCCCGTGGACTGGTCCCGCCATATCGAGGAAGCCGCGCAGGGCAACGGTCAGACGTGCATCGGGCCGGTCGCCTCCCTGCAGGGCGCCAAGGCGAAATACGACCACGCCATCGCCGCGCTTCGGGACCCCGGGAGGACGGAGTTCACGCTGGTCTGCCGTCCGGAGCGGACCTCCGTGGACGAGCTGCTCCGGGCCCGGGAAGAGCTGCGGACGCTCGGGATCGGAAACTTCCGGATCGTGGTGAACGGGGTGATCCCGGTCGGGGCGGGGGGGCCGTTCGCGAACCAGTCCTCTTCCCAGCGGGAGCAGGTCCTCCGTCTTTCCGGGAGGATCGACCGACCCTGCATCGAGGTGCCCCTCCAGGGCGGGGAAGTAAAGGGGCTTTCCGCACTCGGGCGGTTCGCCGCCATCGCCTTCGACGGGAAGGAAGATTCCCTCCACGATGGATTCACAGGCGCCCGTCCCTTCACGGGGTTTTCCCCTCCGTACGCCCTGAGAAAGATGCTGACCGGCACCGATGGAAGCAGGACGGTCGTCCTGACCGGCAAGGGAGGGGTCGGTAAGACCGTCGCGGCGTGCGCCCTGGCGGCGCGCCTCGCGCGGGAGGGGAAACGGATCCTTCTGGCGACCACCGATCCGGCGGCCCACATCGGGTCGGTCCTTTCGGCGGACGTATCGAGCGAGGTTCGCCCTGTCCCCGACTACCCCGGGTTGTTCGCCGTCCGGATCGACCAGAAGGAGAGCGTCGAGGCGTACAAGGCGAAGATCCTCTCCCAGGCGGCCGCGTCCGGCCACACCGACGAGATGCTCGCCGTAGTCAGGGAGGAGCTGGAATCCCCCTGCACGGAAGAGATGGCGGTCTTCGAGGAGTTCTCCGGCCTGGTGGAGCGGGACGATTTCGACGCCGTGATCCTCGACACGGCCCCCACGGGGCATACCTTGCGGCTTCTCGAGCTGCCGTACGACTACGCACGCCAGGTCGAGATGATGGTGGCCGTCCGGAAGGACGACGCGGGGGCGACCGGCGCCAAGGGGAAGCTCGACGCGCTCGTCCGTCGCCTGAAGGATCCCCGGGCGACGACCTTTCTTCTCGTGATCTACCCGGAATACACCCCGATCTTCGAGGCGAAACGGGCCGCCGAAGACCTCAAGGATTCCGGCATCGAGGTACAGGGCGTCATCGCCAATTTCCTTCTCGAAGAGGAGGATTGTTCGTCTCCCTTCTCCGTGTCGCGGTACTTCATGCAGCAGCATTATCTCAAGGTGGCCGAGGAGACGTTCCGGCTGCCGATCTTCAAGGTGCCCATGCTGCCGTCGGAACCCGCGGGCAAGGATGCCCTGGACCGGGTGGGCAGGGAGTTGCTCGGCGAGCAGATGGCGAACATGGTCTCCGTGATGGGGATGATGATGGGCCGCAAGGGTGGAGGCTGCTGCGGATGAGCGGTTCCCATTCCACGCATCCGGGGGAATCGCCGGCCTCGAAACGGCTGAACGTGTTCGAACGGTACCTGAGCCTCTGGGTCGCCCTGTGCATGGGGGTCGGCATCTTCGCCGGGAAGATGTTCCCCGGAGCGGTCGACGCGTTGCGGGGGATGGAGTTCGGCAAGGACAGCCAGATCAACATCCCGATCGCCGTCCTCATCTGGCTGATGATCTACCCGATGATGCTCAAGGTGGACTTCACCTCGATCCTGGGGGTCCGGAAACGCCCCAAGGGGTTGATCGTCACGCTCGTCGTCAACTGGCTGGTGAAGCCGTTTTCGATGGCGCTGTTCGGATACATCTTTTTCAAGCACCTGTTCCTTCCCTGGATCGGGCCGGAACTCGCGGACCAGTACCTCGCCGGGACCATCATCCTCGCGGCCGCGCCGTGCACGGCGATGGTCTTCGTGTGGAGCTACCTGACGGACGGGGACCCGGCGTACACCCTGGTGCAGGTCTCCGTGAACGACCTGATCATGCTCGTCCTGTTCGCCCCGATCGTGAAGTTCCTGATCAGCGGCGCTTCCTCGCTGACGGTGCCGTTCATGGTGCTCGTCTACGCGGTCGTCTTCTTCATCGTCATCCCCCTGGCCGCCGGGGTCGTATCCAGAACTTTGCTGATCCGTGCCAAAGGGAGCGCCTGGTTCGAGAACTTCCTGTCGGTCCTCCACCCCGTGACGGTCGTCGCGCTGCTGGCCACCCTGGTGTGCATCTTCGCGTTCCAGGCCGACAACATCACCGCCCGGTCGTTCCACATCCTGCTGATCGCCGTCCCGATCCTGATCCAGGTCTACTTCAACTCGTCGCTCGCCTACGGGTTGATGAAGTGGCTGAAGGTTCCCCACAGCGTGGCGGCCCCCGGGGCCCTGATCGGCGCGAGCAATTTCTTCGAACTGGCCGTGGCCACCGCGATCGCCCTCTACGGGCCCGGGTCCGGCGCGGCGCTGGCCACGGTGGTGGGTGTCCTCGTCGAAGTTCCGGTGATGCTCTCCGTCTGTTCGTTCTGCAACCGGACGCGCCACTGGTTCCCCGCCGAAATCTGATATTCTTGCGACAGTAGCGGGGCCGGCGTGAATTCCGCAACGGGTGCCGGCATCCGAAAGGGACGTTTGAAATCCCCGGAGAACGGGAGGTGATGGTCGCCGGCGCGGTTCACGCCCGGTCGAACAGCGGCGACTTCCGGACGAGCTGTTCCGCGAGCGATGCGAGCTCCTCCCGCAGGCCGGCGTCGAGCGCGTTCACCCACCTCCGGGGGATCGCGGAGAGCCCGTACCGGGCGCCGGCGATCGCTCCGGCGATCGCCCCCGCGGTGTCCGCGTCCCCCCCCCGGTTCACCGCCCTCACGAGGCAATCCTCGAAGCTCCCCGTGGAGAAGAAGGCGTCGAGAACCGTCCGCAGCGTGTCGGGCACGTAGGCGGACGATTTGCCATCATACCCCTCGAAGCGGAACTCCGGGTGCCGCGCGGCCAATTCTTCCGCCGCCGCCCGCAGGCCCGCGAGGGGCGTGCGGAGGAGGCCCCGCTGGATCATCGTTCCCACCGACACGCACGCCGCGTCGGACAGCGGGTGGTGGTGGGTGATATGCGCCTGCTCCACCGCGAGACGGGAGAGGAGTTCCTCGTCCCCGAGCGTGTAGAGCGCCACGGGGGCCACGCGCATCGCCGCCCCGTTCCCGGCGTCCCCTTCGTTCGGCGCAGTCGCAAGGCGCCGCGTCTCGACGTACTCCAGGATCCCGCGCCGGCAGGTGGCGCCCACGTCGGCCGGCCCCCCCGAAAGCCAATGGGCGAACCGGTCCGCGATCGCCACAAGATTCCACTCCCTCGCCTGGACGATCCCCCGTGCGACGCAAAGCGTCATCTCGGTGTCGTCGGTGACCTGGCCGGGGAGAAGGTTGAGCCATCCGCCGCCGGTGATTTCCCGGTGGACGCCGATCCGTTCCCGGATCTGCGCCGGCTTCATGAACTCGGTCGTGGCGCCCAGCGCGTCCCCCACGGCGCCGCCCAGCAGGGCGGCCCGCGCGCGCCTCACGATCGTGGCGGCTCTCCGGGGGTTCAATACCTTCTCACGGTAACTTCGTACTCTCCGCCGATCACCAGCGCCTCCTCCTCGCCCTTCGGAAGGACGTCCGGGAGGAGGTCCGCGCGGAAGAAGATCTTTACGGCGGGGACGTCGGCCTCGAAAACGCAGCTTCCGAACTGCCAGGCGTGCTCGAGCCGGGAGGAGAAGGAGTTGAGGTTGTTCAGCAGTACCACCGTGCCGTCCCCGCCGGGGTTCTCGATGACCCGGTAATCCGCGAGGTTGCGGATTCCCCGGTACAGGGTGAAGGAGGGGACTCCCGGATGCCGCCGTCGCAATTCGTGCTGGACGAACTCGTAGAGAAGGTCGAACTGGGACTCGACGGCGTTCGTCCGCGCGCTCTCCCGCATCCGCTCGGCGAGGTAGAGGAGGTACTCCCTCGAATCGATCCCCTCGATCCGGCCGGCATGGAAGACCGGGGGGAGGCCGAAGCGGCTCTCCACCCATCCTTTCAGCACCGCCCCCTCCGCCGAACTCGCGTCGAGCATCCATCCGCGGAGGAACCGGAGGTAGCTGTTCCGGAGCGACCGGCGGCCGAGGGGGGTCGTTTCCCTCCGCCATTTTTCGGTTTGAAAGACCAGGTCGATGTAGTCCCGGAAGCACCGTTGCCGCCCCGCGGGGTCGGCGAGGCTTTCAAGACGGGAGAAAAAGGATTGGTGGGCGCGTCGGACCCCCTGGATCTCGAGGGGGAGGGGATGCCGGTTGAAGCGGGGCGACGCGATCACCCACGGGGGTTGGTCGCAGCGGTTTACCGGCAGGAGATCGGTGCCCATCCGTTCATGATACCACCGGGAACGGAGGACCCTGGTTGCATCGTTCCGGCGAACAGGCGCGGGAAGTTACTTCACCGCCCCCATCGTGAAGCCGGCGACGAACCGGTCGAGGAAGAAGGTGTAGACGACCGCGACCGGGAGACTGGCGATCAGCGCCCCGGCCATGAGCGACCCCCACTGGAAAACGTCGCCGCGCACGAGCTCCGTCGGCACGCCGATCGACACCGTCTTCTTCATCGACACCGAGATGAAGGTCAAGGCGTAGATGAACTCGTGCATCGAGAGGGTGAAGGCGAACACCACGACCGTCAGGATCCCCGAGATCGAAAGCGGCAGGACGACCTTCGACATCGCCCCGAACCGGCTTAAGCCGTCGATCATCGCCTGCTCCTCGATGTCCTTCGGGATCGTCTTGAAGAACCCCATGAGCAGCCACGTGCAGAAGGGGATCGTGAAGGTCGGGTAGACGAGGATCAGGGACCAGAGCGACTCCTGAAGCCCCATGAAGGAGGTGAACCGGGACAGCGGGATGAACAGGATCGTCGGTGGAACGAGATACGTGAGGAAGATTCCGATTCCGAGCATCTCGCCCCAGCCCCGCGCCCACCGGGCCAGGGAGTACGCCGCCGGGACGGCGACCACGAGAGTGATGATCACGACGGCGAGACCGACCCAGAGCGTATTCGTCAGGTACGTGTGGAAGTGGGTTTCAAAGAGCAGAACCTTGAGGTGGTCCAGCGTTGGGGGCTCGTTGAAGAGGAAAGGGTTGTTCAACGGGCTGAAGAGGTCGTGGTCCGTCTTGAACGTGGCGATCACCATCCAGTAGAACGGGAACGCCCCGAAGAAGGCGAAGGATGCCAGCAGCGCGTAGAGCCCTCCGCGGCCCGCGATTTTCCGCACGTTCGGCATCAGACCACCTCCGTCCGTCGCGCCATCCGCAGAATGAGGATCGCGACCGCCGCGAGCACGGGGAACATGAACAGGGAGATGGCCGCCCCCTGGGCGAGGTCCCCGCCCTCGATCCCCTTGAAGAATGTCCAGGAAGAGAGCACCTGGGTCATGTGCACCGGCCCGCCGCGGGTCAGGACGTAGACGACGACCAGGTCGGTGAAGGTGAAGACGACCCCGAAGAGGAAGGCGATGCTCGTGATGGGAAGGGTGAGCGGGATCGTGATCATCAGGGTCCGCCGCCACGGGGAGGCCCCGTCCACTTCTGCGGCCTCCAGGAGGTCCTTGGGGATGGAGCTCAACCCCGCCAGCTGGATGACCGTCGCCAGGGGGAGGATCCGCCACACGTCCACGAGGATGATCGAGGAGATCGCCAGCCCCGGGACCCCCAGGTAGTAAAGGTTCGTCCCCCCTCCCAGGAGGGCGCCCGGGACCCCGAGCAGTCCGACGTAGCGCAGGACCCAGTCGATGGGGCTGAAGATCGAGTCGAGCATCCAGAGCCAGCCGATCGTCCCGAGGGAGATCGGCGCCGTCCACGGGAGCATGATGAGGAACCGGACGAGCCACTTCCCCCGGAACGTCTTGAGGAGGGCGGTGGCGAGCAGCCGGGACAGAAGGACGACGATGCATTGGGAGGCCAGTGTGAAAAAGACGGTGTTCCACAGGGAAAGCCGGAAGACGGGATCCGCCAGTGCCGCGGCGAAGTTCCGCAGGCCGACGAGCTTGATGGAGGGGTCCCCGGTGGTTGCGTCGCTCAGGCTGTACAGGACCGCCAGGACGAAGGGGACGCCGATCATCGCCACGATGTAGAGGATCGCGGGGGCGATCATCAACTTCGCGAGGGCGCCTTCCCGGTCCAGGATCCCCGCCCGCGCCCCCTCGACCGCCGGGTTCGAAGCCGACGGCCCCTTCAAGACGGCCCCCCTTCCCTGCAGAGCCCGCTCTTCTTGTCGAAGCGGCGCAGATCCCTCGAGGCCACCGCGAAGGGGTACGTCTTCCCCGCCTCCATCGGCAGGATGAGGGATCCCGGAAGGCGGGAGACGACGTGGCGGGCGTGGGACTTCTCCCCGAC
>Ga0209048_10003988_pt1 | contig 14192 bp, 16 predicted proteins | sample FrelakmetCRP12CR_FD_187146 | JGI IMG/M metagenome (GOLD analysis project Ga0209048, IMG submission 187146) | Freshwater lake sediment microbial communities from the University of Notre Dame, USA, for methane emissions studies - CRP12 CR (SPAdes)... | ecosystem: Environmental > Aquatic >... | reverse complement strand
TTACGCTGTATGCCGAGAGGACGGAGTGATTTGGGGTGTTTCGCCGAGTTGCGTCTGCCGGCTGCTGTTCCCCTGGATTTGCGTTGTCTCCCACGGCCTGGGCACACGTTTGGGCACACGCCGGAGATGTCCCGACATCGTCAGATCCAGTTCGCGATCTTGAGCCCGGAGACGCGCTGAAAATACTTCGTGTTGTTGGTAACGAGGGTCACGCCACGCGACAGCGCGTGCGCCGCGATGAGCGTGTCGAATGTCCCAATCGGTTCGCCCCGTTTCGCAAGCGCGAGAGCCACCACTCCGAACCGGTCTGCGGCCGCCTGATCGAATGGCAGCACCTCGACTGACGACACGAATGTGTCGATCAGCCGGTGAAGCCGGCGTGAGCCCCTGGAATCGGCACCGAAGCGGAGTTCGGCCAGCGTGATCGAACTGATACAGATTTCGGAAGGGCGGTGGTCCAGCAGGTGGGCCGCGACGTCGCCCTGACCGCGTAACGCCGAACTGACGGCGTCCGTGTCGAGCATGAACGCCGGGGTCATGCAAACGGACTCCGCAGATCCTGCACGCGGCGCTGCGCCGGACGCGGGATGTCCTCGCGCCACGCCCCGAGGCACTCGCGGAACGCCTCCGGCCATTGATCAGCAGCCTCGAGGATGACGCGCCGGCCGTCGCGGCGAGCGAGCACTTCCCGCTGATCTGGAAAGCGGCACGCCTTGGGCAGGCGAACCGCTTGGCTGCCGCCATTCTGGAAGAGTTTCGCCCTCTCAATCCTCATGGTGACAAGTATAGACTTGGGTCTATACACCGTCAATGCCGCCGTGCCCAGCTGCGTGGCATCGAAGGGAATGCCGGAGACACTCGTCGCTGTTCGACCCGACGATGGGCGGAAGTGAGGGTTCGCCTTCGCCCCGGCGTTGTGGTCACGCCGCTTTGATCGTCTTGACCCGGATCCCGACGCCGAGTTCCCGCCGAACGGCACCGAAGATCGCGGCCAGATTGTCCATGCTCGGGTTGCCGGCGGCCGACAGCATTCGATGGAGGCTCTTCACCGGCTTGCCGGTGGCCTCGGCCAGCCGCTCGAACCCCACCGTGGCGTTCACCAGGTCACGAAGGGTCAGGCGCGCCGTCTCCGGCTCGCCGTTGAGGAAGAGAGAGGCCGCCTCGTCCAGCAAGGCCCTGGCGAATGACGGATCGCGAGCCATCCTCTCCGCAACGCTGCGTTTGAAGTCGCGTGTCAGTGGCATGACTACCCTGGCGGACTTCAAGAAGGCCTACGAGACCTTTCCCGACATCGACTTCATCGCCCGCACGCCGCTGATTCCCGGCATCAACGCCTACTAAGAGCACATCCGGGCGGTCCTGGCGTTCATCCGGCAAACAAGCCGGTGAACCAGGGCGCGCCATGGTAGGCGAGCGCGTAGGCGCCCACGACGAGGAACTCGACCCCGTGGGCGATCAACGAGCTGAAGAACTCGTCGAAGTCTGGCGCCAGCTCCGTCGTGCTGCCTCCGCAGAAACTCGACGGCGGCCAGCCGCTCGGTGACCGGGCGGGTTTGCCAGTAACGATGAGACTGGTGAGCGGACGCGTGGGTCGCGGCAGTCGTCACGCGCACGACGCGGCGAAGCGTGAATTCCACGGCGTCAACTGATCACGATGGCGTTCACGCCGGACGCGCTGCGCGCGGGTTTCCGGTTTCGTTCTACCGTGCCGCGGTGTCGGCGCAGGACATCTACCAACGACTAAACCGACGACCTGTCGTGCCTTTCGTCCGCAACGGTTTATACTCCTGCTGCAATGACCACGGTCGATCAGCCTCCGCCCTCCGCGGAACATCTCGGTAGCCCGCCCGAGTTCGAAACGCTCCTCTGCGAGCTCTCCTCCAGGTTCATCACCGTACCACCCGAGGAAGTCGACCGCGAAATCGAGGACGCGCAGCGGCGGATCTGCGAGAGCCTCGGCCTCGACCTGTCGGCGCTCTGGGAGGGGACGGCCGCGTGCCCGGGCGAATTCACGCTCACGCACGTCTACGGTTCGCAGGAAGGTGTGCTGCCTCCCAGGCGGGGGATGAGCGCGACCGAGTACTTCCCCTGGCTCTTGAGCGAGATGCTGGCGAACCGGCCCGTCGCGGTGTCGTCGCTCGAGGAACTGCCCGAGGCGGCCGCCCGCGACGCCGACAACCTGCGGCTGTTCGGCGTCCAGTCGAACGTGACCGTTCCCCTGTCCGTCGGGGGCGGAACGCCGGTCGGCGCGCTCGGCTTCAATTCCACGCGCGCGCCGCGCGACTGGCCCGACGCCCTCGTGAAGCGCGTGCAACTGGTCGCACAGGTGTTCGCCAATGCCCTCGCCCGGAAGCGCACCGACGAAGCGCTGCAGGAGAGCGAAGCGCGTCTGAGCCTCGCCGCCGACTCGGCCGAAGCGGGGCTGTGGGTCCTCGACCACCAGACGGGCATCTTCTGGGCGTCCGAACGGTGCCGGACCATCATGGGTTTCGGCCCGGACACCGTCGTCACGATGGAGCGACTGCGGGCGTCGATCCACCCCGACGACTGGAACCGGGTCGTCGGTGCAATTGAGGAGGGCCGGCGGACGCTGGTCCCCCTGAACGTAGAGTACCGGGTCGTCGTCCCAGGCGACAGGCGAGTACGCTGGGTGTCCTCGCGCGGGCGCACGCGCGTCTCCGCGTCCGGCGAGCCGGCCCGGGCAATGGGCGTCACCATCGACGTGAGCGAGCGGAAGCGCACCGAAGCGGCGATCGAGGCGCACCTCCAATTCGAGACCCTCGTTGCCGACCTTTCCTCGAGATTGATCAACGTCGGCCCTGGCGACGTCGACCGCGCGATCTCCGACGCGCTGGGCGGCGTGTGCCAGCTTCTCGGCCTCGACCTCGCCGTGCTGTGGCAGTGGTCGGCGGTCACGCCGGGTCTCCTCGCGCCGACCCATTCCCATCCGTCCCTCGACGGGCTGGGTTCTCCCGAACCGTTGTCGCAGGAGCTCTATCCCTGGGTCGTGAAGCAGATGCAGGCCGGCCGTCCGGTGGTCTTCTCCCGGCTGGACGAGGTGCCGGAGGAAGCGGCGCTCGACCGGGAAAGCGCGCGGTCTGTCGGCATCAAGTCGAATCTGACGCTGCCCATGGGGCAGGGCGGGGCGTCACCGGTGGGCGCGCTGGCCTTCAGCACCCTCCGCGAGGAGCGCCACTGGCCGGACGCCCTCGTGAAGCGGCTGGGGTTGATCGCGGAGATCTTCACGAACGCGCTTGCACGGACGCGGCACGAGCTGGCCTTGCGCGAGAGCGAGGCGCTCAGCCGCGCCACGTTCGACCAGGCGGCGGTTGGCATCGCGCATGTCGGCACCGACGGGCGCTGGATCCGCGTCAACGACAAGCTGTGCGCCATCGTCGGCTACCCGCGCGAGGAACTCCTGCAGTTGACCTTCCAGGACGTCACGCATCCCGACGACCTCGAGACGGACCTTGATTACGTCCGCCAGATCGTGTCCGGCGAGATCAAGACCTACATGATGGAGAAACGGTACATCCGGAAGGACCGTTCTCTCGTGTGGACCAACCTGACCGTCTCGCTCGTGCGGAGCGCCACGGGCGAGCCCCGGCACTTCATCTCGGTCGTGGAGGACATTACCGAACGCAAGCACGCCGAAGAGGCGCTGCGCGCGAGCGAGACCCGCCTTGCGGTAGGCGCGGAACTCGCCGGCCTGGCGTTCTACGAGGTGGATTTCAGCAGGAGCGCGGTCTACATCGACGACCGGATGCGCGAGGTCTGCGGTGTTCCCCCCGAGCGGGAGAGGGGCCTCCAGGTCCTCGACTTCTGGATGGAGCGCCTTCACCCCGACGACCGCCAACGCGTGCTGGACGGGCGCGAGCAGATGCACGCGGGGCTGGTGGACCGGATCGCCCTCGAGTATCGCTACCTTCACCCGGTGCGCGGGGAGACGTGGATTCAGCACACGGGCGGCATCGTCCGGTCCGACGCCACCCGGCGCGCGGTTCGCACGTTCGGGGTGCTCCGCGACGTCACGGAGCGCAAGCGAGGCGAAGATGAACTGCGCGGCCTGAGCCGGCGCCTGATCCGGGCCCAGGAAGAGGAGCGGGCGCTGCTCGCGCGCGAACTGCACGACGACGTGACACAGAGGCTGGCGGTGCTGGCCATCGACGCCGGCCGGTGCGAGATTGGCGCCCCCGGCGGGGCGCAGGCCGAGACGATGAAGGCACTGCGCGAGGGGCTCGTCCGCCTCAGCGAGGACATCCACTCCCTCGCGTACCAGCTGCACCCGTCCGTCCTGGAGGAACTCGGGCTGGCCGACGCGCTCCGCGCGGAATGCGAACGGCGCGGGCGCCGCAGCCAGGTCGATCTCTCGCTGGACCTCGCCCCGCCGCCCGCGGTCGTCGCGCGCGACGCGGCGCTCTGCCTGTACCGGGTGGCGCAGGAGGCGCTGAACAACGTCGTCCGTCATTCCCGCGCGCGCGCCGCCAGCGTCGTGCTTCGGCCGATGGACGGCGGCCTGCTCCTCGCCGTCCGGGACGACGGCGTCGGCTTCGATCCGGCCGATCCGAAACAGGGAAGGAGCCTGGGCCTGGCGAGCATGCGCGAGCGCCTGCGGCTGGCGAACGGCACGCTCGACATCGAGAGCACGCCGGGCCATGGGACCACGATCGTGGCGTGGGTCCCGGGAGGGGGAGAACCGCAATGAGCCCCACCCACCGTCCGCGAGTCCTCGTCTGCGACGACCACCTCCTGGTGGCCGAGGCGCTGAGGAGCCTGCTGGCCCCAGATTTCGACCTGGTGGGCGTGGTGGAAGACGGCCGCGCGTTGATCGAGGCAGCCGCGTCCCTGCGGCCGGACGTCATCGTCGCCGACATCACGATGCCGCGCCTCAATGGCATCGACGCGCTGGCCCAGTTGCGCCAGGGCGGGGACCAGGTGCCCGTCGTGTTCCTCACGATGCACCGCGACGTGACCTTCGCGCGGCGGGCACTCGAGGCCGGGGCCTCCGGCTTCGTGCTCAAGCACTCGGCGCCGGTCGAACTCGTCACGGCCATCCGCGCCGCGCTCGAGGGCCGGACCTACCTGACGCCGCAGCTCGCGGGCGAGGTCCTGCAGTCGATGAAGCAGGGGCCGAAAGAAGCCGGCGACCCGGTGGTCTCCCTCACCCCGCGACAGCGGGAGGTCCTTCAGCTCCTGGCCGAGGGGCGTTCCGCGAAGGAGATCGCCTCGAGCCTCTCGATCTCCGCCAGGACGGTCGAATTCCACAAGTACCAGCTGATGGAGACGTTGGGCCTGCACACGAACGCGGAACTGATTCACTTCGCCATCAAGTACGGCCTCGTCGAGCTCTGATCGGGCTGTCCGCTCCCGCCTCGGCCTCGTAATCTCCGGCCACGAGCCTCGTAATCTCCCGGCACGATCCTCGTAATCTCCCGAGGTCACAGCCTTCCTTGTTCCGACTACTCTGCACAACGAGTTCGCAAATCAGGCGGATCTCCACGACCCGCCGGAACCAGGAGGCCGTCGGCCAGGAACGGCAGCGGAACACGTACGGGACGGGCGGCGGCTGGCGCTACGGCGGCGGCATGGGCACTGCGACCAGCAGCACGATCAACGTCGGCACGCTGGGCTTGGACATCTACGACCGGACTGGCAAGCAGCTGGTTTGGCGCGGCAGCGCCACCAAGACCCTCGACGACAGCCCGAGCCCACAGAAGCGCCAGAAGAACCTCGCCAAGGCGATGGAGAAGCTGCTGAAGAACTACCCGCCGCCCGTGAAGAAATAGGGCGATGGCCGGTCCGCCTCGTTCCTTCGCGCGTGATTGCAGGACAGGGAGTCACGACAATGCCTGAGAAGCCTCCGAGCTGCGTTCTCCTGGCGGACCGCCACCACGGTCTGACGGAAGGCGTGCGCGGACTGCTCGAATCGGCGTTCGGATCGGTGGTCATGGTCGCCGACGAGGCGTCGCTGCTCGACGCGGCGGACCGGCTCCGGCCGGACGTGGCGGTCGTCGATCTCTCGCTGGCGCGCGAGAGCGGCCTCGGCTGGCTGCGGGCGGTGCGCCAGCGCTGCCCGGACCTCAAGGTGGTCGTCCTCAGCGTCCACGACGAGCAGAGCGTACGCCGGGCCGCGATGGACGCCGGCGCCGATGCTTTCGTGCTCAAGCGCGCGATCGCCACCGACCTGCTGGCAACCGTCGACCGCCTGCGCGCAGACGGACACCCGGAACTCGTGAACGGAGACAAGCGATGAAAGTCGTCATTGTGGGCGGAGTGGCCGGTGGCGCATCGTGCGCGGCGCGCCTGCGCAGGCTGGACGAGAAAGCGGAGATTCTCATGGTGGAGCGCGGGCCGTACGTTTCGTACGCGAACTGCGGGCTTCCCTACCACGTCGGGGGCGTGATCCAGGACGAGTCGAGCCTCCTGGTGGCCACCGAGCAGCTGTTCCGCGCCGTCTTCGGCGTCGAGGTGCGGACAAACTGCGAGGCGATCGCGATCGCGCGGGAGAAGAAGACCGTCGACCTGCGCGATGGCGCGACCGGGACGGTGACGACCGAGTCCTACGACAAGCTGGTGCTGTCTCCCGGCGCGGCCCCGATTCGCCCGCCCCTGCCCGGCATCGACCTGCCGGGGATCTTCTCGGTCAGAACGGTGCCGGATGCCCGCCGCATGCGCGAGTGGCTGCACCGCGAGGTGGCCGGGCGAACGGGGATGGACTCGTACACGGGATTCCAGACCGTGACGAACCCGCCGCGCGCGGTCGTCGTCGGTGGCGGGTTCATCGGCCTGGAGATGGTCGAAAACCTGGCCCACCTCGGCCTCGACGTCACGTTGATCGAGAAGCTGAACCAGGTGATGCCGCCGCTGGACCCGGAAATGGCGCGCCTGGTCGAGCGCTACCTGGTGAAGCACGGCGTCCACCTCGAGCTCAACGACGCCGTGGCCGGGTTCCGCCAGGGCCCGGACGGGACGCTCGAAGTCCTCACGGGTTCGGGAAAGTCCCACCCGGCGGACATCGTGATCCTGGCCATCGGCGTGCGCCCGGAGACCGCGCTGGCGAAGGCGGCCGGGCTCACGATCGGCCAGCGCGGAGGCATCCGCGTCGACGAGCACATGCGCACGAGCGACCCGGACATCCTGGCCGTCGGCGACGCCGTGGAAGTGAAGGACTTCGTCACCGGCCAGTGGACCCTCATCCCGCTCGCCGGGCCGGCCAACCGGCAGGGCCGGATCGCGGCCGACGTGATTGCCGGGCGCGACTCGCGCTACCGCGGCACCCAGGGGACCTCGATCTGCAAGATCTTCGAGGGTGAAATCGGCCAGACCGGCGCCAGCGAGAAATCCCTCACCCAGGCTGGGTACCCAGACTTCGAGAAGGTGTACCTCTATCAGAACTCGCACGCGGGCTACTTCCCGGGCGCGAAGATGCTTGCGATCAAGGTCCTCTTCCGGAAGTCCGACGGGCGTCTCCTCGGGGCCCAGGTACTCGGCGAGGACGGCGTGCCGAAGCGGATCGACTCGTTCGCGATGGCCATCCAGGCCGGGTTGACGGTCTACGACCTCGAGGAAGCGGAGCTCTGCTACGCGCCGCCGTTCGGCAGCGCGAAGGATCCGGTGAACTTCGCCGGGATGGTCGCCGGCAACCTGCTGCGCGGCGACGTGCCGACCGTGCACTGGGACGGCGTCGGGACGGGCTTCCTGCTCGACGTACGCAACCCGCCGGAGCTCGCGGTGGAGGCGGTGCCAGGCGCGGTCAACATCCCGCTGCCGCAGCTGCGCGCGCGCCTCGGCGAGCTGCCGCGCGACCGGGAGATCCTCGTGATCTGCCGCTCCGCGGTGCGCGCCTATTACGCCACGCGCATCCTCCTGCAGAACGGGTTCACCGCGAAGAACATCTCGGGCGGCATGCTGGCGCGCTCGCACCGCGCCGGGTGAATTGTAATCAGGACGTGAGATGACACTCTCCGGTACCACGATCGAACCGCGGAAGAACGAAACGGCGGCCACCAGGTGTGTGCGCTGGCCTGTGGCGGCCGCTCTCGCGGTCTTGACGGCCGTCTGTGCCGCTCCCGCCATAGCGCAGACGCCCGCGCCCGCGCCGGACACGGCGGCCCTGGGCAAGGAACAGCAGAACCCGATCTCCTCGATGGCCACGATCCCGTGGCAGATGAACTTCAACTCCGGCGGCGGGCTGGAGGACGGCACCTTCTTTCTGCTGAACCTCCAGCCCGTCATGCCGTTCAAGGTCAGCGAGCGCTGGAACATGATCCTGCGCACGATCGTGCCTATCGTGAGCGTGCCGGGGCCGGAGACGACGAGCTACAGCGGGATCGGCGACATCCAGGAGCAGGTGTACCTGACGCCGTCCAAGGGGGGCAAGGTGGTTTGGGGCTTCGGTCCCGTGGTGTCGATGCCGACAGCCACCGCGGCTCCTCTTCAAACTGGAAGCTGGGCGGCGGGCCCGACGTTCGTGGCGTTGACCATGCCGGGCCCCTGGGTGATCGGAGCCGTCGTGAACAACGTCTGGACCTTCTCGGACGCCGGTTCCGCCACGAAGATGAACCAGTTCCTGTTCCAGCCGTTCATCAACTTCAACTTCGGGAAGGGGTGGGCCATCTCGACGGTTCCCGTCATCACGGCCAACTGAGATGCGGAGAGCGGGCAGAAGTGGACGGTACCGGTTGGGGCCGGCATCAGCCGCACGATCGTGTTCTCGGGCCGGCCGATGACCCTCGCCTTTCACTACTACCACAACGTCGTGCACCCGGACACCGCGGCCGCGAACCAGGTACGGTTCATGGTCGTCATGCTCTTCCCGAAACGGTGAGGCTGAACCGGAAGCGGGCAGCCCGAGTTGCAGATCGTCATCGGGATCAACAGGCCGTTCGTGAAGACGTAGCAGAGGGATGCGCGCAGGAGGCGATACACGATGGACGCTGTCATGCAGTTACTTCAAACCACGTTCGGCCCGTTGGTCTTCGTCTTCACCGTCTCGAACCTGGCGGCCATGGGGCTGCAAGTGAGGCTGCCTGAAGTTGTCGTGGCGTCGCGGAACAAGAAAGCCATGGCGCTGATCTTCGTGTGGGGCTGGGTGGTGGGGCCGGCGTTCGGCTATCTGATCACCTGGGTCCTGCCCCTGGCAGAGCCCTACGTGGTCGTGGTGTTCCTGGCCAGCCTCGCGCCCGTCGCGCCGTTCCTCCAGCAGATGGTGGCCAAAGCCCGCGGCGACATGGGCTTCGCGGGGGCCCTCGTCCCGCTGGTGATGGTCGGCACCGTGGTGTTGATGCCAGTGATGGCCCCGATGTTGATCAAGGGCGTGAGCATCAGCACCTCGGCGCTCGCGAAGCCGCTCCTCCTGACCATCCTCCTGCCGCTGATCATCGGCGCCGCGACCCGGCATTATGCGGACAACGGGGCCACCAGGATCTTCCCGGCGGTCAAGGGGCTGGCCCTGCTCTCCACGGTGCTGACGATCGTGTGGTGCCTCGTGATCTACGGCCAGGGAATGCTCAACACCGCTGGGGAACTCGCCCTCCTTGCCATGACCCTGTTCATGATCGGGATGGGCCTGATCACGTATTGCTTCGGCTTCGGCATGAAACAGAATCAGCGCAGCGTCATGGCGCTCGGGATGGGCACGCGGAACATCGCCGCGGTGTTGGCGGCGGCTCTTGCCATTCCGAACGGGGACCCGCGCATCGTGGTGATGACCGTCATGTGGACGTTGTGGTCGGTTGTCCTCGCGGCCGTCGGAGCCAACATCTTCGCCAGGCTGGCGGACAAGACCGTTGAGGGTGGTGCGGCATGAACAGGATCCGATGGCCCCGCCCGTTCGTGGGACTGCGAGGCATCACGCTGGCCGACGTCCCGCGGGAGGCCGCGGCGGGCGTCACGCTGGCCGCCCTGATGATCCCGCTGAACATCGGCTACGCGCAGGTGGCCGGCCTGCCGCCGGTGGCCGGCCTCTATGCGGCCATCATCCCGCTGGTGGTGTTTGCCGTGCTCGCCAGCTCGCGCCACCTGGTCACGAGCCCCGATGCGTCCATGGCCACCCTGGTCGGAGCCGCCCTCGTCGCCTTCGCCGTGCCCGGGGATCCGCTTCGCATGCAGTATGCCCTGGCGTTGGCCGTGATCTGCGCGTTGCTGTTCTTCGTCTTCTGGTTCTTCCGGCTGGCGTTCCTCGCCAACTTCCTTTCGCGGGCCGTGATGGCGGGCTTCATCACCGGCCTCGGCGTCGAGGTGTTCACCAACCAGGTGCGGAAGATCCTCGCCGCGCCTCACGTGGTTGACGCGACATCGGGCGTGCTGCTGGCGGCGGAGCAACTCAAGGAGGCCATGGCGAGCTCGGTGAACACCGAGGGCTTCTTCGTCGAGGTCCTCGCCCTGCTCCACTCCATCCCCCGCGCCAACCTGTACTCGGTGGCGATAGGGGTCAGCGCCTTCGTGATCGTCCGGCTCATGAAACGGTATGCGCCGAAGGTCCCCGGCGCATTGGTGGCGTTGGTGCTCCTGACCACCCTCGTCGCGCTGCTCGACCTCCCGGCGAAGGGGGTCGCGGTGCTCGGCAACACGATCCCCTCGGGGCTCCCGGCGTTGACCCTGCCCGCGATTCCCCTGGCCGATTACCTGCGGCTGCTACCGGGCGCCCTGGCCATCGTGGCCATTCTCCTGTGCGAAGGACTGCTGGTGGTCCGCAGCTACAGCACCAAGTACGGCTACAAGGCCGACGGCGACCAGATGTTGTTCGCCTACGGCGCCGCCAACCTGGCAGCAGCCTTCACCGGGTCCATCGTGACGGGCAACAGCCCGTCCCGCTCGGCGGCGATGGATGCGTCCGGCGCGCGCAGCCAGCTGCCCAGCCTGGTCGCCGCCGGGACAATCGCCATCATCATGCTCTTCTTCACCGACGTGCTGGCGTTCCTACCCAACGCGGCCCTCGCCGGGGTCGTCGCCAACGCCGTGCTCTCGCTGATCGAGGTTCACGAGTTTCGCGAACTGTGGCGGATGCGCCGCTCGGAGTTCTGGATCGCCACGGTCTGCCTGCTGAGCGTCCTGGCCCTGGGTCCGCTGCGCGCCGTCATGATTGCCTTCCTCCTTTCGGTCATCGATGTGATCCGGCGGGCGTCCCGTCCGGTCACCTCGGTGCTGGTCGAAGCCGCTGACGGCAGCCATTTCGCCCCCGCAGCCGTTGGCGGCGCGGTCAACTCGTCGGGCCTGGTCGTCTATCGATTCGGGGCCCCGCTCTTCTTTGCCAACGCGACCCTGTTTCTCGACGAGGTCGAGCAGTTGATTGACCGGTCGCCGACCCCGGTCCGCTGGTTCGTGCTGGACGCGGAAGCGATGGTCGATGTCGACACGACCGGCGCGGAGGCCCTGCGGCAGACGATCACGGTGCTGGCCGACCGCCGTGTCGTCTTCGCCGTCAGCCGCGCCGACCGGTCCTTCCGCTCGTGGCTGGAGAAATACGAGCTGATGGGGTTAATCGACCAGAAGCGTTTCTACCCCACGAACCGGCACGTCGCGGCAGCGTTTCGCGAGGATCAGGCGGGAGTGCGAGCGAGGGAGGACGCCGGCTAGGTCGAGATCAACCCCGAGTTGGCAACGCGGACGCTCGCAGCGACACGTACGTCAGGAGTTGAACGCACATGAATGCACCACAGAAACCGGCGGAATCCAAGTTCCACTGCGCCTGCGGACGCGGGGATCTGGGGACAAGCATGAACCAGCAGTTGCACCTCGTTCGCATTCCGGACGGGCCGCTGACGCGCGACTGCTTCCGGCTGGCGGTTGCCCCCGTTCCCGAGCCGAAGGAAGGGGAGGTGTTGCTGAAGGTCCGGTTCATTTCGGTCGACGCGGCGAACCGGGCCTCGACGCAGGGAGCCGGGACGGTGATGGCGGGTCACGGGCTGGGAGAGGTTGTCGAATCCCGCCACCCCGACTTCGCAGTCGGAGACCTGGTATCCGGAGAGTGTGGCTGGCAGGAGTACGCCGCGCTGCCGGGGCCATCCCTGGTCAAGCGGCCGCACGCAAAGACCGGCGAGGACATCGTCGAGGGTCTCGACAGTCTCCCCGACGTGCTGATCGGCCTGCTAAAGGGAGAGAACCGCGTCGAGCGGATGGTCAGAATCAGCTCATGAGACGTGTCGAGCGGCCAGCCGCTCAAAGGGCTAACCGCCATCACCTCCGGTCCGGTGATGCGCAGACAAGAGAGGAACCGACATGCCGAAGATGATGGTAAAAGGCAAGCAACTGAGCACGGTGGACCTGAATTGGAACGAGGTCTACTACACCAACTGCCCGCTGGTGTCCGCCAGCAACGTCGACCAGGAACTGGGCTGGACCAAGGAGGAGTTCAAGAAGCTGGGCGTCAACTACCTGTATCTCCGCGCCCGCGCCGAGAACGACTGGTACCCGCATTACATCCACAACCTCGACAACCTGTTCCGTTTCGGCGGCCTGTTTCCGCCCATCCACACCCACGCAGACATGCGCCGGACCCGGCTGCTGGGCGTGACCCACGCGCCGCGCGAGGGCGGTGTCATGCTGGTGCGCTCGCGGGACGACGTCTATCGGATGGCGGACCTGAAGGGCAAGAAGATCGGCCTCTCGAGGAGCCAGAACACCATCAAGACCGACTGGTGGGGCATCCAGGAGGAGCAGGGCATCGAGCTGATGCTCCGGCTCAACGGGATGACCCGCGCCGACGTGAACATCGTCGAGTTCCCCTACCCGGACGACTGGTACGACAAGCCCGAGATGATGGGCCCGCTCATGGAGAACCCGTCCGAACTCTGGCTGCGTCGCGATCACAAGCACGACCTGGCGTTCCGGCCGCTCGAGACGGCGCTCGAGAAGGGCGTCATCGACGCGATGTACATGCAGTCCGGTCCTTTGCAGCAGCTCTCGGAGGCCACGGGTAAGTTCAAGGCGATCGAGGACCTGTCCCGGCACCCGGACTGGACGCTGCAGGTGGCCAACATCCCCGCCCCGATTACCTGCTCCGACGTGATGGCCGAGAAGCACCCCGAGTTGGTCGTCGCGTTCATGAAAGGCATGATCAAGGTCGGTCGCTGGGCCAACGAGCACAAGCACGCCGCCGCGGCGATCCTCGACAAGCAGACGTTCTACCTCGATGTCGAGCACACGTATGAGGGCATCAAGCCCATCGACCTGGTGCCGAACCTGTCGCCGCAGAATCTGGTCTCCGTGGAAATCGGCAAGGACTTCATGCTGAGCCACGGCTACATCAAGCGCGACTTCGATGTGCACGAGTGGGCCGCGCCGGAGTTCCTCGAGCAGGCGGCGAAGGGACTGCTCGAGGAGCAGTGGAAGAAGGTGACGACGGCGAAACTGCCGGAGGCGACCGAACTGCTGGCGTCCGCGCAGAGGATTGGGTAGGACCTGGGCCCGGCTTTCGACTTGCGGCGGGCTTCGCGGCGAGGGACGACCGGCGGCCGCACGGGGCGGCCGCCGGAGCCACAACAACGACCCATGGAGAAGAAGAGCTATGCGTACGATGAAGTGGTTCGTGATTGCGGCAGTTCTATTCGCGGCGATTCCCGCGTCGGCCCAGGTCGACGAGAAGAAGGTCAACGTCAACGTCGGCGTGGGGTACACGTTCGCCCTGAGTGACGTTCGCACCTATCTCGGCGACGGGTGGAACCTCGGCCTCGGCCTGACGTTCAACGTGAATCCGAAGGTGGGCTTCCAGGTCGAGTACGGCTACACCGACCTTGGGAACAAGGACTTCCAGATCCCCGTGTCGGGCACGCCCGGCGGCGCGACGACCAACCAGACGTTCACCGCCCACGGCCCCATGCACAACCTGGACTTCAACCTGCTGTTCAGGCCGACCGGCGGCAAGGGAGCGAAGGCGTCGCCCTACATCGTCGCGGGTGGAGGCTACTACCACCGGTCGATCGAGGTCACCACGCCGGCGGTCGGCTACGTGCCGCCCTACTGCAACCCGTGGTACTACGTCTGCTACCCGGGCGGTTTCATCCCGGTGGACAAGGTGGTCGGCCACCGCAGCAGCGACGACTTCGGGATCGACGTCGGGGGGGGCGTGGACGTGAAGATGGGCGACAGCGCGATCCTGTTCTTCGCGCCTCGCTAGACGTCTTGAACGGCCAAAGTCGATCCGAATGTGTCAAATTCTGTCGAACGTCGCTTCCGCCGTTCAAGACGTCTAG
>Ga0209048_10003987_pt1 | contig 14192 bp, 12 predicted proteins | sample FrelakmetCRP12CR_FD_187146 | JGI IMG/M metagenome (GOLD analysis project Ga0209048, IMG submission 187146) | Freshwater lake sediment microbial communities from the University of Notre Dame, USA, for methane emissions studies - CRP12 CR (SPAdes)... | ecosystem: Environmental > Aquatic >... | reverse complement strand
CGCGCTCTTGCTGCGGGCGACGGCGCTCTCGGCCCATGAGGTCGGAGCGCTGAACGGCCACTGGGTCGACGACGACTTCCGCCCGTGCCCGACGGTCAACCTGGGCGTGGCCATCAGCCTGCGGGGCGGCGGGCTCGTGGCCCCGGCCATCCGCGACGCCCAGGACCTGGGGGTGGACGAGCTGATGAGCAGGCTGCGCGACCTCGTGAACCGGACGCGCTCGGGCACGCTGCGCAGCTCCGACGTCGCGGACCCCTCGATCACGGTCACGAACCTCGGCGACACCGGGGTCGACTCGGTGCACGGCGTGATCTACCCGCCCCAGGTCGCCCTGGTCGGCTTCGGCGCCGTACGGGAGCGACCGTGGGCGGTCGGCGGGCTCCTCGGCATCCGACCGCTCGTCGTCGCCACCCTGGCCGCCGATCACCGGGCCAGCGAAGGACACACCGGGGCCCGGTTCCTCTCGGCGATCGACCGGCTCCTCAACCACCCGGAGGCACTGTGAGCAGAGACAGGACCCAAGCGATCGACGTCTTGCGCGAGGTCTTCGGACGCGTCGCGCCCGAGCTCGACCTCGACCACCTCGACCCCGGTGCGGAGCTCCTCGGCGACTTGGACCTCGACTCGATGGACTTCTTGAACATCGTGGTCGGCGTGCACGACGAGACGGGGCTCGACATCCCCGAGAGCGACTACCCGCAGCTCGCGACCCTCGACGGGTTCGTGGCCTACCTCGTCTCGCACTGAGGTCCCGCGCCCCGGGCCTGGACGGCGCCGTCGCGGTGTGACCAACGGCGGACGAGGCCGGGTCGAGGCGTCCCTCACGGGCTTCGCGACGGACCTCGCCCGTGATCGGACCGACGGGCCCACGAGCGGCATGGTAGGAACAGCCCTGTGGCCGCCATCACCTGCGGGAACTGCGGTGCCACGCACGACACCGTCGCCGACGTGAGGACCTGCTTCCAGTCGTTCGTCGCGTCCGGAGCCGTCGACACCGGCACCGGCCTCGCCGAGGTCGCGGGTCCTCGGGCTGCCACCGTCGCCGAGGGGCCGGCCCCGCGACCCATCGTGCGCCCCGCCGACGCGTGGCGCGGTCCCGACGCGCTGGGCCGCGGACTGGTCGTGCGGCCGGGCCAGGCGGTCCCGGCGCCGTGGGCCGGGGCACCCGTCGTGGCCATCGACGCCGACCACCTGGAGGCGGCCGACGTGGCCGCGGTGGCCCGACACTGGAGCGCCCGGCGCCGGTTCGTCGTGACGCTGACCGGCGACCTCGACCATGCGGTGGAGGCCGCGGCGGTGGCGGGCCGGGCCCCCTGGGAGCTGGAGCCCGGCTTCACGTTCGAGGCCGAACGCCTGTGGTACCTGCTGAACGACCACGCGGTCGACGATCGGCTCCCGGGGGGCGCACGGTTCGCTCCGGCCGAGCGGGCGGTGGCTCTCGGCTGCGTCGCCGACCCGCTGGCCGACGTCAGGCTGCCCGACGGCCGGTTGGCCTACCTCGACGGCGGCCCGTTGGCGCCCCTCGAGCTCGACCACCCGGCCGTGGCCACGATCTCGCTCGACCACGGAGCGCTCCGGCCCCTCGAGGCCCGGGCTCCGAGCGCAGATCTGGCCCCCGATCAGCTCGCGGCCGTCGGCCACGTCGGCGGAGCGGCCCGCATCATCGCCCCTGCCGGCTCGGGCAAGACGCGTGTCCTCACCGAGCGCGCCCGTCATCTCCTCGGGGGTTGGGGCGTTCCGGCCGGCGCGCTCTGCCTGGTCGCCTTCAACGTGCGCGCCGCCGAGGAGATGCGCTCGCGCACCCTCGACCAGCCCGGGCTCCACGTCCGCACGCTCAACAGCCTTGGACTGGCGATCGTCAACGGCAGCGGGCCGTTCCTGGCCCGCCCCGACGCGCGTCGGCTGACGACGATCGACGAGTTCGACGTTCGCCGCATCCTCGAGACGCTCGTGCGCTTCCCTCGCCGCGCCGGCACCGACCCGGTCGCGCCGTGGCTCGAGGCGCTCGCCGCCGTGCGTCTCGGCCTGCAGGATCCGGTTGCGGTCGAGGAGCTCTTCGACGGCGACGTCGAGGGCTTCGCCGACGTGCTGCCGCGCTACCGGGCCGAGCTCGCCCGAAGGGGTGTCCTGGACTTCGACGAGCAGATCACCACGGCCCTCGAGCGCCTGGTCGGCGAACCGGCGGCGCGCGCTGCCGCCCAGCGGGCGTGTCGGGTCCTGCTGGTCGACGAGTTCCAGGACCTGGCGCCCGCTCACCTGTTGCTGGTGCGCCTCCTGTGCGCGCCGAGGTTCGACTGCTTCGGCGTCGGCGACGACGACCAGACGATCTACGGCTACGTGGGCGCGAACCCCGACTGGCTCGTGCGCTTCTCCGACTGGTTCCCCGGCGCCCACAGCCACGCCCTCACGGTCAACTACCGCTGCGCCCCCGGCGTCGTCACCGCGGCGTCGAACCTGCTGACCCGCAACACGCGGCGCGTTCCGAAAGAGATCCACCCCCGGCCGGGTCGGGCGGCGACCGAAGGCGACCTGCGCATCCTGCGGACCGCCGATCCGCCGGCGTCCACGGTGGCCGAGGTCCGGGCGCTGCTGGACGGCGCCGTCGCCCCCGGCGACGTGGCGGTCCTGACCCGGGTGAACGTCACGCTGCTGGCGGTGCAGCTCGGTCTCGCCGCCGTCGGGGTGCCCACGAACGCGCCGGTGGACGTCTCCTTGCTGGCCCGCAGCGGGGTGCGGGCCGCCCTGGCCTGGCTCCACCTCGCCGCCGATCCCGCTCGCCTGACGGGCGCCAGCATCGCCGATGCCGCCCGCCGCCCGTCGCGAGGCCTCTCGCCACGCGTCGTCGAGTGGATGGGCGAACAACGCGACCTTGCCGGGCTGCGACGCCTGGCCGGTCGGCTCTCGACACCTCGTGACGCCGACAAGGTCGAGGCCTTCGTGGCTGACGTCGCGCGGCTGGCCGCCCTCGCCGCCGATGGCGCCGACACCGCGGCGCTTCTCGCCGCGGTCCGTGACCAGCTCGGGTTGGGCATCACGCTCGAGACGCTCGACCGGTCGCGCCGCGACCTCGACCGCTCGGCCCACGGCGACGACCTCGCCGCGATGCTGGCCGTGGCGCACCTGCACCCCGACCCCGCCACGTTCCCCGCCTGGCTACGAGCACAGCTCGAACGGGCGGGAACCGATCGTCGCGACGACGGGGTCCACCTGGCGACCGTCCACAAGGTCAAGGGCCGTGAGTGGCCCCACGTCATCGTGCACGACGCCACCGAAGGGCTCCTGCCGCACAGGCTCGCGAACGACCGGGAGGAGGAGCGCCGGGTCTTCCACGTCGCCATCACACGCTCCTCCGTCGCCACCGTGGTCGTGAGCGACGCGGCGGCGCCCAGCACGTTCCTCGACGAGCTGGCCGAGCCAGGCGAGCCTCCCCGGCCGTCCCGCAACGCCGATCCGGACCCGAGGAGAGTCGGACCAGGCGCCGTCGTGTCCGTGCCATCCGGCGACGCCGACCCTCGCATCACGGCGGCCCTGAAGTCGTGGCGCAGGGAGCGCGCGCACCGGGACGGGGTGCCGGCCTACGTGGTGCTGCCCGACAAGGCCGTCGACGACATCGCCCGACGCCACCCGGGCTCGCTGGCCGACCTGGCCCGCTGCCATGGCATCGGCCCGATGAAGCTCGAACGCTACGGAGACGAGATCCTCGCCGCCCTCGACGCCGCCGTCGCCGAGCGGTAGTTGGGTGCTTCTGCGCTCGGCGGTTCGGGGCCCGGACCGGCGTGCCCGCGGTCGCCGGACGGACCCGCGGCTACGCTTCGACCTGAGCCGTCGAGGGTTCCCTGCCCCTCCCGGAGTGGAGGACGGATCAGCGAGACGAGGCGTTTCCCCTGCTCGCAGGGGTTCAACGAACACCGGGGAGTGGCGCAGTGGAAGCGCACCTGCTTTGGGTGCAGGAGGTCGGGGGTTCAAATCCCCCCTCCCCGACCATCAGGAGGGACGCGACGCCGATCACCTGCCCGCTCGGCTCTCGCTGTCGACGCAGAGGAAGGGCCACGACCCCTCGGTTAGGGTCGGTGCAGTGGATGGCATCGACGGTGATCTGACCTACTTGCAACTCTTCGTGAACAACCGTGCGTGGGTCGCAGAGCGCGTCGCCACGGACCCGGAGTTCTTCTCCCGCCTCGCTCAGGGCCAGAGCCCCCGGTTCTTGTTCATCGGGTGCTCCGACAGCCGGGTCAACGCCAACGAGATCACCGGCACGCAGACCGGCGACATGTTCACCCACCGCAACCTCGCCAACCTGGTGGTCCACACCGACATGAACCTCATGGCGGTTCTGCAGTTCGCGGTGGACGTGCTCCACGTCGAGCACGTCATCGTGTGCGGGCACTACGGCTGCGGCGGCGTGAAGGCCGCGCTCGAGCACCGCTACCACGGTCTGATCGACAAGTGGCTGCGGAACATCAAAGACGTGTACCGCCTGTATCGCGACGAGCTCGACGCCATCGACGACCCGGAGCGGCGTCACCAGCGCCTCGTCGAGCTCAACGTCCGTGAGCAGGTCTACCGGTTGTGCTCGACGTCGTTCGTACAGCGGGCCTGGCACCAGGACCGCAAGCTCCACGTGCACGGGTGGGTGTACGACGTGCGGGACGGCCTCCTGCGCGACCTGCAGATCGACCCGGAGCGCGACTTCCAGGGCTTCGAGATCTACGACTACGCCGACCTCTGAAACCGGTCCGCGACGCTCAGGCGGACGCGATCGGTCCTCGCGATGACGATGATGTGGGTTCCGATCCCGGCTTGACAGCCAACCGTCGAGCGACGATCGTCAGCTTGGAAGGCAAAAGGGGGGATCCTTGGCCGCCATCAGCATCACCACGTTTGCGCGGCGCGACCAGACCGATCGCGCCGATCTCCACGGCGCAGCTCTCGCTGCGACCAGGGCACTGCGGGCCCAGGAAGGCGTGATCGGCTCACGCTTCTTCTGGGACGCTCAGGGCGACGCTGTCGTCATCATCACCGAGTACGACAGCATGGAGCGTCTGAACACCCGGCCCAGCACCGCCGCGATGGCGGCCCTGTACCGGCTGGCCGACCTGGGGAGGCCAGCGGGATCCTCGCGACTCACGGACGCGCGTGACGCCGCTTCTGCCTACCTGGACGCCGGACGTTCCTGATCGACCGTTCCGTCGGCGGCCCGCGCTCGCGATGACACGTCCGCAGTCGCCCGCGATCGAGACCTGAGCACTCGCGCCTGCCTCGTCAGCGTCCGTCGAGCCGGGCCCCCGCGACGACCTCACGGGCGACCAGCGCCACGGAGCAGCGCGTCGCGCGGCCGCGCGGCAAGCGGGGTGAGTCCTCACGGGGCATGATGGGACCCGATGGGCAGACAGCGCCTGATCAACGTCGTCGTCAGTCTCGGAACTGTCCTTGGCGCGATCGCGCTCCTGGCCAGCTGCGGGACCAGCGGCGCGGCTGCTCCGGCGACGACGACGCCGGCCACCAGCGCCGTCCCGGCGTCCGTGAAGTCCCAGTTCGTCGCCTGCATGCAGCTCATCACGAACGCCACGGCGTCCCAGCCCTACTACCCGGCCCAGCACCCCGAGTGCGGGACCGGGAGCGCCATCGTGGCCGCCGGCAACCAAGCCCTCAAGGACCAAACCGTCAACAACCTGTCCTTGACGTGGAGGGCGTGCGAGAACGGCCGGCCAGGCACGACCGGCGCTGCGCACTGGGTCGACCCGGTCTGCAAGCTGCCGTGGCTCGATTTCGTCGCGGCCGCGGAGAAGGCGATGTAATAGCCGTGCGGTGGTGCGGGCCGTCGGGTGCGCGCGCGAGCCCCTGGGCACTAGGTTCTCGGGCTACGCGGGTGTAGCTCAATGGTCAGAGTTCCAGCCTTCCAAGCTGGCTATGCGGGTTCGATTCCCGTCACCCGCTCCGAGCTGAGGACCTGCTCAGAGGGGTTGTAGCCCCGGTGATCAACCTTGGTCTGGCCTTCAGGATCGCCGTCGTGACACAGATCGGACACACGAGGGTCAGCGGCCACGAAGAACACGAAGAGTCGGGGCGGTCCGCTTCGAGCGTCCGGCAATCAGGTCGTCCATCGCCTCGGCGATAACTCGATCCCGGCTCGCCGTGGCGTGCTGGTATCGGATGGCCGCCGCCGGTGAGGCGTGCCCCAGGCGGGCCATCAGCTCCTTGGTACTCGCCCCGGCTGAGGTCGCGAGGGTGTTGGCGTAGTGGCGCAGGTCGTGGAGGTGTAGGTCGGGACGCTTCACCGTCTTGTCCTCCCGAGCCCGCTTCCAGACGACGCTGAAGTTCGAGCGGCGAAGCGGGGCTCCCTTCGCACCGACGAACACCGGGGCGTGCGCGTCGTCGAACGGCTCCCCACTGTTCACCGGGGCCGCTGGCTCAGGCGAATCCGAGATCCGACGCTGGATCATCGAGAACGACTGGCTGGAAGCCGTCGTGGCCCTTTCACACCAATTCCACAACACCGGGATCTCCACGTACTTCTGGATCGTCACCAACAGGAAGCACCCCGAACGTCGAGGCAAGCTCCAGTTGATCGATGCCCGGGACTACTGGGTCAAGATGCGCAAGAGCCTCGGGGAGAAGCGCAAGGAGATCTCCCCTGACCACATCGAGGAGATCACCCGGCTCTATGGCGACTTCGTCGAGGGGGACCGAGTCAAGATCTTCGCGAACGGGCCGGCCGGGTGGGCGGACGGATCACGATCAATGCGGTGATCGCCAGCCATACCGGATGCTCGGGGAAGAACGTGAAGCCGACCAGGGCCGCGACCGCGAGGCCGATGCTTCGGGCCCCACAGCCCGTTGAACGTGCCGTGGACGAGGACCAGCTTCGCCATGGGTCTCCTTCGGTCTCGGAGCGCCCCACGCACCACCTGTCGTACCCGCGACCGCCCGTCGAGGACGAGGGCACGGGGCGCTCGATAGGGACGCAGCCATGAGCGTCGAGCAGGATGTGCCTCCTATGAGCCTCCTCGACCTCTCGATCGTCGACGACCACACCACCGAGCTCTGGGGCAGTCTCGTGCCGGTGCTGTCGGACTACATCGCCATCCCAGCGCTCTCGCCCGGCTTCGACAGGGACTGGGCGGCCAACGGGCACCTCGACCGGGCCGTCGATCTCCTCACGTCGTGGTGCAGCGATCGGCCCATCCCGGGGATGACGATCTCGGTCCAGCGTCTCGAGGGCCGCACCCCAGTCGTCGTGTGTGAGATCCCGGCCTCCGCCGGCGCGGAGGACGTGCCGCCCGTGCTCCTGTACGGCCACCTCGACAAGCAGCCGGAGATGGAGGGTTGGCGCGACGACCTGGGTCCGTGGAAGCCGGTGCTCGAGGGCGACCGGCTGTACGGCCGAGGGGGCGCCGACGACGGCTACTCGGTCTTCGCGGCGCTCGGTGCCGTCGAAGCAGTGCAGGCCGCCGGCGGAGCGCACCCGCGATGCGTGGTCCTCATCGAGGCGAGCGAGGAGTCCGGCAGCCCCGACCTCCCGGCGTACTTCGACGCGCTCGCCGGCGTCATCGGGACGCCGCAGCTGATCGTGTGCCTCGACTCCGGGGCCGCCGACTACGAGCACCTCTGGCTCACCACGTCGCTGCGAGGCATGGCCGCCGGCAACCTCACCGTGCGCGTGGTCGAGGAGGGCCTGCACTCCGGCGGCTACGGCGGTTTCGTGCCCGACGGGTTCAGGATCCTGCGCCGCCTGCTCGAGCGGATCGAGGACAGCGAGGACGGGAGGGTGCTCCTCCCCGAGGCGTGGGTGGCGGTGCCGCCCGAGACGCAGGCTGCGCTCGCGCGGGCCGCCGCACTGGTGGGCGCCGGGCGCGTGGCCGCTGCGCCCCTGACCCCAGGCGTCGATCCCGTCACCGGGGACGACCCGCTCGAGGCGCTGCTCGCCACCACCTGGCGGCCGCAGCTCACCGTGGTGGGCCAGGACGGCCTGCCCCCCACCGCCCGAGCCGGCAACGTCCTGCGCCCGGAGACGACCCTGAGGCTCTCGCTGCGCCTGCCTCCGCACGTGGACCCCGACGTGGTGCTCCCGGCGCTCGAGCGCGCCCTCACCACCGACCCGCCTCACGGCGCGCAGGTCACCTTCGGCGATGGCGCCGGCGCGTGGGGGTGGGCCGCCCCGCCCACCGCGCCGTGGCTCGAGGACGCGCTGCAGGCCGCGTCCCACCGGTTCTTCGGCGCCCCAGCGCTGCAGTTCGGCGAGGGCGGCACCATCCCGTTCATGGCGATGCTCGGCCAGCGCTTCCCCGGGACGCAGTTCATGGTGACCGGCGTGCTCGGCCCGCACAGCAACGCCCACGGCCCGAACGAGTTCCTCCACCTTCCCACCGGTCGCAGGGTCACGGCCGCCGTCGCCGCCGTCCTCCACCGCGCTGCCCAACCACACTGACCACGGTCGTTCGGGACGCGTCGAACCGGCTCGTCGCGGGCCGAAAGCCGCTCCTTCAGCTGCAGTACCGGGCATGGTCACGGCCTCCGGTCCCGTGATCGCCGAATCCGTGGGCCTTGCACCGCTCGTCGTCCTGGACACGCTGTCGCCGGTCGAGCGCCTCGAGTTCGTCCCGCACGACCCAGGACGCGGGACACGAACCCGCTGGAACGAGGGATCATGGCGTTGTAGCCGGGATGCCCTGCGGCGCTCTCGGCGATGTTGCCCAGCCCGTTCTGCGCGACCAGGCTACGCGTGGATCCGCAGCGGCTCCGACCCATCGGGCCCATGACCTTCCCCGCTTGGTGCACGCTTGGTGCACGCTTGCGGCAACGCTCCCCTCGCCCTCGATCGGATCACCTGGGACGACTCCCAGCGGACCGGTCGGCTGCTGCGGACGCCAGCGTCTGGCTCACCGACCTCGTCGCCTATCGTCTACGCATTCTCCGTGCCTTGAGGACGTGACGACGACATGAACAAAGCGACGTTTCACTCGCTGAGCGCGAGCGAGCAGCAACTGGTGTTGGAGACCGAGCGCGACCACCTGCTCACACTCGACGAGGACGAGCTCGGTGACCTGCACGACCGTGTCCGTCGCGCCCGGAACAAGTTCGTGAAGCTCTACCGGCGCGAGGCCAGTGCCCAAGTGGCGACCAAAGGCGCCCGTGGCACGGCCTCACTCGGCGGACCGCGCCGCAACGCGTCGAAGGCCGAGGTCTTCGAAGAGGCGCTGGCGCGCGTGAGCAGCAGGCTCGCCAAGCTCGCGCGCCAGGCCGCGGCGGAGCTGAAGGCCGAACGGATCGCTGCGGCACGCGGCACGGGCGCCGCTCCCGGTGTCACGCCCGCAAGGCGTCGCACCTCGGCTGGAGGCCACCCGGCCAAGACGCCCACGCAGGCACGGCGCCGCGCACCGATCGAGAAGAAGACCGCCTCGTCCAGCCAGGCCGCCGGTCGGCGGCGCCAAGCCACCCGCGACGCCCGTTGACGCAGCTCACACGGCGGTGGCGCTCGGACTGAGCAGCGACCAGGGGACCGGTGCACCGCCGTCCGCCCCCCGACGACGGACATCTCCGAGCGCGATCACGCTGAACCAGGCCACGACGGGAAGGCCGAGCTACCAGTGGTCGCCCGGGCCGCGGGCTCCGACCGCCGGACGTCCCAGGGCGGCAGCGCCACCGTCACGCCTGGACGCGACGATCGCGTCGCCAACGACGCCACGCTTCGGCCAACTCGACCACTGCCTCGACGGCCGCGGTGGCGAACAGGACACCGAGTGCGATCGCCACGACCGTGACCATCGTCGAGGTCAGGTTGCCGTTCGAGAAGCCGGGGCTCACACCCGCCGTGACGGTGATCAGCCCGGTCGCGCCGGGAACGAGCAGGTAGAACCCCGGCAGGAAGAGCACCATCGCACGCGGGCCCTCAGGTCGACGATCGATCGCCAGGACGAGCGGCGTCATCGCGGCAGCACCGACGAATGCGGACACGCTCGGTGAGAACAGCGTCGACGCGGCCCTCTCACCGGCGAGCGCCACGGACAAGACGACGAGGATCCAAGGGACCGCTCGTCGCTGTGCGCAGCTGTGCAGGCGGTAGCCGAGGGCGATCAGCACGAGGGCGGGTACGACCGTCCAGGCGCCGAGCTGGGGGGACGGGCGATCGAGGAGCTCGCGCGACGGCACCTTGATCACCGCCGCGGCTGCGACGATCGCAGTCGCGAGCAACAGCAGATCGAGCAACCCGCTCACGAGCCGGCTCGCCCCACTGACGAGCGCACCCACAGCCAGCTCGATGGTCCCGGTGGTGATCTTCGCGCCGGGAAGGAAGATCAGCAGTGGCGGGATCAGGTACCGGATCGGGTTCTCCACGTGGTACCGGTCGTCCAGCCCGAACACCACCAGCGCGACCAGGAACGTCAGGAGCGCCGGCGTCACCGGGCCGAGCCCGGGCAGTTCGAGCGCGAGGAACGCACCGACCGCCGTGCCGAGGATCAACGCCACCACCAAGCCGAGGATCGTCGGTTGCAAGGCCAGGGAGAAGCCTGCGGCGAGGACACCCATCCCGAGCGAGCGGATGACACGGCCGAAGGGCGGTCGGCGCCCGCGGATCTCGGCCAGTTCCGCCAGCCCCGCTTCCGGGCCGACAAGGCCGCTCCGCGCCCGTCGGGCCAGATTGTCGACCGCTTCCACCTGATCGAGCCGCAGCCCCGGCTCCCGGATCGATCGCAACCTCGACCGGATGCGTCCACTCGCTCCTGATTCGAGCATCACGGCCGTCGGCAGTGCCATCACGTCGAAGTCGTCGACTCCTGCCACTCGCCCGATCTCGACCAATTGACGTTCGACGCTGTCCACGGTCTCACTCGAACGAATGAGGTCGGTCCCCAACTGCACGATGAACTCGTCGAGATGCTCCGTCGTGGCCACCGGCGGCCAACCTAGACGAGGGCAGCGCCCTGTGGACGGTGACCGCGGCCACTTCTTCGACCCCTCAATCGGTGAGCTCCGCCCCCGAGCGCGATGCGGGCCTCGTCGCCGAACTCAACCCCGGCGACTGACCGACCGGCCGAGAGTCACAGGGGCCGTCGAAGTGGTAGGCGCAATGCGAGCGCCGGTCACGGGCGGACTGGAGGCTGCCGGTGGGCGGCTCGTGCGTCCGATGTGGTGGCGGCGGCCTTGGAGTTCGTCCCTGACGCCATCCTCGTCGCTCACGACGACGGTCCGATCGTGTACGCCAGCCCCCGGGCCGATGAGCTGTTCGACGACGCGCCGGGCTGTCTCGTCGGCAGGCGGAGCAGGCGGCTTGGGCACTCGCGCGCCGATACACCGGGTGGCCCTCGCGGGCCGGCCGATGCAGGATCGACCCGACGTCGTCGTGACGCTCCGCCATCTCGACCGCATCGGTGACGATCAGAGCAACCGGAGCGGAACCACGATCCCCGGTGCTCACGCGCCCGGCCACTGCGGGTCCGGCCTACGATCGCTCCCGTGAGCGACCCGCGGGCACGAAACGACAGCCAGGCCGACTACTGGGAGCAGCGCTCCTCGTCGTGGATCGCAGTCGAGGAGTACACGACCCTTGTCACGGGGTCGTTCGGCCGCGCCGCGATGGATCGCCTCGCGCTCGCGCCTGGTCTCAGGGTGCTCGACGTCGGCTGCGGCACCGGACCCACGACCACCGAGCTGGCCCGTCGGGTCGCGCCCGGCGGAGCCGCGCTCGGGATCGACATCGCACCGTCGATGCTGGCGGCGGCCCGGGTCCGAGCGGACCGGGAGGGCGTGGACAACGTCGAGTTCGTCACCGGCGACGCGCAATGCGACGACCTCGGAGACGGGGCGTTCGACGCGGTGTTCTCGCAGTTCGGCGTGATGTTCTTCTCCGATCCGGCCGCGGCGTTCGCCAACCTGCGTCGGGCGCTACGCGACGGCGGAAGAATCGCGTTTGCCTGCTGGCAGAACGTCTTCGCGAACGAGTGGATGTTCGTGCCGGGTTCGGCGGTCGTGGCGGTGACGGGACAGTTGCCACCGATGCCCGCTCCGGGTGAACCCGGGCCCTTCTCGTTGGCTGACCCTGCACAGGTCGAGCACCTCCTCCTCGGCGCCGGGTTCCGGTCGATCGAAGTCGTTCCTCGTACCGAGCAGGTGGTGGTGAGCGCGGACCGGGTCGAGATGGTGGTCGAGGCAGCCAGCCGCGTCGGTGGTGTTCGTGAGGCGCTCGAGACCAACGACGATCCAGCGTTTCATGACCAGCTCCGCTCGGCCGTGCGCGCTGCGCTGGCGGAGCGGGTCCACGACGGCCAGTTGCGCCTCGGGGCCGCGGCCCTCGTGGTCAGCGCCGAGCCCGCCCCTCGATGACGAAGGAGTCACGCGACGACGTGCTGCGCCCGAGCGGCGCCGAGGCCATCGCGTCGGTCACCGACGCCCTCGACCGCGCCGTCGACGACGCTCCCGCCGCGCGCCACCTCGATCCCTCCACTGCGAAGCTCTCCCCGTTCTGTCGAGGTCGGGGCTCTACCGAGCAGCCCCGGCGCACGCTCCGCTCCGACTTCAGCCACGCCACCGTGGAGGTCGTGCCGGCCGAGTCCGATCAGCTCGCCGCCCGCCTCGGCGCCCATCGGACGCGATGACGCCGCGGCCGGTGAAGATCAAGTGGATCACGGTCCAGGGTCTTCTCGGTGGTGATCCGTGATGCTCTGTACGTCTGAGCAGCGGTTACGCGACTGCACGTCACGACGAGTGTCGGTCCGTCCGGACAGTTCTAGGGATCTCGAATAGGGACGACTTCGAAGATCTGCGGGTCTTCGACGCAAGGGAGGCCCCCGCTATCCCTAGCCTTCGTGGTTCTCCGCGTTTCCGCGGGGTGTAGGGGGTTGAGGGTCCACCGGTAGGTGGCCGTGGTCTCGCAGTCTGGTCATCGCCAGATGTTCCAGACGACAAGGAGACCACGGCCGTGGATGACCCTATGTCCGTGTTGTTCGGCTTGCGCGACTTCGAAGTGCTCGAGGTCGTCGAGACGCGCGACGCGGTGATCGTGACCGTGCAGACGGTCAACCCTGTGCTGTCGTGCCCGGACTGCGGTCACCCGGCCGGGCTGTCGCGTGGCCGCCCGACGGTGACGCTGCGCGACACGCGCGTCGGGGTGCGTGCGTGTCGGGTGCGGTGGGCCAAGCAGCGTCGCGTCTGCCCAAACGAGGCCTGTGAACGGCGGTCGTTCACCGAGCAGCACCCGGCCGTCGGGGAACGCCGGCGCACCACCGCCCGGTTGCGGGGTGAGCTGTCCCGTCAGGCCGGCCGGTGTGCCCGTCCGATCACCGAGGTCGCCGCCGAGCACCGCGTCGGGTGGCACACGGTGATGCGCTCGATCCATGAGGACGCGCGGGCTCGTCGGCTCGGGTTGGAGATCCCGCCGGTGCGTCATCTGGGCGTGGACGAGACCACGTATCGGCGACGGCATCGGTTCGTCACCAACCTCGCTGACGTCGAGGCGGGCGTGGAGATCGACGTGATCGAGGGTCGCTCGGCCGGGACGTTCGGGGCGTGGCTGGCGGCCCGCAGCCCCCAGTGGCGTGCCGGCGTTGAGGTGGTGGCCATGGACGCGTCGGGACCGTTCCGTTCCGCGGTGCGCACCCACCTGTCGCACGCCATCATCGTGTTGGACCGCTTCCACGCCCTGCGCCTGTTCCACACCGCCATCGACGACATCCGCCGGCGCATGGCCTGGCAGCTCCACGTCCGGCGGGGCCGAAAGATCGACGCCGCCTGGCGCTACCGGCACTTCCTCCTCACGGGCTGGGACCGCTTGAAGCCCGAACACCAAGACCGGCTCCTGGGCTTGTTCAACGGGCCCGAGGACCCCGACGGCGAGCTCGCCTGGGCCTACTTGATCAAAGAGACCGCCAGGGAGACATGGCGCTCGCCGTCGATCGGGGCGTGGGGCAACCTGCTCCAACTGCTCGCCGACTCACCGTCAGCCGAGCACCGCCGCCTCGGCCGCACCCTCGACAACTGGCACGACGAGATCGTGGCCAGCTTCACCATCCCCGTCACCAACGCCGCCACGGAAGGCCTCAACCGCAAGGTCAAGCAGGTCAAACACGCCGGCTGCGGGTACCGCAACCAGCACAACTACAAGATCCGCATCCTCCAGCACTGCGGACCACGCCCCTGACCTACGCTGCCCGCGACCAACCGCGAGACAGCCCCTCCCCGCTCAACCGCGTAGAGCC
>Ga0209048_10003985_pt1 | contig 14196 bp, 12 predicted proteins | sample FrelakmetCRP12CR_FD_187146 | JGI IMG/M metagenome (GOLD analysis project Ga0209048, IMG submission 187146) | Freshwater lake sediment microbial communities from the University of Notre Dame, USA, for methane emissions studies - CRP12 CR (SPAdes)... | ecosystem: Environmental > Aquatic >... | reverse complement strand
GGAATCGTCGCGTACCCCGCCGTGGTCCTGATGCTCGTCCTCGTGTTCGGCCAGACCGATCTGCCGCTCGTCGCCGCGGTGTGGGCGATGATGGCCTTCGGCGACCCGGCGGCCGCGATCGCCGGGCGCACGGTGGGCGGTCCGGCGCTGCCCTGGAACCGCGAGAAGACCTGGATGGGGTTGCTTGCCGACTGGGCGGTGGCGGGCGCAGCCTCCATCGCCGTCTTCTCCTTCGTCGTGCGCCGCGGGCCGCAGCCGGACACCGTGCTCGTTCTGATGCTCGGCGCCGGCGTCTACGCGTTTCTCGAGTCCGTGCACTCGGGCCTCGATGACAACGTCGTCGCGGCGTTGCCGACCGCCCTCGTGCTCTACGCCCTCAATGCCCGCTGGCCGCCCGTTCTCGCGGCGGGGCCGCTGTCGGGAAGGGCCGTCGGGATCGCGCTCGCCGTCAACCTCGGTGTCGCGCTGGCGATGGGCGCCCTGCGCGTCGTGAGCCCTTCGGGTGCCCTGGCCGGAGCGGTCCTCGGCTTCGTGATCCTGGCGGCCGGCGGATGGGCCGCCTACGGCCTCCTGTGGGCCTTCTTCCTCCTCGGCACGCTGGCGACGAGGCTCGGCTACGGCCGCAAGGCCGAGGCCGGCACGGCCCAGGCCAACGAGGGACGGCGCGGCGCCGCCAACGTCGTCGCCAACGGCCTCGTCCCCGCGGCCCTGTTGCTGCTCGGCCTTCCGTCGGTCGCCTTCGTGGCCGCGTTCGGCGCCGCGCTCGCGGACACGCTCGGGACCGAGGTCGGTACCCTCTACGGCCGGCGCGCCTTCTCGCCCCTGACGTTTCAGTCCCTGTCGCCGGGCACTCCCGGCGCGGTGTCGGTGGCCGGGACCGCGGCGGCTTTCGTCGGCGCGGCCGCGATCGCCGCGGCGGGGTTTCTGCTCGGCCTGCTTCCGGCGGCCGTCGTGTGGGTGGCCGGCCTCGCCGCGTTTCTCGGCGCCATGTCCGAGAGCGGGTTGAACGACTTCGGGCGGCGCGCCGGGTTTGGCCTCGACCACGAGTTTGCCAACGCCCTGAACACCTTCATCGGCGCGATGGTGGCGCTTCGGATCGCGCCCGCGTGAAGCGCTACGTTCGCCTCGCGCGGCCGTTCACGCTGCTGCCGCCGCTGGTCGGCATCATCTCGGGCGCCGTGTGCGCGTTCGGTTCGGCGCACAACCCGGACCCCGCGCGGCGCGTGACCTGGGCGGTCGTTCTGACCGTCGCGATCGGGTCGCTGTGCGCGTCGGCGATGAACGCGGCTTCGAACATCGTCAACCAGATCGCCGACCTCGAGATCGACCGCAGGAACAAGCCGGACCGGCCGCTCGTGACGGGGGAGATCGCCATGCCTCGGGCGTGGGCGGCCGCGGCGGTCCTCTACGTTCTGTCGATCGTCCCCACGTGGCTGGTCGTGCCGTACCCTCACGAGAGCTTCGCCGCGCGGCTGGCGGCGCCGCTGCACCTCCACGCGGCGTTCTTCATCTACTGCGTCGGGGCGCTGGCGACCTTCGTCTACTCCTTCCCGGCGTTCGGCCGCACCAAGCGCCACTGGTTCGCCGCGAACTTCACGATCGCGGTCACACGCGGGGGACTGCTCAAGGTCGCCGGGTGGTCCTTCGTCGCCTCGGTGCTGTGGGGCGAGGCGTGGGCGATCGGCGGGGTCTTCGCCCTGTTTCTACTGGGCGCGACCTCGACCAAGGACTTCTCGGACATGGAGGGCGACAGGGCGCACGGCTGCGTCACGCTGCCCGTGCGCTTCGGCGTCCGGCGCGCCGTGAAGATCATGGCGCCGTTCTTCGTGCTGCCGTGGCTGCTGATCCCGGTCTTCACGTGGCTCCCGGGGAGCTTTCGCCTGACGGGCAACCGGACCTTCCTGACCGCGCTCGGCCTCGTGCTCGCCGCCTGGGGTGTCTACACGGTGCGCCTGCTCCTGAAGAACCCGGACGAGCTCGCCTCGACCGAGAACCACCCGGCCTGGACCCACATGTACCTCATGCTCATGTGCGCCCAGGGAGGCTTCGCCGTCGGGTACCTCGTATGAGCCGGTTCGGACAGGCGTAAAATACAAAGAACATGAAGGACAACGCGGCGGCGCCAGCGCTGACGCCGCCGGAGGACGAGTCGGGCTTCCGGGTCCGCTGGAGCGGACTCTGCGTGTCTTTCGACGAGCGGACGCTGAACGCGCTCGTGCATCGCCTGGTGGACCGGATCCCCGACCTGCAGGATCTCAAGGTCCGCGTGGCTCCCGGGGAGTTTTCCGCCACGCTCGCGGTGCGGCGTTTCGGCGTGCCCCTCTCGGCGCGGGCCTCGCTCTCGCAGCTGCGTCTGAAGGACGGGTTCCTCGCCTTCGTGCTCGACCGGGTGCAGGCGCTCTCCTTCATCCCGATCCCGGACCAGCTCCTGACCTACCTGGTGCAGAAGGCGCCGGCGGGCCTGCTGACCTGGTACCGCGACGACCGGATCATGGTCGTCAACCTGAACGACTGGATGCCTCCGGGCGCGGACTTCTCGCTCGAGCGCACGGTCTTCGAAGAGGGCAAGCTGATGCTCCACCTCGCGCCGGGCTCCTACGACCTGACCGAGGCCCTCGGCGAGCCGCACGCCGAGAGCGACTGACGGCGACGGGGCAACGGCGCCGCGCGCCCGCGATCCTTCTCGGTCTCGGCGCGGCGCTCCTGGTCCTGTGCGGCTGGCTCTTCTTTCTCGTGACCTGCGTCTGCATGGCCATCTCGGCCTTCTACCTTCTACGAGTTCATCGAGTGGTGGACCGCCGTCGCGAGCGGCTCGGCCGCCGATGCGTTCCTCGGGACACAGGGCGATCCCCGGGACACGCAGTGGGACATGGCCTTCGCGTTCGTCGGGGCGCTGACCGCCCGGATCACCTTGTCGCGCTTCCACGACCGCCGGATCGCCCGGCTGCAGGCACCCTGGAAGAGTCAGGGCAGGTTCCGAAGGGGGAGGGGTTCTGTCTCCCCGCTCATCCCCCGAGTGTCTTGAACCCTTCGCGCTCGAAGTCGGCGTCGAAGGCGAAGGCTGTGTCGATGCCGCGCTCGCGCATGACGAGAAAGCTGACTGCATCGACGAGGGAGCAGCGTCGCGTCCCCTTTCGCGCGAGGCTCTTGACGGCGGACTCGTGAAGTCGTCGATCGATCCAGACGACCTGAAATTGAGCCAGGTCCCGTTCGAACCGCAATGCGACAGCGAGGCCGAGGCGCCGATGCAGGAGCGCGAACGCTTCCGTGATCGTGTAGTTGTGCGTGAGAAGGATTCCGGGATCGGCGACCCCGGCAAGGAGGGCTTTGGCCTCGGCGTGCCTCGGGTCGGCTCGGTTGGCAAGCGCCACGATCGCCGAAGTATCGAGAAAGATCAACGGCGGCGGAGCCGCTCCTCGATGGTCTGGACGTAGGCCTCGTCGTGGTTCTCTGAGACAGGCTCGAGCGTCGGGTGCCTCGAGGACCCGGCTCCGACGAACGTCAGTTTCGGCTTGCGCACGGGCCGCGGGCGGGCCGTGCCCAGGGCACGGGAGAGCGTGTCCCGCACGATCGAAGACATCGAGGCGCCGGTGTCGTAGGCGATCTTCCGCAGGGCGGCGTGGGTCGCCTCGTCCAGCTGGATCTGCGTTCGCTTCACTATGCCATCATACCATCATGACGGCATGATGGCATTTCGAGGAGCACCCGAAGGCAGGCGGCCGCCGAGGCGGCGATGGCGTCGAGGTCGTAGCCGCCCTCGTCGACGCGATCGCGGCGATGTGGTCGGCCGTGTGCACGCGCTCGAGCTCCTCGGCGCCTCCTCCACGCAGCGCCGGATGGCCGAAAGCCTCCCGAAATGCTCCGGGTGGTCGTAGGGCGCGCGGTGGGCGAGGAAGCGCTCGTCGAAGACGAGGCCTGGTCGTCACGGCGTGTCGAGGGACGCGCGCAACGCCTCGGGGTCCGAGACGGGCGCCCGGCACGCGAAGTTCGAGCAGACGTAGGCGGCGGCCTTTCCGCCTGCCGCGCTCCGGCCCGCGCCGAGGGCCTCGAGCCCGGGCGCGCCGGCGGACGAATCGGCGTGCGCGAGGACGCGGTTCATCGTCGGGCTGGCGAACGCGGCGCGCCGCAGCCGCTCGAAATCCTCCCGGCCCGGCGTCCCGGCCAGAACGACCTCGCGCGGCGGGTCCGCGCGCAAGTCCAGGGCGCAGGACAGGCGCGGGAAGGCCGTCGGGGCGCGCTCGAGGAGGACGGCGGCGCAGGCAAACACCGCGTCCGCCCGGCGGCGGTAGCTGTCGTCCCCGGTGAACACCCAGAGGCGCAGCAGGTTCATCGCCGCGACGGAGTTGGAGGACGGTGTCGCGCCGTCCCAGCTTTCCTTAGGGCGCAGGATCAGGCCGTCGTGGTCCGCGGCCGACAGGAAGTAGCCGCCGCGCGGGTCGCCGAACCGCTTCTCGAAGGTGTCCTGGAGGCGGGCGGCCTCCCTGAAGTAGCGCGTCTCGAAGGTCGATTCGTAGAGATCGAGCAGGGCTTCGACGAGAAACGCGTAGTCCGTCGCAAAGCCCGGGATGTCCGCCCGGCCGTCCTTCTCGCGGTGCAGGAGCTCGCCGAGCTCCCCGCCACGGACGCACGTCGCGAGGACCCGGTCGGCGGCGCGGCGCGCGGCCAACTCGTACCTCGGCTCTTCGAGGACGCGGGCCGCGAGCGCGAACGCCGAGATCGCCAGCGCGGTCCAGTCGGTCAGGAGCTTGTCGTCGGTCCCGGGCCGCACGCGGCGCGAGCGGACCTCGTACATTCGCCGGCGGGCTTCGCCCAGGATCTCCGCGATTTCCGCCTCGGGCTTTCCGAAATCGGTGGCGAGCTCGGCGAGGCTACGGACGACCGACAGCACCGTCTCGCCGTTCTCGAAGTTGCCGCGCTCGGTCACGCCAAAACGCGCGGCGACGATGGGGGCCGCGGCGGCGCCGACCGCCTCCGCGAGGGAGGCGGGGTTCCAGACGTAGAAGGTGCCCTCCTCGCCGCCGGAGTCCGCGTCCTGCGCAGCGAAGAACCCGCCTTCGGGCGGCGTCATCTCGGCGAGCAGGAAATCGAGCGTCTCTCGCGCGACCCGCGCGTGGTCGGCCTCCCCAAACGCCCGGTACGCGAGCAGGTACACGCGCGCGAGCATCGCGTTGTCGTAGAGCATCTTCTCGAAGTGCGGCACGAGCCAGCGGGCGTCGACGGAGTAGCGGTGAAAGCCCCCGCCGATCTGGTCGTACATGCCGCCCGCGGCCATCTTCGCGAGCGTCTTTTCCACCATGTCGCGGGCCGCGGGCTCGCGCGTGCGGAGCCAGTGGCGCAGGAGCAACTCGAGCCGCATCGCGGGCGGGAACTTCGGCGCGTGGCCGAAGCCGCCGTGGGTCGCGTCGTACTGCTCTCCGAGGGCCGCGACGACGGCGGCCACGTGCCCGTCATGCCTGTCGCCGGGCGGCGCGGCCGCCGCGGCCGCCGATCGCGCTCCCAACTCGAGATGCGCCACGATGTCGGCCGCGGAGGATTCGAGCTCGCCGCGGCGCTCGTGCCACGCCCGGGCGATTGCCTCGAGCAGCTGCGGGAACGAGGCCTTGCCCCAGCGCGGCACCGGCGGGAAGTACGTTCCCCCGTAGAAAGGCTTGCGGTCCGGGGTCAGGAAGAGCGACAGCGGCCAGCCGCCCTGGCCCGTCATCATCTGGACGGCCTGCATGTAGATGTCATCCACGTCCGGCCGCTCCTCGCGATCCACCTTGATCGCGACGAAGTCCCGGTTCAGGGCTCGGGCGACGCCCTCGGTCTCGAAGGACTCGTGCTCCATGACGTGGCACCAGTGGCAGGTCGAATAGCCGATCGAGAGGAAGATCGGCTTGCCCTCTGCCCGCGCCCGCGCGAACGCCTCCTCGCCCCAGGGGTACCAGTCGACCGGATTGTCTTTGTGCTGGAGGAGGTATGGGGAGGATTCGAGCGCCAGCCTGTTCGTCACCTCACGAGAATATCTCTCCCGCCTCGTTCCCTCTCTCGTCCGTCGGGCCGCGAAGCGGCCCGCTCGGAGTCCGAGAGATGTGCAGCCCCTTGCGCCCGCGCGGCTCTGCCGTGATCGTGACCTCGTTGTCCTTGTCCTTGATCGTGACGACGTCTCCGGGGCCGAGCTCGTCGAGCTTGCGCAGGATCTCGCTCGTCGAGATCCTGCCGTCCACCGTCAGCGCCTCGACGAGGATGCGGGGCAGGCGGATGTGGACGTGTTTGTCCCAGTCGTCCTTGACGTCGATCTCGAGAATCTCGCCATCGGCCTGAACCTCGATCGTCGAGCTGTCCTTCTTGATCACGCCGGGCTTGCCCGGCTCGCTCTTTTTGGCGGCCTCGAGGACCTCGCCGGGCGTGACCTCGCCCTTGCCCCACTCGGCCCGCGCGTCGCCCCCGATCCGCTCGAGCGGGGCGAGCTTCGCGATCCGGGCGATGAGGTTGGAGGGGATGTCGAAAGTGAGCTTGCGGGTGGCGTCGCCGTCTTTGGCGCGGACGTCGACGCGAAACCCCTTGATCCGCGTAAACTCCGCCGCGGGCCGCCTCCAGAAGGAGAGGCCGATGGCGGCGAGGACGACCACGAAGAGTCCCAGGACGACGGCGCGCACTTCTTTGCTCATGTCGGTCGAAGTCTCCCACCGTTCCTAACGCAGGCGGGGGGCAAAAGTTCGGCGTGCCGGGAGCTCGGCGATGCCGCCGGCTGTGGTATTTTTCCGTGTGGGAGCGCCCCGCAAGGGGTTGGCAAAGCGAGCTTTATGCCTCATTTCATCACCGAGACGTGCATCGGGTGCGGGGTCTGCGAGATCAAGTGCCCGACCCACACGATCACCGGCGACAAGGCCGAAAAGTACGTCATTCACCACGACCGGTGCATCGACTGCTCGGTCTGTGCCCGGTACTGCCCGGTCTCCTGCATCCAGGACCAGAAGGGCGAGCTCGTCGAAAAGGTCAGGCCCAAGGACATTCCCAAGGCGATCGTGGACCGGGACCTGTGCACGGGGTGCGAATTCTGCATCGACATCTGTCCCTTCGACTGCATCTACCTGATCGAGGACCCGCTCCACGAGACCTTCCACAAGATCGCGGAGGTGGACGCCGGCCCCTGCGTGTCGTGCCGTCTCTGCGAGACGGTCTGCGAGAAAGACGCCATCTTCGTCCCGAACCCGATCACTCAGGCGAAGCGGTATCTGCCCGTCCTGTGACCGAAACGCCGAAGGACGCACCGCCCTCCGCGGACGACGAGTTCACCGAAGAGCCCCGGGGCGCCGGAAAGCTCATCGCCCGGTTCTTCCTGCTCCCGCTCGTCGTGGTGGTGGCCGCGGTCGGTATTTTTCTCGTCTTCAACTACATGACGTTCGAGCGGCGCGGACCGCGGGACTACCTCCAGGAGGTGCGGGGCGGCACCGCGAATCGCCGCTGGCAGGCCGCGTTCGAGCTGTCCCGGTCGCTCGGCAACCTCCCGCCCGAGGAGCGAGCCGAGCTCTGCGTTCAGACGCTGCGGGTCTTCGAGACACTGTCCGCCCGGCGTCCGGACGACCTGCTCGTGCGGCGTTACCTCGTGCTCGTGCTCGGCCGCCTCGGCGAGCCCGCCGCGGTCCCGGCGCTGCTCGAGGCCGCGAAGGCGGACGATCCCGACACGCGGCTCTATGCGATCTGGGCCCTCGGAAAGATCGGGGGATCGGGCGGATTCGAGACCGTGCTCGAGTCCTCCCAGTCCGAGGACCCGGGCGCGCGCAAGATGGCCGCCTACGTGCTCGGCGCCCTCGGCGACAAGCGGGCCATCCCGCGGCTCCAGGTCCTCGCGGAGGACCGCGTTGCCGACGTGCGGTGGAACGCGGCGATCGCGCTCGGGTCTCTCGGCGACCCGTCCGGGCTCCCGGTGCTGCGCGCGATGCTCGATCGCGCCGCTCTTGCGCGGCAGGCCGAGCTGTCGAGCGAACAGGCGGAGGCCGCGATGTCGAACGCGATGAAGGCCCTCGTGCTGCTGCATGACGTCGAGAGCCTGCCGGCCCTCGACCGGCTCGCCCGGGAGGACCCGAACCTGCGGGTCCGGGACGCCGCGCGCAAGGCCGCGGAGGCCCTGCGTCCAAAAGCCTCGAAACGCCTTGAGCGCCGCGACTCGGGTTTGGTAGGCTGAGTGCCCAGAATCGATGTCGACAGCCCCTGACACGCTCCCGTCGTCCCCGCCCGACGTCACCCTCGACGGGGTCACTCGGCGTTCCACCATCAAGTGGATGGCCCTCGCGTGGACGGGCTTTGCCGCGGCCACCGGCGCGGGGCTGACGGCGACGGTGCGGTTCCTCTTTCCGAACGTCCTTTTCGAGCCCCCCACCCGGTTCAAGGCGGGGGACCCGTCGAGCTACGCCCTCGGGGTGGACGAGCGCTGGAAAGAGAAATTCGGGGTCTGGATCGTCCGCGACACCAACTCGATCTACGCCCTGGTCGCCGTCTGCGTGCACCTCGGCTGCACGCCCAACTGGCTCGCGGCCCAGAACAAGTTCAAATGCCCGTGCCACGGCTCGGGCTACTACGTGTCGGGGATCAACTTCGAGGGACCGGCGCCGCGCCCCCTCGAGCGGGCCGAGATCCAGATCTCGGGCGAAGACGGCGCGATCATCGTGGACAAGGCCGTCCGCTACCTTTACGAGCGCGGCCAGTGGACGGATCCCAAGGCCTTCGTCAAGATGGCGTGACGGCGTCCCCGGACAGATAACCCGGTTTTCTTCAAGGCGGAGGTTCGATTTGGGCTCTCGTTGGCGTGATCTGCAGCAATCGATCGTCTCGAGCCAGCTCTGGAAGTCGATCTTCCGCGTCGGCATCCCGAACACCAACCGCAAGCGCGTCCTGGCGATGCTCGGCAACGTCGTCCTGCACCTGCACCCGGTCAAGACCCGCAAGTCCGGCGTCAAGATGCGCTACACGTGGTGCGCCGGCGGCGTGACCTTCTTCCTCTTCCTGGTGCTGACCTTCACCGGGCTGCTCCTGATGTTCTACTACCGGCCCACCGTCGAGTACGCGTTCGTGGACATCCTCGACCTGCGCGAGCAGGTGCCCTTCGGCATCATGCGCGAGGTGCATCGCTGGGGCGCCCATGCCATGGTCATCTCCGTCTGGATCCACATGTTCCGCGTGTTCATGACGGGCTCGTACAAGCCGCCCCGCGAGTTCAACTGGGTCATCGGCGTGATCCTGCTCGTGCTGACGCTGCTGCTCTCGTTCACGGGGTACCTGCTCCCGTGGGACCAGCTCGCGATCTGGGCCATCACGGTCGGTTCGAACATGGCCTCGGCGACGCCGCTGCTCGGCATCCAGGGCCCGGGCACGAGCCTGCTGAAAATCGGCGACATCCAGCTCGTCACCTCCACCAACGACGCCCGGTTCGGGCTGCTCGGCGGCCGGTTCGTCGGCGCCGGCGCGCTTCTGCGCTTCTACGTGCTCCACTGCGTCGGGATCCCGCTCATCGCGGCCTTCCTGATGGCGGTCCACTTCTGGCGCGTCCGCAAGGACGGCGGCATCTCGGGACCGGTGTGACGAACGCGATGAGAGACGCCCTCTCCACCCAACGGGGGGAGAGGGGGGCGAACTAGGCGATGTTCGTCATCCAGTTCATCAAGGACGCGATCGACTTCCTGTCGGCGCCGCAGTACCTCGTCAGCGGGGCCCTGGTCGGCCTGATCGTCGCGATCCACTGGGCCCCTCTCTGGACGAAGAAGGGCGGGCTTGCCCTGCTCGCCCTGGTGGGGGGCGGCATCGGCCTTTCGTACCTCGACCCGAACTTCAACAAGGTCGCGTCCATGCCGGACAACGTGCCGATCATCGGCATGATCTTTCTCGTCGGCTTTTTCTTCTGGTTCTCGATGAGCCAGGCCTACGAGAACGACCGCCGCATCGCCGAGGGCCGCCCACCCATCGAGGGAGAGGACTCCGCGCAGAAGGTCTTCTCGTGGCCGGACCTGGTCTACGTCGAGTTGATCTGCCTGGTCGTCGTCATGGCGGTCATGATCGTCTGGTCGATCTATCTCAAGGCACCTCTCGAGGAGCCGGCCAATCCGACGGACTCGCCCAATCCGGCCAAGGCGCCCTGGTACTTCCTGGGCCTGCAGGAGATGCTCGTCTACTTCGACCCCTGGCTGGCGGGCGTGTTCCTTCCGTCGCTGATCATCGTCGGGCTGATGGCGATCCCGTACATCGACACCAATCCGAAGGGCAACGGCTACTTCACGTTCCGGGAGCGCCGCTGGGAGATCACGATCTTCCTGACCGGGTTCCTCGTTCTCTGGTGCGTCCTGATCGTGCTCGGGACGTTCCTGCGCGGCCCGAACTGGAACTTCTTCGGCCCCTACGAATTCTGGGACCTGAACAAGCTCGTGCCGTTGAACAACATCAACCTGTCCGAGATCATCTGGATCAAGCTTTTGAAGCGAAGCCTGCCGAACTTCTGGCTCGTCCGCGAGATGTTCGGCCTCGCCCTCGTCGGCTTTTACATCGCCGCGCTGCCGCTGGTCTTTTCGAAGACGCTGCTGCGCCGCTTTTACGAGAAGATGGACCCGGTGCGCTACATGGTCGGCGTCTCGCTCGGCCTGATGATGATGGCCCTCCCGATCAAGATGTACCTGCGCTGGATCTTCAACCTGAAATACATCGTCGCGATCCCCGAGTTCGCGTTCAACATCTAGCGTAAGCCGACACCATGCCCCGCAAGCCCCCCGCCGAACCGATCGACCATCACTACGACATTCCGCGGTTGAACCGCGCCTTCTGGTGGTCGGGGCTCGCGCTGACGGTCGTGTTCGTCGTGATGATCGTGGCCGACTACAAGCGCGACTGGAAGACGTTCCAGCGCGTCTTCATGAAGCTCGACGCGAAGCTCACGCGGGAGTCCGCCGTCGCCGCCCGGCAGAAGGCGCTCGACGAGGAGCACGGCAAGCTCATCGAGGAGCTGCGCCAGGCCCGCGGGGAAGTGGCCGCGCACAAGGAATCGCTGCGCAAGCTCGAGGGCAAGCTCAAGGACCTCGACCCGAAGATCTACCTGGCCGACCAGCAGTACAAGTTCACGAAGGCGTCCTTCGACGCCGAGCGCTACAAGTACGAGGACAAGCTCGCCAACGACCCGAAGGGCGCTCCGGGGGCCAAGAAGGGGCTCGACGCCCTGATCAAGGAGCTCGGCGAGCGCACCGTGACGCTGGCGACGTACAAGCAGCAGGAAGCGGCGGTCCTCGCCGAGATGGACGGGATCAACGCGAAGAAGAAGGGCATCGAGACCTCGATCGAGAAGAAGACGGCGGCCTTCCGGCTGTCGCGCTCGAAGTACGCGAGCCTCAAGCAGGACGCGCTCTTCCAGCTGCGCAACGCCGCGATCCTCGACATGATCAACCCGACGCTGCGCATTCAGCAGGTGCAGCTGCCGGACCAGTTCATCAACGTCAACTTCATGAAGATCCCGAAGGTGGACCGCTGCACGACCTGCCACATCGGGGCCGACCGCAAGGGGTTCGAGGACCCCAACATCAAGGAGGTCTTCCGCACGCACCCGCGGCTTCACCGCATGGTCGGCAGCGAGTCCATGCACCCCGCGACGACCTTCGGGTGCACGCCGTGCCACGGGGGCCGAGACCGCGCGACGTCCTTCTGGTCCGCGGGCCACTCGCCGCAGTCCGAGGCGCAGGAGCGCGCCTGGACGAAAAAGTACGACTGGGAGTTCGACAAGTTCAACGACAGTCCGGTGCTTCCGCTGAAGTTCGCGGAGTCGGGCTGCTACCGCTGCCACACGGGCGAGGTCAACTTCCCGGAGGCGCCGCGGCTCGACGCGGGCATGCGCATCGTCGAAACGCTCGGCTGCTGGGGCTGCCACCGCATCGACGGCCTCGAAAAGCAGCATCTTCCGAAGCCCGGGCCGTCGCTCGAAAAGGTCGCATCGAAGGTGTCGCAGGAGTGGGCCACGCGCTGGGTCATGAACCCGCCGGCCTTCCGCGCCAACACCCGGATGCCGAACTTCTTCTACCTCGAGAACTTCGTGAACGTTTCGGGGCCGAATCCGCCGACGGCCGGCCAGAAGAAGATGAACGAAGTCGGGCGCCTCGAGAACGACACCATGGTCAACGCCATCGTGGCGTACCTCTACGACCGGTCGCGGCCCGCCGAAGTGCCTCCGGTCGCGGGCAAGGGCGACGCGGCCCGGGGCGAGAAGCTGCTCGGCGCGCGGGGCTGCTACGGGTGCCACCTCGCCGACCCGAACGCGCAGCGGGACCTCACCGGGACCTACCGCCAGTTCGGGCCGAACCTGTCCGGCATCGGCTCGAAGGCCTCGCGCGACTGGATCTACCACTGGGTCCTGAACCCGAAGCAGTGGAATCCCGACACGAAGATGCCCAACCTGCGGCTGACCTCCGAGGATGCCCTGGACATCTCCGAGTACCTCGCGACGCTCAAGGCCCCGGCCGGTTTCGAAGCGACGGCGCTGCCGAAGACCGACGAAAAGACGCTCGAGGCGATCGCCCTCTACTTCCAGATGTCCACGAAGACGCTTTTCGACGCGAAGGCGGACCTCGCAAAGATGGATCTCCACGGCAAGGAGGTCTACGCCGGAAAGAACCTCATCGCGCACTACGGCTGCTACGCCTGCCATGCGATCCCGGGCTTCGAGGACGCCAAGCCGATCGGCACCGAGCTGACCGAGGAGGGCTCGAAGGCCGTCCACCGCCTCGATTTCGGGTTCATCCACCTCCCGCACACACGCCAGGACTTCTTCTGGACCAAGCTCCACACGCCCCGGGTTTACGATCGCAACCGCGCGCGCGGCTGGGAAGAGAAGCTGCGGATGCCGAACTTCCGGTTCTCCGACGGCGAGCTCGACCAGGTCGTCACGGCGGTGCTGGGGTTCCAGCAACTGAACGCCGCGTCGAACGTCGTCAAGGAGCTTTCGCCGCGCGAGGCCGCGATCGAGCGGGGACGGCGGCTCGTCAAGGACCACAACTGCCAGGGCTGCCACGTCATCGAGGGTGTCGGGGGCTCCTTCCGGTCCCTGGTTGCCGACCCGTCGCTCGCGCCGCCGATCATCCAGGGCGAAGGCGCCAAGGTCCAGAGCGACTGGCTGTTCTCCTTCCTGCAGGCCCCGAAGACCGGCCAGATCCGGCCCTGGCTCGAAGTGCACATGCCGACCTTCGGGTTCACCGACCCGGAGCTGAACGACCTGACGCGCTACTTCGCTTCGCTCGACCGCGCGGAGTACCCGTTCCTCGTCGCGGACTATGCGACGACGCCAGGCGATTGGGCTGCCGGCAAGAAGGTGTTCGAGCTGCTGAAGTGCGCGCAGTGCCATCCGCGGTCGGTCGAGGACATGAACCGCCCGGGCGTCGACCGCGCGAGCCTGGCGCCGAACCTCCAGATGGCCGAGACGCGCCTGCGGCACAACTGGATCGCGAGCTGGATCCTGCGGCCGGACGAGTGGATGCCCGGAACGCGCATGCCGACCAACTTCCCCAAGAACGACGAGGGCCACCGGATCTCGCCGCTGGCCGGGATCATCGACGCGCCGAATTTCGCGAAGGACCGGGAGGAGTTCGGCAGGCTCTTTGGTGGAGACGCGGCGGCCAAAGAGTTTCTCTCCAACCCCGACGCCGTCACCCGGGCCCTGCGCGACTACGTCTGGTCGATCGGCATCAATGGCGGCTCCGCGCCCGCGCCCCTGAAGCCGCAGGGGGATGCGCGCTCGGCGGGCGGCTTCGGCTCGGCTCCTGCCCGCGCGGCTCCGGCCGGCACGCGCTGAGGCTGCCACGCCGGCGAATCTCGACGTCGTCCTGTTCTGGGGGAGCCTCGGCCTCTGCGCCGCCGCCGTCGTGGTGTTCCTCTACCTGATGCGGCGGGCACGGGGTCCGCGGGACTGACTCCGGCGTCCCGAGGAGCGTTGCTCCAGTCGTCATCCCGAGGAGCGTTCCTCTAGTCGTCATCCCGAGGAGCGTGAGCGACGAGGGATCCCGCGCTCGATTGAGATCGAAGCGCGTCGATTCCGTCAACTCGCCAGCAGCTGATCGATGCGGCTGCGGAATTCCGGGTCCGACCAGTTCACCGCGCCCTGGATGCGGAAGAGGACGCGGCCCTTGTCGTTGACCACGTAGGTCTCCGGGTACTGGGTCGTGCCGAACCGCTTCGCGGTCGCCGCGCCGGGGT
>Ga0209048_10003984_pt1 | contig 14202 bp, 16 predicted proteins | sample FrelakmetCRP12CR_FD_187146 | JGI IMG/M metagenome (GOLD analysis project Ga0209048, IMG submission 187146) | Freshwater lake sediment microbial communities from the University of Notre Dame, USA, for methane emissions studies - CRP12 CR (SPAdes)... | ecosystem: Environmental > Aquatic >... | reverse complement strand
GCAGCATATCCGCCCACACCTCCTAACCCGGCCACAAGTACATGCGATTTTGCCAGCTTTTCCAGTTTTTCGCTGCCCAATAGTAATTCCGTTCGGCTTAACCAGTTTTCCATTTAAGTGATTTTAAAACAGCGGGCAAAATTATCCGGAATCAGAGATTTTAATGTATCACGATGGATATTCCTTATCAATGCTGCCTGTTCATAGACCTGCTGAATAGAATAACCTGCATCATCCGTTTCAAGAAATATATATTCCAATGGCAATATAACCGCCACTAACGGTGTCAATATCACCGGCAGTGCCACGGCGGCCAACCCTGCGGCTATTTCAACCGACCAGGAAAATTCCACCCCCATACCTATCAATTCTTGCACCAGTTCGACTTGCATTACTTTTGCCAATGCTTCCAGCACCCAGGATTTCGTCCAAAGCTTCAAGGTCTCGGCAAATGAGCCGATGAACAATATCCAGTTCTATATCAAAAAAGTCGGATCGCCTTCCAACATTACCGTGAAAATAGTTAACGACAATTCCGGAAGTCCGAGTTCCGATATATTGATGTCCGGCACTCTTTTGGCGTCCCAGGTGACCACAAGTTTTGGCTGGGTCACGGTGACTATGCCGACCACCCCCATCCTTGATCCCGGTCAAACCTACTGGATGGTTTTGGATGCCTCTTCGAATTCTTCCAAATATTATATTCTCGGGGCAAACAACAATGGCTATTCCAACGGCCAGGGGAAAATCGGTACATATAATACCAGCTGGTCGAACACCACTCCTGCCGGCCTGGATGGTTACTTTAAAATGTTTCTTGGCGGAACCACTTCGACTTTGGGCGGCAGTACATATGTCGGAGGGGTGTATCTTGGAACAACCAGTTCAGACGTTGCCTGGGCGCACACGATTATTGGAGCTCAAGCGAAAGGCACTTTATACTGCCAGTCCGGCAGTTACAACAATCCAACAAACTGTAATACGAGCAAGCCGGATCCAACGTCTCAACCATTGCCGCTTTCTGATGCCAACATCCAGGACTGGAAGGACGAAGCTCAAGCCGGAGGCACTCTCTCCGGAGATTATCATGTGAATTCATCCGGTGGGACACTTGGACCTAAAGTCATTACTGGCAATTTACTGGTTGATGGTGGCGGGACTCTCACTGTTTCCGGTACGCTCTATGTGAAAGGAAGCATTACGCTTACCGGAGGAGGGAAAATAAAACTCGCGACAAGCTATGGTAACAGCAATGGTGTCATTGTGAGTGACGGCGTTGTGCTTCAAAATGGAGGTTCGACTTTTGCCGGCTCCGGCCAGTCAGGAAGTTATCCTTTCCTCATTACCACCAGCGCCTGTCCGGTCGCACCGGGATGTGGCGGAGCAAACGCTATAGATCTTACCGGCGGTGCCGGCACTGTCGCGATCATAGCTCAAGACGGCAATATCAATATCAATGGCGGTTCCTCGCTCAAAGCAGTAACCGGAAAGCAAATAACCATGACTGGCGGCGCAACTTTGACATATGACGCTGGATTGGTTAATGCCAATTTCAGCTCCGGACCGAGCGGATCATGGAATTTTGTTCCGGGCACTTATTCCATCAGCCCTTGATGCTCAAGAAAAAATAGTCCATTTCACCTTTCCTCCATTTTTTCCAAGATCTCAATATATTCCACAGGTGTAAATATGTTAATATATCAAGTATGTTTTTAAATAAAAAAATAATAAGTTTTGAAGATAAACTTTTCGGTCTTGATCTGAGCGATCTTTCGGTTAAAGCTTTTCAGTTGGTCAGGGATTCCAAAATAGACAAGATCAGAGGTTTTGCTTCCCAGGAGATCCCGGCTGGAAATATCGAGGACGGACGGATCATCAATCAAGATCAAGTGGCTGAATATATCCGAAGAGCGATCACAACTGCTAGACCCAAAAAGATAAACACAAAAAAAGTGATTTGTTCCGTTCCCGAATCGAAAGCTTTTTTGCGTACCATAACAATTCCGAAGATGAGCGAGGAAGAAGCCGGAGAAGCGATCAAATGGGAAATCGAAGCGAGCATTCCTTTGGCCGTTGATCAGGTCTATTACGATTGGCAATTCATCGAAGACGGAGCTTCCAAGAACAAGCAGCAATTGCTGACCGTCGCCGTTTCCAAGGAAGTGGTGGATGAATTAACGGCCGTTTTGGAAAAAGCCGGACTTGAGATCTACGGATTGGAGCTGGAGTCCATTGCGAGTGTCAGGAGTCTCATCAGTCAGAAAGCCAAGCCGACGGACGTTGTGCTGATCACCGACATCGGAGCGCAAAGAACCAGTTTCATCATCACTGAAGGCAACATTCCTTTCTTCACTTCCAGCATCCCTTTTTCCTCCGAAGGAATGAACGATTCGATTGCCAAAACATTGAATATCGATCTGAAAGAAGCCGAAAGGATAAAAATAATCCATGGCATCGGGGAATTTGACGAAGACCCGACAGTATACGAGGCGGTGAAATCACTACTGGAAAATCTCATAGTTGAGATCGAAAAGACGATAGATTTTTATCTCAATATGTCGAAAGAATCGGCGGAAATCAAGAAAATAATTCTTTGCGGAGGAGGATCAAATCTGAAAGGCATCATTCCCTATCTCACAAAAAGACTCAAGAAAGACGTGATAATGAGCGATCCGTGGATCAATCTGAATCTTGGACAGAAGTTGCCGCCTATCAATAAAGCTGACTCGGTCCGGTTCTCAACGGTAATCGGACTGGCATTAAGAGCGATCAATTATGGAAATAAAGATTAATCTAATCCCGCCGCATAAGCGGCAAGAAATCGAAAGGAACGAGACGCTGAAATCGGTGTACCGTTTCGGGTTGCTGATAATTCTTGTCGGCGCCACATTTTATTGGGCGCTTTGGAACTTCAATTATATTCTTGACCTCAATCTCAAGGCGGTTTCCAAGGAACTGGATTCCAGCTCCGACCGTTCTCAGTTCGATAAGATCAAGATGCTGGACAGCCAGTTCATTGAAATAAACAAGAAACTGGATGAAGTTGAATCAGTAAGAAAAGATCAGATCTATTGGTCAAAATTCCTGTTGATTTTTAGCGGAGACGTGATCGACGGAATCAGGATCAGTTCACTGGAAACAAAAAACTACCAGGTATCCCTGACCGGAACCGCCAAGGATCGAGATACTTTGATAGCCTTTAAGGAAAAACTTTCCCAAGGAGACTGCATCACCGCTATAAATCTGCCTTTTTCCAATCTTTCGCAAAAGACCGACATTGTTTTCCAGATGGATTTCGTTGTTAACGAGAGTTGCGTAAAAAAACAATGAGTAAATTCTATAAACAGCATAAAATAGGTATTCTAATCTTCATTTATCTCGGGTTGATCGGAGCTTTTATGTATTTTTTGGCGATACCGAGTATCAAAATGATCCAGGACCAGGCCGATCAGATCGAGAAAAAGAGTATTGATAATCAAAAGAGTCGGGATCGCATCTCACTAATTCCTACGATGGAAAATGCCTACGATGAATATCAGGCAAAGAAGGATGATATGAACATAGTAATCAGTAGCGATCAGACCATCGATTTTATCAAAAAGACCGAGTCTTTGGCGGAAGTTACCGGCAATAGAATCGAGATCAAGATCAATGACATCGTCGATAAGAACAGCGAAAAGAAAAACGCAGCGGCCCAACCTGCAATCCCGAACGCTGCTCCTGGTCAACAATCAAACCCGAATGAAGTGAAAAACATCACCGACAAGCTCGCATACGGTAAATATTTTCCTGTCCAAGTAGCGCTCAAGGGTGATTTTCAGAGCCTGATAAATTTCATCAACAAAATAGAGAATGACCAATACTTCGTGAATATCACCTCACTGCAGATAAAGGAAATGACCGAAGGTGCCAGCGCTGTCGATGTGAACAATAACGTTTTCCAGGCAGTCAATCAGCCAACTGGAGGAGAAGAGAACCAGCCACCTCCGCCACCACCGCCGAAACCGAAGCATATCCTATCCAGCAACCTGAACCTGATAGTATATCTAAAGAAATGATAACCTTATGGACCTGAAAAAAATCAACAACATCAACCCGAAGGAGACTTACAGGAAATTCACCGGCTCAATGTTTCAGGCCAGGAAGTGGTTGGCTTTGTCTGGCATCCTGGTGCTGGTCAGTTATTGTGTTTATATATGGTATTTCAATATTTACAGCCATGTCTGGACAGAACAAGAGAAGCAACAATACATCAGCAGTACCGCCAAGGACGTCATCTATGACCCGAGGAAGTTCAACAAGATAATCAATGACTTGTCATCGCGCGCCGAATCCCGGGAAAAGAATATCGAGGTCAAAAATATCTTCATCAACAATTGATCGATATAAATTATATCAAAGCAATAAAAAATACTCGTCAAGAGTATTTTTTCGCATTGCGTCCTTTCTGTCCGCCAGCTGACGGAGAAACATCACCCTTCAGGTCTCCCAAGATAAAAGCGCGCTTAACAGGACTCGAACCTGGAACCTTCTGGTCCCCTGCCTGCCAAAGCCGCGCCCTCTTCAGGATTCGCCCGCAATTCTTTGGTCTTCTTACTCGAAGTGCTATGTACAGCGTAGCGGGCAGGTATGTCAACTTTCTATAAGTGCGTCCCTTGAGGGACTCGAACCCCCAACCTTCTGGTCCGAAGCCAGACGCTCTATCCATTGAGCTAAAGGGACAATCAATAAATAATTTGATGGAACTTCTTTTAAATGTTGCTAATTTTTTGGCAAAAGATTGAACTTCCAGTCTTGCCAGAAAGCACATTCAAGACTATCATAATTCTACCAGATGTTCAAGCAATTATAAACATTAATACAAAAGTATGACCCAAATAAACCAGGAGTATCGTTGCAGCGTTTGCGGCAATATCGTGAAAGTCATTCAGGCCGGAGCGGGCAGTCTCGTTTGTTGCGGAGAAGACATGGAAATGATCGACAGCGGCATCAAAGAGGAAGTGCCAGAACAATTGTAAGAATTTCGTTTCAAAAAGATGAACCCCAATGCAATAGCGGATTTTTTGATTGCGCGAAAAATTCCCAAATACAGACTGAAACAGATCAACAAGGCCGTCTATCAAGATGGCATTTCTGATTTCAGAGATATTTCGACGTTACCGAAAGAGCTCAGAGAAATGCTAAGTAAAAACCTCACTATCTTTTCATTTGAAACAACCGAAGTAGTTTCCAGTCGTAACGGAAAAACTATCAAAGCGAGGATAGAATTGAAAGACAATAAATTGATCGAAACGGTCCTGATCTCCTCCAGCTTCGGATTATGGACAGCCTGTGTTTCTTGTCAGACGGGATGCGTTTTGGGATGTACTTTTTGCGCGACTGGCAGGATACAAAAAATGAGAAATTTATCCGCCGAAGAAATAACCGACCAGGTGTTGTTCTGGAAGCATTATCTTATGAAAAACAGAAAGGGTGAAAGACTTTCCAATGTTGTTTATATGGGAATGGGTGAGCCATTTCTCAACTGGATCGAAGTCGCCTGGAGCATCAATAGCCTCATTGAACCGGAAACTTTCAATATAGGGTCGCGATCCATTTCAGTTTCAACGGCTGGTATTCCCGAAGGCGTAATCAATATTGCCAAAAAATTTCCCCAGGTAAATCTGGCGATTTCTCTCCATAGCGCGGATCAGAAAATCAGGGAAGAGTTGATGCCGAGCGCCAGGAAATATCGGTTATCGGAAATTGAGCGGGCGCTTAAGGAATATTTCAAAATTTGCAATCGAAAAGTGTTTCTGGAGTATCTGATGCTTGAAAAAATCAATGACAGCGAGAAAGACGCGCGAAAACTTGCAGAATGGGTCAATGGAATCGGACATCGCCAATTGCTCCATGTCAATCTGATAGCCTATAACCAAACCGGCTCCGGTTTTTCTCCGACATCACCTGACCGGATCAGAAAATTCAAAAATTTGCTGTTGCGACAAGGCATCTCGGTTACCACCAGAAAAAGCCTCGGTCAGGATATTCTTGGCGCTTGCGGCCAGCTGGCGCAAAAACAATAAAATCCAGAAAACAGGATTATGAAAAAAAAGAGCGGAAAAAAAATATTGGACTCGGTAAATTTTCCCCGCGATGTGAGAGATTTGCCATCGGATAAGCTGCCGCAATTGTGTGATGAAGTGCGGCAGTTATTAATCGATTCGGTTTCTCAAACAGGAGGCCACTTCGGTTCGAATCTGGGCGTAGTGGAACTTACGGTGGCGTTGCATCGGGTTTTTGATACGCCAAAGGATTTGATCATTTGGGATGTCGGACACCAGGCCTATGCGCACAAGATTCTCACCGGGCGAAAGGATCGTTTACATACGATCCGAAAGAAAGGAGGCTTGGCGCCATTTCCAAAAAGGGAGGAAAGCGAATACGATGCGTTCAGCGTCGGGCATTCCAGCACTTCAATCGGTGCGGCAGCCGGAATGGCTTTGGCTGATAAAAATAAAAAAAACGCGCCCAATGTTGTAGCAGTGATCGGAGATGGTGCACTTACCGGTGGAATGGCTTTTGAGGCACTGAACCATGCCGGTGATGCCAAAGCCAATATGCTGGTTATTCTAAACGATAACAGGATGTCAATTTCGCCCAATGTCGGTGGTATGGAAAAATATCTTACGCGACTCTTGACCTCTCCTTCTTATATCCGGATGCGGGACAAAGGCAGGGAAATATTGGGTAATGTGCCATCGGTAAGAAAATTCGTAATGCGGGCGGAGGCCCATGCCAAGGGAATGATAACCCCAGGCACGCTTTTTGAAGAATTGGGCTTCGAATATTACGGACCGATAGACGGCCATGACGTTTTAACGCTGGTTGAAGTCATGACAAATTTAAAAAAGATCAAGGGTCCTAAGTTGCTTCATATCATAACCAAAAAAGGCAAAGGGTACCCGCTTGCCGAAAAAGACAAATTCTCTTTCCATGCCGTCAAGCCCTTCGATCCGGTTACGGGCATAAAAAACGGGAAGGATGAAGAGAAGATAACTTATACGAAAGTTTTTTCCCGATGGGTTTGTGATGCGGCCAAAAAGGACGATAAACTTCATGCGATAACTCCCGCAATGTGCGAAGGGTCTGGCCTGATTGAGTTCAGTAAGAATTTTCCCGATCGCTATCACGATGTAGGCATTGCCGAACAGCACGCGGTCACTTTCGCGGCGGGTTTGGCTACTCGAGGAATAAAGCCCGTTGTGACAATCTATTCGACTTTTTTACAAAGAGCTTACGACCAGCTGATCCATGATGTGGCCTTCCAAAATCTGGATGTGCTTTTTGCCATAGACAGGGCGGGAATCGTCGGTCCGGACGGCATAACCCATTCCGGAAGCTACGATCTGTCTTTTCTGAGACCGGTTCCGAACTTGATTATCATGGCGCCATCCAACCTTAACGAATGTTATTCAATGCTTCAGTTAGGATACGAATATGAAGGACCGGCGGCGGTGAGATATCCGAGAGCAACCGGAAGCGGCATTTTTGATCCGATAAAATGTGAACCGATCGAAATGGGAAAAGCGGAAATTGTTCAGCCAGGAAAAAAAGTGGCGATCCTGGCTTTCGGAGCAATGGTTGATGTTTGCCGGAAAGTAACCGAGGAATTGAATGCGACACTAGTAAATATGCGATTCGTAAAACCTCTGGATGAAGAATTAATCGGACTTCTTGCCGGTTCTCACGAATATTTCGTAACTGTTGAAGATAATCTCGTCACTGGCGGTGCCGGAAGCGCGGTCAACGAATTTTTTTCGCGTGTTGGAATTCAAGTAAAAATAAAAAACTTGGGGCTTCCCGATGTGCCGCTTGGACACGGGAGCCGCGAAGAGGTTTTGTCTGAAGCCGGCTTGGATGAAGACAGTATTTTGAATTCAATATCCTCTCTTGTGATTTAATATATCCAGCAAAATAATTATTTCTGCAAAGAACAAGGCTGCATCGTTTTCTGATGTAGCCTTTTGATATGCCATGACTACTGAATTATTCCGTCTTTGCTGGATTGTTTATTCCAGAAAACCGAAATATTTGAGAACCGGACGAATGTTCGGTGCAAGATTGTCAGGCAGAGCGTCCAGCGCGAACCAACCGCTTTCAATGATTTCCGGACCTGGTCTAATCTCGCCGATCCTTTTGGCCAGAAAATGGACCAGAATGACATCGATTTCTCCCTGATGAGTTTTTTTGGTGGTGTAGGTGATATACGGCACGCTCTTCAGGATCTCGATCTCAATCCCCATTTCTTCCTTCACCCTTCGGCGGGCATTTTCGGAGAGGCTTATTCCCGGGTATTCTACTTTTCCGCCACAGAACTTCCAGAAATTGTCTGCGCCATGACGATCGAGAAGGACTTTTCCTTCTTCCACGATAACCGGCCCTGAGGCAATAAGGATCTTTTCCATCGGTATCTCCTTGATTAATTATTTACTGCAACCCTTTTATCATATAAGTATCTTTCTGTCTATAACCCAGCTTTCGATAATATGCCCGAACGCCAACTCCGGAAATGACAGCGATCTGCTTCAATCCGAATTCATTTTTCGCGATTCTTTCCGCTTCAGCGATCAATTTTTTCCCCAGTCCCAGATGTTGAAAAGAATTTTTAGACCGTTCTCCGATGGCTGATACTTTGCCATAGGTATGCACTTCACGAATGATGGCACAGCCGACCAACGCCGACAATTGTTTTATAAAATCAAGCTTTGTATATTTCGTAGTTCCCGGAATCCTCAACCGGAGCAGAGCAAAAAGCTTATCCTTTTTTGCGTCGCAATATTCCAAAAAAATTTCTTGACCACCAGAAGCCGGATAATCAATCCGGTTCAATATTATTTTCTGGCCCTTTCTTGGTGGTTCATCCGCTTGCCGGCAGCGGATACAGCGGCAGCGCGATTCTTTGGCGATCAATTGGCGAAGATTGGAAATTTTCGGTCCGGCGACAATTTCTTCTGCCGGAACATCCCGGACCAGCCGCTGGATGCGGACATAGCGAGGAATGAACTTCTCTTTGATTTCCAAGATCATCTTTTCGGATTGCTTGTCGGTAAGCGGCCGGTATTTTCCTTTTTTCCAAATCGGATACAAATCCGAATTTTTCGTGACGACAGTCGGATATATCTTGAGCATATCCGGCTGGAAGTCGGAGCAGGAAAAAAGTTCTCCAAACATATTCAAATCGCGAACTAAGCTGGATCCGGGAAGTCCCGGCATAATATGATAGTTGATTTTGAAACCGCTGTCTTTTAAAAGCCGTGTTGCTATGATGGTGGCCGAAACGGAATGTCCGCGGCGGTTCAACCGAAGAATATCGTCATAAATACTTTGCACTCCCAGTTCCACCCGGGTGCAGCCCAATTTTCTGAATAAAATAATTTCTTTTTTGTCGATACAATCCGGACGGGTTTCCAAAGTTAGGCCGACAATTCGTGATGCTGCCTTCTCGTTGCGTTTTTGTGAATTATCTAACTGCTTCCATAATCGAGATAAGTTTTTTTCCGGCGATAGCTCTTTACTTTTCGGATAGTCATTGCAAGCGCGGAAACATTCCTTGATGAAAAATATTTGGTACCATTTGGGCAAATGGGAAAACGTTCCGCCCATGACGATGAGTTCAATCTTATCGATGGCATGTCCATTGAGCGCCAAGGCGCGCAAGCGGTTTTGGACTTGGAGATAAGGATCGAAACCGGCTTTCACGGCGCGCATCACTGCCGGTTCGCTGGCTAGATAGCTCTTGGGCATATTTTTTTCTGTCGGGCAATATAGGCAATTGCCTCGGCAGGGGAAGAAGCGGGTGAGAACAGCAATGACTGCTACACCGGAAGCAGTACGGATATTCTTTCCCGAAAGAAAGCTTTCCAGCTTTTGGGAGCGGTTAATAATCTTTTTGCTGACCAATGAATTATAGGATTCGCGAAGATCAGGATTGGGAGGAATGCTGATCCCAAGTTTTTTTGAGATCTTTTTCTTGGCTAGCAAAAAATCTTCCCGGGAAGTAAGCTTCTCTTTGATTGCCAGCGCGATAAATTTGTCGTAAACTTGATTCATTCGATTTAAGTCTAATTATGGATGAAAAAACAAGAAAAATCGCGCAGGATATCGAAACCGGCTATAATCTGGTTGCGGAAAAATTTTCCGAAACCCGGAAATATTTCTGGAAAGACCTCAAATGGATATCCGATGAAGTAAAGGAAAACGACCATGTTCTCGATTTTGGTTGTGGCAATGGCCGTTTGTTTGAAATCCTGAAAAACAAAGGAATCGATTATTGGGGTGTGGATGTTTCAGAAAGGCTTCTGGAAAAGGCTAGAGAAAAATATCCGGATATCAAGGATAGATTCTTCAAAACTTCCGCACAGGAAAGATTACCATTTCCCGGAGGATTTTTCAATGTCATTTGCTCGATTGCCGTCTTTCATCATTTTCCACCGGATTTGCAGAAAGAAAAATCCCAGGAACTATATCAGCTACTCAATAGGGGAGGTGTGTTGATTGCTAGCGTGTGGAACCTGATGAATGAAAATAAGCCCGGTTCCGAGACTTATATACCTTTTAGAGATGAGCAAGGCAATTCATTCGAGCGTTACCATTGGGTTTTCGACGAGGCCGGGTTGGTCTCGCTTTTTTCCCGAGCTGGGTTTTCATCTATAAAATGTTATCTGGAAAAACGGCGGAATTGGATCGTTATCGCGAAAAAATAGTTTATATGGTAATGTTGTAATTTGTATCTATTAGCGGCTATAATTGATAATGCATACGGAATGCGAGCGTAGTATAGTGGTAGTACGCGACCTTCCCAAGGTTGTGGCGCGAGTTCGATTCTCGTCGCTCGCTCATGGAGCACAGAAAAATTTTGTATCTAGGCAAGCAAGAGACGCGAGTTCGATTCTCGTATCCCGCTAAAAAATAAATTGTAAACATATGCAAATTTATAATCAATTTTTTCCGCCGGTGATCTTGGGGCTGGTTCAGGGACTGGGCGAATTCCTGCCGATTTCCAGTTCCGGGCATCTGATTCTTATCCCATGGCTTTTTGAATTTCCCGACCCAGGACTGGCTTTTGACGTGGCGCTCCACGCGGGAACATTGATCGCGGTAGTCGCCTATTTCTGGCGCGATTGGCTGGAAATATTTTCGGCTGCCGCGAAAAGAGGAGCAAATGGAAAAAATGAAACCGAAAATAAATACAATGAAAAAACTCTGTGGATGTTGGTGATTGCCACTATTCCCGGAGTGATTGTTGGTGTTCTTCTGGAAAAGCAAGCAGCGACAGTTTTTCGCAATCCGCTTTTGGTGGCATTCAATCTGTTCGTGATGGGGGCGATCATATACATTGTCGATCGTTATTCTAAAAAGGATCGCGATGTCGCTGGCGTTAAAGTTGTCGATTCGATACTCATTGGTCTGTCGCAGGCAATTGCTGTCATTCCTGGTGTTTCACGTTCCGGAGCGACAATTACTGCGGCGCGCGCTCTGGGGTTGAACCGGGAAGCGGCAGCCCGATTCTCATTTCTCATGGCGACACCAATAATACTCGGCGCAACCATCAAGGAGTTACCTAAATTGCTAGATGCCGGAATAGACATGTCAATCATAATTGGCGTAACGGTAGCAGCAATTGCTGGATATCTTGCCATCAAATATCTCTTAATTTTTATCCAGAGATTCGGCTACCAGATATTTTTCTGGTATCGATTGGCTCTGGCAATAGTAGTAGTGCTGTTTCATATCGCAAGGAATTAATCAGAATTATCTAATCATACTAATATATCCATGAAAATTATTGACGGAAAAAAAATCGCAAAAAAGATCCGAACTGACCTCAAGAAAAAGATTTCCAAGCTAAAGAGAAAGCCAACACTGGCGGTAATTTTGGTTGGCTATGATAAGTCATCAGAACTTTATGTTTCGATAAAGAAAAAAGCGGCAGAAGAGCTGGGAATCAACTTTCGGCTGTATAAAATGAAAAATAAAATCCGTGAATTGAAGATAATGGAGTTGATCAGCGAACTTAATCGTGATGAAAATACCGATGCTATCCTTGTTCAACTGCCGCTTCCGAAGACGATTAATAATCGAAAGATTATCGCGGCAATCGATCCCAGTAAGGATGCGGATGGATTCCATCCTGATAACCAAAAATCAATGATAAGCGGCAATGCGAAAGCGCATCCGGTTTTTCCGGAAGCTATCATCCGATTGCTTAAATCGGTTCCAAAATCGGATTTGAAAAAAGCAAAATCAGCGATCGTTATCGCCAATTCAAAAACTTTCGGAGAAATGATTAAACTAATGCTGAGAAATGAAAAAATCAATTCGGAATATATTCTCGCAAAACATTTTAAGAGCCAGCTGAAAAAAATAAAAAAAGCCGATATTGTTATTTCGGCTCGAGGTCAAGCAGGTTCGATTAAGGGAAACATGCTCAAATCGGGAGCGATCGTAATTGACGGAGGAATCAGCAAGAAAGGGAAGAATGTTGTGGGCGATGTGGAGGCGGAATCGACAAGAAAAACTTCCTGTTACCTGTCTCCTGTTCCGGGCGGCGTTGGTCCGGTGACAGTGGCGCTACTCATGGAAAACGTCTGGCGGCTCGCAACCAGCAACAAAAAATAAACTTTTTTATCAGTTTTTGATTCGAGCAACTTTTTTTATTTTGATATTAAAATCCGATTCTAATCGCTGGAAAATAAATTCCATCTCTTCTTTTTCCAGGCATTCGGGAGGGAGTACCCCTCTCTTTTTGCTTTTGCGCGCCGCTTTCAAGAAAAGATATACCATCAACGCAGTCGGGTAGGAAATGAAGTTGGCACCAGGATATAATCTTTCAATTGTGGATTGCTTGGGAAAAGCCGTGAAGTAGCGATTATTTTTTATTCGACCGTTAATATAACCTTGTGCTGAAACGTCAACGGCAAAAAAAGATTTTTCATGATAATTTTCTTTTCTTTCGGACAAGGACGAAATCAATTTCCCAAAAAACAATTGAGGGTTGACGAGGGATTTTTCGACGCGAATATTTTTTTCGGATGTCAGACCCGATTGGTAAAGAAAACTGAATATTTCAGAGTTAGAATCATACGCTTTGATGTCGACATTCTTCGTTTTGAGATAGAGCGGAATCGTTCCTATCTCCTCTTGGGAGATCAGGCAGACCTTTTTCTTACCTATTGGAGAGGGAAAATTCCAATCTTCCTCTTCGGAAAAATTTTCCATGATTCGGAATTGATTTTTGCGATAGACCAGCGGTTTCCATTCAATCTCATCGAGAAGCCACTCCGGGGACCAGCTAAAAATGGAATCGCTCCCGGAACTTTCTTCCATGAGCCGAATGTATATATTCTTCACGCGGTCCAATTCATTGGCGCATCTGGCTGCCAGCAAATTGGTCAGTCCCGGAGACACTCCGGCATTGATCAAACCGATAAGTCCACGATTTCTGAAGGCTGAATCATAATCCAACTGTTCAATGCGATAGGGGCTTTTGACGTCCTTTCTTTGATCCCAATCCCAAAAAGATGCCGTATCAAGATAATTGATTTTTTCTTCAAGACAGTCTTGAATTATCTTCTCGTTATTCATCGGGTGCGACAAATTGACCAGAAAGTCCGGCTCGAGTTTTCTTAACAATTTCAAAAGTTGATGCTTGTTGGAAGCATCAACTTGATGAAAATTAGTGATTTCGGAAGGTATTTTCTTGGTCACGATATCCGCGCAATTGACTCGATAAATTTCCTTGTCGCGCGACAATATCCGTCCCAAGACCGAACCGACTTTTCCGCAGCCGACGATTAGAACTTTCATAAAAAAGCGTTCGCAGACAATTGTTTACTTTCAAGATTATTGAACAACTATCTGTCCTTGCATCGAAGGATGGATGCCACAGGAATAGTTGTACGTTCCGGGAGTGCTGAAGGTAAATTGAAATTTATCTCCCGTACTAAGATTTCCTGAGTTAAATTTGTCGGACTTGATAGTATGCGTGGCCGAATCCTCATTGGTCCAAGTAGCTGTTTCACCGGCTTTGATGTTAAGAGTCGCTGGACTAAAGGCGAAATTCTTGATGACCACCATTGATCCACTTTGAGGAGTCGTTGCAGGAGAAGTGTTTTGAGACGTCGGTGGCGCGACTTGATTATTAACCGCGTTGTTGGGAAC
>Ga0209048_10003983_pt1 | contig 14206 bp, 11 predicted proteins | sample FrelakmetCRP12CR_FD_187146 | JGI IMG/M metagenome (GOLD analysis project Ga0209048, IMG submission 187146) | Freshwater lake sediment microbial communities from the University of Notre Dame, USA, for methane emissions studies - CRP12 CR (SPAdes)... | ecosystem: Environmental > Aquatic >... | reverse complement strand
GCGACGCGGATCACGAACAGATCATTTGGACCTTCGTTGAAAATGAGCTCGATCGGCACGCGCGCGTCGGAGCAGCCCAGCACGGCAGCATAGGGGCGCTGCTCGGGCGCGCGCTTCGCGCCGGGCTGGAGGCCGAGATCACGCGCGTCCACCGCGATGATACGTCGTGCTGTCACGCCGTCCTCGCTCGAGGCGTCGAGGAGCGCCGACATCGCCCGGCTCCCTTGATCGAGCCGCTCGCGCGCTCCCTCCGCATCGGCTGGCCGTGGGCGGGCTGTCGCATCGCTTCCGGCATAACGATAGGTGATTTCGACGACTTTCACGCAACCCTCGCGCCTGTATCGGCTGCGTCAATCTAGCCCGAAGCGCGCCGCACGCGACACTCCGCAGTGTGCCGAATCCGGCCATGACGCAGGAGAAGATTGACGCGCATCAACACGCGTACACAGGGCAACGGTTAGACTCAACGCTGGCGGCCGCCGTGCTTCTTTTGTCTGAGGTATGCGTATGGATTCCACGAAGCAATTCACCCGCAGTTACGACATCTCGACCAAGGTAGGGCAGCTCTACCAGAAGCGGACGAAGCTCGCACAGGACCACTTCGGCGAGCGACTCTCCAAGGCCTACGCCGACTGCGCGGCGGGACTCGCGAATACGCCCTTCGCGCCTACCGACGCCTGGTCGCAGTGGTCCAGCTACGCAACTGATTTTGCGCAGCGCTCGATCCTCTTCTGGGACACGCTGCGCGAGCGCGGCAACAACTTCGTCGAGCACAACCAGCAAGGATTGACGCCGGTATTGCACTTTGCCTATGAAACGGTTGTCGATGGGCGCGAGCTCGCGCGGCCCGTCAACTACGCGCTGGTGCGGATCGTCCCTCCCGAGGGCGTGAAGATCGATCCTAAGCTCCGCCCCTACGTGATCATCGATCCGCGCGCCGGCCACGGCCCGGGCATCGGCGGGTTCAAGGACGATTCGCAGGTAGGGGTCGCGCTGCGCGAGGGGCACCCGGTCTACTTCGTGATCTTCTTTCGTGATCCGGAACCGGGCCAGACCCTGCTCGACGTCTGCGACGCCGAGCAGCAGTTCGTGAAGAAGGTGCGCGCGCTGCATCCTGCGAGCGCGAAGCCGGTGATCGTCGGCAATTGCCAGGGTGGCTGGGCGGCGATGATGCTCGCTGCGGCAGATCCGGAAGACACCGGCCCGATCGTCATCAACGGCGCGCCGATGTCGTATTGGGGCGGTGCGTTCCAGGAAGGCGCCGGCGACAATCCGATGCGCTACGCGGGCGGCATGCTGGGCGGCACCTGGCTGTCGTCGTTCGCTGCCGACATGGGCGACGGCATCTTCGACGGCGCCTATCTGGTCGAGAATTTCGAGAACCTCAATCCAGCCAACACGTTCTGGGACAAGTACTACAACCTGTTCACGAAAATCGACACCGAACCGCCGCGTTTCCTCGAGTTCGAGCGCTGGTGGGGCGGTTTCTACCTGATGAACCGCGAGGAGATCGAGTGGATCACCCGCAACCTGTTCGTCGGCAACAAGCTCTGGACCGGGACGAAGGGCACGGGCGGCAAGGCCTTCGACCTGCGCGACATCAAGGCGCCGATCATCCTGTTCGCGTCGATGGGCGACAACATCACGCCGCCGCAGCAGGCATTCAACTGGGTCGCCGACGTCTACGGCTCGACTGAAGAAATCAAAGCCCGCGGTCAGGTGATCGTGGGGCTGCTGCACCAGGACGTCGGTCACCTCGGCATCTTCGTCTCCGGCAAAGTCGCGAAGAAGGAACATGCGCAGATCGTCGAGGTGCTGAAGTCGGTCGAGTCATTGCCGCCCGGGCTGTACGGAATGCAGATCAAGGAGGTCAAGGGACGTGACGGAAGGGTCGGGTACGAGGTCGAGTTTCACGAACGCCGACTCGAGGACATCGTGAAGCAGTTGAACCGCCTTGAGCGCGCCGACGAGAAGCCGTTCGAGGCTGTCGCCGCCATGTCGGAATTCAACCAGCGTGCGTACGAGCTTTTTGCGCAGCCGTTCGTCCAGGCGATGGGCAACGAAGTCAGTGCGAAGCTGTCGCGGCAGCTGCATCCACTGCGCCTCCAGCGCTGGGCATTCTCGGACCTGAATCCATGGCTCGCGTGGCTCGGCCCCGCGGCGCAGGCGGTCAAGGCGCAGCGCAAACCGGCCGCCGCCGACAATCCCGGCGGAAAGATGCAGAAAATGGTGTCCGAGGGCATCAGTGCGTCGCTCGACTTCTATCGCGAGATTCGCGACGCAACCAGCGAGGCGGCATTCTTCCAGACCTATGGCAACGTGTTCTCGCTCTACCTCGCCGACAAGCGGGGGGCCAACGGTCATGCAGCGGAAGGCATGGTCGAGCCGCGCGAGCTGCCGTTCGTCAAAGAGGCCCTGGCATCGATCGGCGAAGGCGGTTTCGCGGAGGCGCTGGCGCGCGTCGGGTCGCTGCTCGCGCGGCGAGGGGCGCCGCTGCCGCTGGCGCGCCTTGCGCTGAAGCAGGAACTCGCAACCGAGTACCGCGATCTGCTGCCGCATCTCGCCCCCGACGAGTGGCGGCGCATTCGCGGCGAGCAGGACATCATCGTCCGCTATGAACCGGAAAAGGCGATCGCGACGCTGCCGAAGCTGCTGTCGAAGCCCGGCGATCGCGAGCGCCTGGTGACGCTGGTCCGCCGGCTGCTGGCCGACGAGCGCATGCGGCGCTTCGAGCCCACGACCGAGCAGCTGGCGATGGTCGAGAACATCGGCGCGACGCTTGAGGTGAAGCCGGCACGCAGGCTGAGCCGGGCGCCGGCGCGGAAAACCGCAAGCAAGCCGGCGGTCAAACGACGCAAGAGCGCGCGCAGGAGCGGCTCACGGGCCGGATAACGCCCATTGAAGGAGATGACGATGTTGCAAAGGACAAAGCAACTGCAGGCGTGGCGCAATTTTTTGGGCACCGAATGGCAGCGCGAGATCGACGTCCGCGATTTCATCGTGTCCAACGTGACGCCGTATGTCGGCGGGCCCGAATTCCTTGCCGAACCTACCAAGCGCACACTCGCCGTCTGGGCAAAACTCCAGCCGTTCTTCCGCGAAGAGGCCAGGAAGGGCGTGCTTGACGTCGACGTCATCACGCCGTCATCGCTGACGTCGCATGCCGCAGGCTACATCGACCGCGACAACGAGGTGATCGTCGGCCTGCAGACCGACCAGCCCTTCCGCCGGGCGATCATGCCCACCGGCGGCTGGGGCATGATCGAGAACGGCTTGAAGGCGATCGGCCGCGAGCCTGATTCCGCGGTGCGTGAAACCTTCACCAAGTACCGCAAGACGCACAACGCGGCGGTGTTCGACCTTTACACGCCGGAAATCCGCGCCTGCCGGCGCTCCCACATCATCACGGGGCTGCCGGACGCGTACGGCCGCGGCCGCATCATCGGCGACTATCGACGCGTTGCGCTCTACGGCGTCGACCGCCTGATCGAGGCGAAGAAGGCCGAGCGCGCCCAGATCGATGCGCGCTGGCCGACCGAGGACGTGATGCGGCTGCGCGAGGAGATGGCCGACCAGTTGCGCGCGCTCGCCGATCTCAAGACGATGGCGAAGTCCTACGGCTGCGACGTCGGCCGGCCCGCGGCCAATGCCCAGGAGGCCGTGCAGTGGACCTACTTCGGCTATCTCGGCGCCATCAAGGAGATGAACGGTGCCGCCATGTCGGTGGGGCGCATCTCGACCTTCCTTGACATCTACATCGAGCGCGATCTCGCAGAGAAGACGCTGACCGAAGCCGAAGCGCAGGAATTGATCGACCAGCTCGTGATCAAGCTGCGCATCGTGCGTTTCATGCGCACGCCCGAATACGACGCGCTGTTCTCGGGCGACCCTTATTGGGCGACCGAGAGCATCGGCGGCATGGCGCTCGACGGGCGCACGCTCGTCACGCGCTCTAGCTTTCGCACGCTGCAGACCCTCACCAACCTCGGGCCTGCGCCCGAGCCCAACCTCACCGTTCTGTGGTCGAAGAACCTGCCGGATGCTTTCAAGCGGTGCTGCATCGCCGTGAGCCAGGCCACATCGGCGCTGCAGTACGAGAACGACGACCTGATGCTGCCGCAATTCGGCGACGACTACGGCATCGCGTGCTGCGTGTCGGGAATGCGTCTCGGCAAGCAGATGCAGTATTTCGGGGCGCGGGTGAACCTCGCCAAGTGCCTTCTCTACGCGATCAACGGTGGGCGCGACGAAATGAGCGCCGTCCAGGTGGGACCGGCCTTTCGCCCGGTGACGGGCGACGTCCTCGACTACGACGACGTAATGGCGAAGTTCGACGACATGATGGCCTGGCTCGCGCGAACCTACGTCCACGCGATGAACTGCATCCACTACGCGCACGACAAGTACAACTACGAGCGCCTGATGATGGCGCTGCACGACCGCGACATCGTGCGCACGATGGCCTTCGGCATCGCGGGCCTGTCGGTCGTCGCCGACAGCCTCTCGGCGATCAAGTACGCGAAGGTGAAGCCGATCCGTGGTGACGATGGCCTCGTCACCGATTACGAGACGACGGGCGAGTTCCCGATGTTCGGCAACAATGACCCGCGCGTGGACGACATCGCTGCCGACCTCGTGAAGCGCTTCATGGACCACCTGCGTGTTCATTCCACCTATCGCGGTGCGATCCACACGCAATCGGTATTGACGATCACCTCCAACGTCGTCTACGGCAAGGGCACGGGCAACACGCCGGACGGCCGGCGCAAGGGCGAGCCTTTCGGCCCCGGCGCCAACCCGATGCACGGTCGTGACTCGCACGGCTGGCTGGCTTCATGCCTTTCCGTCGCGCGCCTGCCGTTCAATGATGCGCAGGACGGCATCAGCTACACACTCTCGGTGGTCCCGTCGGATAACCGTCAGGGCAACGCGGCGGCAGTCGGTCGGGCTGTCGACGCGCTGGACATGTACTTCGGGCAAGGCGGGTTCCACTTGAACCTCAATGTCCTGAGCAAGGAGACGCTGCTCGACGCGATGGACCACCCGGACAAGTACCCGCAACTCACGATCAGGGTATCGGGATACGCGGTGAATTTCATCCGCCTCACGCGCGAACAGCAGCAGGATGTCGTCAGCCGCACCTTCTTCCACGGGAAGATCTGAGATGACGACCCACGCGCCCGACATCGCGGCTGCTGCGGCGGCCGACATTCCGGAGGGCAGTCGCTACGATCTGCGCCATGACCTCTCGCCGGAAGCGCCGGAGATCGAGAACTACAGCGAAGGCGACGGCGCGTTCGGCTACGCGCACTCGTACGAGACCGGGTCCCATCTCGACGGGCCCGGCGTGCGCATCACGCTCTTCCTGTCCGGATGTACGCTACGCTGCCAGTACTGCCACAACCCCGACACTTGGAAACTGAAGCATGGTATGCGCGTGTCGCTAGAACAGGTCGTCACGCGGCTCGGGCACTTCGCTCCCGCGTTGCGCGCGATGAAGGGCGGCCTCACCATCTCCGGCGGCGAGCCGCTCGTGCAGGCCGCGTTTTCGCGGCGCATCCTGAGCGCGGCCAAGTCGCTTGGCCTCCACACCGCGATCGAAACCTCCGGCTTCCTCGGCGAGCACGCGACCGACGAGTATTTGAAGAATCTCGATCTCGTCATTCTCGACATCAAGTCAGGGGACCCGGAAATCTATCGCCGCGTGACCCGGCAGGAGCTGGCGCCAACGCTGCGATTCGCCGAACGGCTGGCGGCGATGGGCAAACCCGTGTGGGTCCGCTACACGCTCGTGCCAGGGTTGACCGACGATCCGCCGAATGTCGAAAGCGTCGCGAAGTTCGTTGCGCCGCTGAAGAACGTCGAATGGGTGGAAGTACTTCCCTTCCACCAACTTGGCTCCTTCAAATGGAAGGCGCTCGGAATCGACTACACGCTTGTCGATACGGCACCGCCGCCTACGGAACTCGTGCAACGGGTGCTGGCGCAATTCCGCGATGCGGGTTGCAACGCGCGCTAAAAAGACCGTCCGGGGGAGACAGCATGGAAATGATCCGGAACCTGCTCTCGCAGCAGCCGATGATGGCGCTGTTCCTGACGATCGCCATCGGTTATCTGGTGGGGGAAATCAATATCAAGGGTTTTTCCCTGGGCGTCGGCGCGGTGCTCTTCGTCGCGCTCGCGATGGGCTGGTTCGCGCCGAAATCGGTGCCGGCGCCGATGGTGGGAACGCTCGGCCTCGCGCTCTTCCTCTACGGCGTCGGCGTCCAGTACGGCAAGCAATTCTTCATCGGACTGACCAGCTCCGCCGGGATCAGAGCCAACATGATTGCGCTGGTCGGCGTGCTGGCGGCCGGCGCGGTGAGCCTCCTGTTCGTGAAGGCGATGAACTTGAACCTCGGACACGCGCTGGGGTTGTTCGCGGGATCGGGGACCAGCACACCAACGCTGCAGGCGGCCATCGCGACGCTCGGCAACGACGACCCGGCCGTGGGCTATTCGGTTTCCTATCCGTTCGGCGTGGCCGGGCCGATCCTGTTCCTCTACATCGCGTTCATGATCCTGAAGCCGAAGATCGAGATGCCGACGTCCACCGGTCTCGAAATGCTCGAAATCGCGCTGCGCAACCCGGAATTTTTCGGCAAGACGCTCGGTGAGGTGACGGCCGCGCTACCCGCTGGCGTGCAGATCGTCGCCTTGCGCCGCGACGGCCGCAACGAGCCGGCCTCCGCCAACTCCGTCGTCGCCGAAAGTGATGTCGTGCTCGCCACTGCCTCCGCCAAGGAGGCCCTCGTACAGGCCGGCACGATGTTGGGCGAAGCCGCGCCGGGCCGCTTGCTCAAGGACCGCAGCGACTTGGACTACATGCGCGTGTTTGCCTCGCGCCCGGTCGTGGTGGGAAGAGCGCTCGGCGATCTCGACCTGCCTGGGGAGAAGGCGTCCGTCCTGATCCAGGTCCGGCGCGGCGACGCCGACATCCTGCCGCGCCCCGATCTCGTGCTCGAGTTCGGCGACCGGGTCGGCGTGCTCGCTCATCGCGGCGATTTCGCGGCGATGCGGAAGTACTTCGGCGACTCGATCAAGGGCACCGCCGAGTTCAGCTACATCTCGATCGGCATCGGCATGGCGCTTGGCTTCCTGATCGGCGCCATCCAGATTCCGCTGCCCATGATCGGCAAGATCTCGGTGGGACTGTCGGGCGTGCTGATCATGGCGCTCATCCTGGGCAACCTGCGGCGCACCGGAGGCATGAACTGGACTATCCCGCTCTCCGCCAATCTCGTGATCCGCAACCTGGGGCTCACGCTGTTTCTCGCGCAAGTCGGAATGTCCTCCGGGCCCAAGTTCGCCGCGACGGTCACGGATACCGGTTTCATGATGCTGGGCCTTGGTGTGGTCGTGCTGGTCGCGCTCGTGGTGCCGATCCTGATCCTGGGCCTCCTGGTCTTTCGCATGCCGTATGACGAGGTGGCAGGCATCGTCGCCGGCGCGTGCGGCAATCCCGCCATTCTCGCCTACTCGAACAAGCTCGCGCCGACCGACCGGCCCGATCTTGGTTACGCCATGATCTTTCCTGGCATGACCATCGTAAAGATCCTGTTCGTAGACATCGTCCCCGCATTCTTCAAGTAGCGCATGCAGTCAAGGAGTCCGTGAATGGAACGGCAACACACGAAATACCAGCGCCTCATCGATGCGTGCAAGGCGCTGCCGCCCACGCCGACCGCCGTCGCGCATCCCTGTGACGAGAGTTCGCTGCGCGGCGCGGTCGACGCGGCGAAGATGGGACTGATCGCGCCGATCCTGGTCGGCCCCCGCGCGCGAATCGAGGCGATCGCCAAGCAGTTTGGCATCGACATCGCGGGTCTGCCGATCGTTGACACGCCGCACAGCCAGGCCTCTGCCGAAAAGGCCGTGGAGCTGGTGCGCGAAGGCAAGGCCGAAGCGCTGATGAAGGGGAGCCTTCACACCGACGAATTGATGGGCGAGGTAGTGAAGCGCGACACGGGTCTGCGCACCGCCCGTCGCGTCAGCCATTGCTTCGTCATGGACGTGCCGACGTACGCCGAGACCCTCATCGTCACCGACGCCGCGGTCAACATCGCGCCGACGATGGAAACAAAAGTCGATATCATCCAGAATGCGATCGATCTTGCGCATGCGCTGCAGTTTCCCGAGGTGCGGGTCGCGATCCTGTCGGCGATGGAGACCGTGAACCCTAAGGTGCCGTCGACCGTCGAGGCCGCGGCGTTGTGCAAGATGGCGGACCGCAAGCAGATCACCGGTGCGATCCTCGACGGCCCGCTCGCGCTCGACAATGCGATCAGCCTCGAATCCGCCGAGATCAAGAAGATCGATTCGCCGGTCGCGGGACGGGCAAACGTACTGGTTGTCCCCGATCTCGAGGCGGGCAACATGCTCGCGAAGAGTCTGTCGTTCCTCGCGGACGCCGATGCGGCCGGCATCGTGCTCGGCGCACGCGTGCCGATCATCCTGACAAGCCGCGCGGATTCGGTGACGACGCGCCTTGCGTCGTGCGCGGTCGCGGCGCTCGTCGCGAAGGCCAAGCGCGACGCCGGCACCAAGGCCGTCGCCTGACGCAATGGATTCGATTGCCGTCATCAACGCAGGCTCATCGAGCCTCAAGTTCTCGCTCTTTGCTGCTGCCGGCGGAGAGCTCACGCTCGTCGCGCGGGGGCAGGCCGAGGGGCTCTACACCGCGCCACGCTTCGTCGCGAAGGACGCCGCCGGCCGGACCCTGAATGAGCGGACGTGGGGCGAGGGCACGAAGCTCGGGCACGATGGCGCGCTCGAACACCTCGTCGGATTCCTGCGCAGCGAATTTGTGGAACACCGGCTCGTCGCCGTGGGGCACCGCGTCGTCCACGGCGGCCTCGAGTACGCCGAGCCGGTCCGCGTCGATGCGACGGTGCTCGCGGCACTGGAGAAATACGTGCCGCTCGCGCCGCTGCACCAGCCGCACAACCTTGCGCCGATCCGCGCGCTCCTCGCGAGGACACCCGCCTTGCCGCAGGTCGCCTGTTTCGATACGGCGTTCCATCGTCGCCAGCCGGCGATTGCGCAGGCGTTTGCGCTACCGAAATCGATTACCGATCGCGGCGTGCGCCGCTATGGCTTCCATGGCCTGTCCTACGAATACGTTGCGCAGGCGATGCCGCAATACGGCGCGCCGGCGTCCGGCAAGGTCGTCGTGCTGCATCTCGGCAACGGCGCCAGCATGTGCGCGATCGCGGGCGGCAAGAGCGTTGCGAGCACGATGGGCTTCACAGCGGTCGACGGCCTTCCGATGGGCACGCGCTGCGGCAGTCTTGACCCGGGCGTCGTGCTCTACCTGATGGACGAGCTCAAGATGGATGCGCGCGCGATCGAGAAGCTGATTTACCAGCAGTCCGGGCTGCTCGGTGTGTCGGGCATCTCGAGCGACATGCGAACGCTCGAGGCGAGCGCGGACCCTGCGGCAAAGGCCGCGATCGATCTCTTCGTCTACCGAATCGGGCGCGAACTCGGCTCACTCGCGGCGGCGCTCGGCGGACTCGACGCCATCGTATTCACGGCGGGTATCGGCGAGAACGACCGCGCATTGCGCGAGCGGATAGGCCGCGATGCATCCTGGCTGGGCGTCGAACTCGATGCCGCGGCCAACGACCGCAATGGCCCGCGAATCAGCGCCCCGACAAGCCGCGTATCGGCGTGGGTCATTCCAACCAACGAAGAATTGATGATCGCGCGTCACACGCGGCGCGTGCTCGCCACCCCTTGATCGGATCCCATCATGACCGTCGATATTCCCCGCCCCGTATTGAAAGGCGCGAAAGCGCTCGTCGTCGGCGTGGCCAATGAGCATTCGATCGCATACGGGTGCGCCAAGGCGTTTCGCGAGCTCGGCGCCGAACTTGCGATCACGTATTTGAACCAGAAGGCGCGCCCTTACGTCGAGCCGCTGGCGCGTTCGCTCGAAGCCCCATTGTTCCTCCCGCTCGACGTGAGCGTCGAAGGCGAGCTGGAAACCGTCTTCGATGCGATTCGCAAGGACTGGGGTCGCCTCGACATCCTCGTGCACTCGATCGCCTTCGCGCCGAAGGAAGACTTGCAGGGCGGTCTTCTCAACTGCTCGGCGGCAGGCTTCGCGAAGGCCATGGACGTGTCGTGCCACTCCTTCGTGCGCATGGCGCGGCTCGCGGCGCCACTGATGACGAACGGCGGCACGATGTTCGCGATGAGCTATCACGGTGCGGCCAAGGTGATTCCGACCTACAGCGTCATGGGTCCGGTGAAGGCGGCGCTCGAAGCCTGTTGCCGCTACCTCGCGTACGAGCTCGGTGCCAAGGGCATTCGTGTGCACGCGATCTCGCCCGGGCCGCTCAAGACGCGCGCGGCGTCGGGGCTCAAGGATTTCGATCTTTTGCTGACCGAGGTCGAGCAGCGCGCGCCGATTGGCGAGCTGGTCGACATCATGGACGTCGGATTCACGTGCGCGTACCTTGCCACGCCATATGCGCGCCGGCTGTCCGGCGAGACGCTGTACGTGGACGGCGGCGTTAACATCATGGCGTGAGCCCCAACGGGCCAGCCGGAAGGAGATTCGATGGAAAGGCTCTGGATTGTGAATATCGCACCCGGGACGAGCGACGAAGAGCTGAAGGCGCTCGTCCTGAAGTACGCGGGAGAACCGATAGAATGCACCGAGCTTCAGCACGTCGAGGGAGATGGTAGTCGCCCCGCGGTCTTGATGACTATAACGGGCAAGAAGTTCGACACCCTGGGCAAGCTTGCGCTGCGCCTGAACGGGATGTACTGGAAAGGCCGCGCGCTCGGCTGCTCCACGATGATTGCTTGAGCGCGCGCGCGGGGCCGAAACGCCTTCGCGGATCGGGCCGCTACGGCGTGGTAACGGCGTCGAGGTCGTGTTCGGTAGCGCCGGTAATCGTGACCCGCGCGAACGTACCCGCCCGGATTCGCATTCCGTCTGCTATTCGGACCGTGCCGTCGATCTCCGGCGCATCGGCCGTCGATCGCGCGAGCGCTGTCGTGCCATCGTGCCCGTCGACCAGCACCGTCATCGTCTGTCCGACGCGGCGCGCGAGGCGCGCGGCGCTGATCTTCGCCTGGACCGCCATGAAGCGCGCACGCCGATCCTCTTTGACGTCGTCGGGCACCGCATCCGGCAGCGCATTGGCGGCCGCGCCGGCGACGGGCGAGTAAGCGAAACAGCCCACGCGATCAAGCTGCGCGGCCTCGAGGAACGCGAGCAGATCCTCGAATTCGCGCTCCGTTTCCCCGGGAAATCCGACGATGAACGTGCTGCGCACGGTCAGATCCGGGCGCGCCGCGCGCCAGGCCTCGATGCGTCGCAGCGTACCCTCGGCATTCGCCGGGCGCTTCATCAGCTTCAGGATGCGCGGGCTCGCGTGCTGGAACGGCACGTCGAGATAGGGGAGGAGCCCGCCGCGCGCCGGATCGTCGGTCATCAGCGAAATGGCGTCGTCGACATGAGGATACGGATAGACGTAGTGCAGGCGCACCCAGGCGCCATGCTCGCGGGCCAACGCGTCGAGCGCAGTTGCGAGCTCCATCATCCGCGTCTTCACCGGGCGCCCTTGCCAGAAACCCGTACGGTAGCGAACGTCGACGCCATATGCGCTCGTGTCCTGCGAGATCACCAGTAGCTCGCGCACGCCCGCATGCAACAGCCGCTCGGCTTCCGCCAGCACCTCCCCGATCGGCCGGCTGACGAGATCGCCGCGCATCGACGGGATGATGCAGAACGTGCAGCGGTGATTGCAGCCTTCGCTGATCTTGAGATAAGCGTAATGCCGCGGCGTGAGCTTGATCCCCTGCTTCGGCACGAGATCGATGAACGGGTCATGCGGCTTCGGCAGGTGGACGTGCACCGCTGCCATGACTTCCGCCGTCGCATGCGGACCGGTCACGGCGAGCACCCTCGGGTGGGATGCGCGGATGAAATCCCCGCCGTCCCTGGCGCCGAGGCACCCGGTCACAATCACTTTGCCGTTCTCGGAAAGCGCTTCGCCGATCGCGTCGAGCGACTCCGCGACCGCGGCATCGATGAAGCCGCAAGTGTTGACGACTACCATGTCGGCGCCGTCGTAGGTCGGCGCGATGGCGTACCCTTCCGCCTTCAACTGCGTGAGGATCTGTTCCGAGTCGACCAGCGCCTTCGGGCAGCCGAGCGAGACGAAGCCGATCCGGGGCGCCGCTTGATGTGCGGTCGGGCGGCGGCGCGCGGCAGAAGGCGTTGCCTTGCTCATGGGGGGAATGCGAAGGACGCGAGCGACGCGCGAGGCCGGCGATCCAGAGCCCGCGTGCGCGATGCGCCGCAGCAAGCGCGCCGGCCAACCACGCTTGTTGCAGCGCGTTCGCTTCCGCTAGCGCTTCTTGCCCTCGTCCGGTGCGTCTTGCGGCGCAGCAGCGAAGTTGGGAAACGGGAACGCGGCGAACATTCCTCGCGTCTGGTCCTGCATGCGCTGCTGCATGTCCATGAACAGCTTCGCGCTCTGCTCGAGGTAGTTGCCGAGCATGCCCTGCATCGCCGGCGCCTGCATCTGCATAAACTGTTTCCACAGGTCGGGCGTCAGCATCATCTTGTCGCCGTAGATCTGCTTCGCCTGGTCCTGCAGCTTCTTCTGGATCGCCATGAACGCCTTGACGTTCTGCTCGATGTAGCTGCCCATGATCGTCTGCTGGGCGCTCCCGTAGAAGCGAATCATCTGGGCGAGCATCTCGGAGCTGAACATCGGCATGCCGCCGGCTTCCTCCTCGAGGATGATCTGCAGCAGGATCGTGCGCGACAGGTCGTCGCCGGTCTTGGCGTCGATGACCTGGAATTCGATGTTGTCGAGCACCATCTGCTTCACGTCGGCCAGCGTGATGTAGCCGCTGCTCGCAGTGTCGTAGAGGCGCCGGTTCGGGTACTTCTTGATGGTGCGCGGGGTCTCGGACATGCCGGCCTCCCTGAAGGCAAGGCAGTCATTATAACCCACTGATTTATCGGGCGTTTGAATTTCCCGGGGCAGGGTGCTCCCGGGGTTTGGTGCAATGCAGCAAAAAGTTCTTGACTTCAGGGTTTGCCGTCCCTACAATGAGTTTTGTGCGATGCAGCAATCCTGTCAGGCCGATATGGCCGCCACACGGGCAAATCGACGCTCCGGGAAGACAGGCGGCGCATCCGGATTCAACGCCCGGTCGGTTCGACCGGCTAACTGACGATGAAAGGTAATGCCATGTACAACGCCACCGAACAATTCGCTGAACTCAACAAGGCCAGCGTCGCGCAAGCGACCAAGCTCGCCGCGCTCGCGATCGAAAACGCCGAGAAGCTGGCCCGCCTCAACCTCGATGCCGCGAAGGTCATGATCGCGCAAAGCGTCGAAGGCGTGACGGCGACGTCGTCGGTCAAGGACGTGCAGGACCTGATGGCCCTGCGCGCCAAGTACGCCGAGTCCGGCATGCAGACCGCGATGGTCTACTCGAAGAGCCTCTACGAAATGGCCTCGGAAGCGCAAGCGCAATACTCGGCGTTCGCCGAAGAAGCGTGGTCCGCCTACTCGAAGGGCTTCGCGTCGTGGGTCGACAAGGCCAGCAAGGCCGCGCCGGCTGGTTCGGAAACGGGCTTCAACGCGCTCCGCTCGACCGTTGCCGCGACGACCGCCGCGTTCGACCAGTTCCAGAAGGCGTCGAAGCAAGTCGTGAACCTGGCCGATGCGTCGATGCGCGCCGCCGCCGCCAACGCGTCGAAGGCTGCCCCGAAGGGCCGTCGCGCCGCGTAAGTAAAGGAAACAAGACGATGCCGGCCGCACTCTGCCGGCGTCGTGCACGACGGGACGGAAGCGCGTCGAAGGGCTTGAAAGCCCAGGCCCCGTCCCAACGTTGAAGATGACGTCTCCTTCTGTATCTTTCTCCTCCTCCTGAGAGATACAGCCTCCAGCCCCGGCCTAACCGCCGGGGTTTTTTTGCCTTTTCGCCGGACTCGGTCGCCGCTATGAAACACGCAGCGGGAATACGGACGGGCGACGCGATTGCACCTGCGCCGCGCGATCCGCAACGGCCACGTCGTCAACGGCCGGCAGACTCGGCGATGCAGAAGTCGACCACCTGCTGGAGCAATCGCTGCAGCGCTGCGTTGGCCGCGATGACGCCGCCGACCGCATCCTCGCTCGGTGCGTTC
>Ga0209048_10003982_pt1 | contig 14206 bp, 20 predicted proteins | sample FrelakmetCRP12CR_FD_187146 | JGI IMG/M metagenome (GOLD analysis project Ga0209048, IMG submission 187146) | Freshwater lake sediment microbial communities from the University of Notre Dame, USA, for methane emissions studies - CRP12 CR (SPAdes)... | ecosystem: Environmental > Aquatic >... | reverse complement strand
AGGCCTGTTATACCCCCAATCTCGGCGGTGGTCGACTTGATGACCGCGGGTGTGATCGTACTCAGGAGGGTGATCGAGCCTGATGCATTGTATGACGCCGCGGCGGGATAACCGTCCGGGACACCCTTACCCGTGAAGTCCGCCATGAACGGCTTTCCGAGCTCACCCACAAATTTTACATTGAACATCGCCGAGTGTGCCTTTGTCAGTAAAGAGTTACCGGTCGTCTTGTCACCGGTGTACCCCCATAATGTCATGTCCTTCCAGTCCGTCGCGATGTCTGACGACGGTGCGTACGTGAACTTATTCGTTGACGGTCCCGTCTTCGACATGCCACAACACTGTAGCAGGTCGGAGACATTTGGCATCGTGGTCGTGCCTGACGGCACTATGGGCATCGCTATCTTGATGTCGATGGGGGAGGTGCCCTTGACCGCCTGTGGTTGGCCGAATATACCCTGTGCGAGGTTCTGCGGTCCGAAGGCCGGCACGTAATCCATTGAGAAGTTATCCTCAACGGCCCGCTGGTCCGTCAGGGCAAGGGATGACTGTTTCGTACCGAGCGCCGACTGGAGCTTACCCAACAGTAGATTTAACTTTTGGAACGACGGATTCATAGTCTTACCCCTTTCTTAAAAACAGGCCCAGATTATTTTAAGGTCGTTATTAATGAATGTACCTGAGATATCAAACACGTTTAAACCGGCATCCGCCGCCTGCTTGACCGCCGTGATGGAACACATGCCGGACGCCGATGCTATCGTTATCGAGTTGGGTGCCGCGGGTGTGATCTGGATTGAGAAGTCACCAAGCGTCTGGCCGTCCATCTTCTCGATGGGATTGGAGCTCACGGTGCCTAGACTCGTCTGTAATACCTGGGCCGTGAACTTGACGTCACGACCGACAATCATCGCCTGCGAGTGACCGTACCACTTTGACGCGTCCTTGACCATCTCAACCTTGTTACCTATTATGACGTCGAACTTTATGACCTTGAGCGATATGCCGCCAACCGTCATCAGGGTCGCCTTTATGACGGCCGGCACTATGGAGCTCAGTAATGGCATGCCTGTCGGGTACGTGCTGGCATAGGGGTACTCATTATCACCGACGGCACCCTTACCCGTGAACTCAAAGAATAGTGGCTTGCCAAGCTCCCCGGCGATCTTACAGTCAAACATGCACGAGTGGGCCGTGGTCAGCAATGTGCTGCTCGCGGTCTTGTCACCGGTGTACCCCCACAGGGTCATGTCCTTACACTCGCCCACGATGTCCGAGGACTGTACGTAGGTCAGTGGAAAGAACTCAGGGGTCAACTTGATACCACTGCAACCCAAGAAGTCCTGCACGGTGGGCGGTGTTATGAAACTTGAGATTGCTATCGCGGGCATTGATATCTTGGCATTGCACTCGGCGACACCCTTGACCGTCTGTGGCTGCCCGAAGATGCCCTGTGAGAGGGCCTGTGGACCGAATGTCGGTACAAAGTCCAGTGAGAAGCTGTCCTCCACGGTACGAAAATCAGTGGCACCGACCGGGACGGTCTCCTCCACACCCATTACCGCCTGCACCCTACCTAGTAATACGTTAAGCTTATGAAATGACGGTTGCATAGTGCCTCCAATTTAGTACACGTGATAGAACACATTCCAACGGGTCGTCAACTTACCCGGTCTCGATGTATCACCTGCCGCAAAGTCCTCGACGATCTTATCCTTATAAGTTATGACGGACTCACCCGACAGTGCCAAGTACCCGTAGGCAGTCGCGGGTGGGTTGCCAAAGAATAATCTCCTCAAGTCCGCCACACACTGGTCATAATAGGCATCGGCCGCAAGTATGGGATGCGGCTCATTCGGTGTCATCTCATTTGGTTGCATCTCTATTATAAATTCTGCATTTGCCATACCATAGAGGTCTAGTTGTCTAGAACCTGATGTAGCCTCCGTCTTATACCTTATCACCGGACTTGGCCAAAATTGTACTAACGCGTTATCCATCTCATTAGCACTCTTCCAGTCAAAATTGTACCCGTCAGTGATCTTCATCGAGAGGATTAATAACCTAATCTCCTCCGCTATCTGCTTTAAGTGTGAGTTGGCGACCATCGCATAAACATCGCTTGACTGCGTCAACCCACTAGTTGATGTCAATATTAATGCATATCTATCTGAATCATTCGGCTGCGCATTTGGATGTGCGTAGATGACGAAGACATTGGTCGGGTCCACTATCGGAAACACCGCCGGCAGTATCGCTATCTCAGCCGGCACGTAGACGAATGGTAGACCGTTTCTCAACATCGCGACATTAGTTATTGCCTCACCTGACACGTGCATTGAGAACGTCAGGATCTCCCCGACCCTCAACTTCTGTGGCGTCACCGGTTGTGTCACGACAGTTAATGCCATTTAGCCCCTCCAGAGTGTACCGCCACCGACCTTGTTCACCGGAAATAATGCGTTCATCGGCCACAGAAACATCTCGCGCGTTATTGTCGGCCGCATCTTTTCACACTGCTTTGAGTACCAGTCGAGCTTAACTTTATGTTTTTCTTGGTCTGTGACCGGTAAATTATTCGTGCCAAAATTGTCCCTAAAGACGAGGTAGCAGAAGTAATCAACACAGTACTCCTTCACCTTTGCGTGGGCCAGTGGGATCGTGATTGACGTGACGACCAACCCACGGTCCTGGGCCAGCGACTGGAGGTCATAATCAACGAGGTTGAACCACGTCGCAAGTCGACTGTCACCCTTGGTTATGAACTGCATCACTATCGAGTCCGTGATGTCAGTTGACGCTATGTATAGTCCACCCGATGCACTCATAGTCCTGCCTCCCGTAGTACTTTGTCAATGGCATTATTTATCCTGGTCATAATATTTGAATCCTGGGCCAATAATGCATTTATTAAGAAGGGATCCGCCGTGATCCCTGACACCTCGTGGCCTGAACTAAAAAATTCATTGCCACCCTCAACCCAGTGTAATGCCCTAGCATTCCGTGGTCTTACAAAGTGTTCTTTAGTCCCATCGTGCACCCACTTACCATAGGGTGCCAATGTCTCATCGATGAAGACCCGACCTGATAGGCCGTCAGGTCCAATATCATAATTAATCGCCTGCTCTAACTTATGTGAGTGACTTTCAAAATCGTGATTCTGGCGGGCATAATGTTGAACATCACGGAGGGACTCCTTCAAGGCAAGTCTTAATTCATTATTGACATCATTCTCTATATGTTCTAAAGCTAAGGATAGCCTTGATAAGTCGATTGTGTACGTTAAGTTCAATCCCGCCATTTTAAATGGAAGGGCGGATTGAAGTCCGCCCCTCCAAGAAAAACTTAGCCCATCAAAACCATAATATGCTCTGGCTGCACAGCCTTAAACCCCCAGGCGAGATGCAACTCCCAAGAGCGCTGTCCATACTGGGCAATATCACAGAGTAAGTACGTCATCCCGAAAGAATCACTGACGGGCATCTGTGTGATCGTCGGGTTCTCCGGGATGAGCGGTGGACGCAGGATTGCGACTACCGAGGACCGTTCAAACGCGACGTTCGGCACATAATTTGCACCGATCGTGATCGTCTTACCATCAACCGTCAGGACCCTCAGTCCGGGACGGCCGATTGTGAAGGCACCCGGTGCCGCAAGTCCGACATTGCAGACGTACTTATTTGTGTCCGACTCGATGGCAAGTACGTCACCGGCGAGCATCGTGCCATTACCGGTCTTCGCACCAAGTGTGTAGTCACCGACCGTCAGACCGAAGGTCTGGTCAATGACATAACTTGTGCCACCACCCTTTGTGTGCGTCACGATTGAGGCATCAACACGGGGTGTAAAGCCGAACTGCTGCTTTATGATACCTGAGCGCCGCTCCTCATCGTCACCTGCAGCGTAAGCCTGCTGTATGATACCGCACTTCAACAGGTTCTGGTAGGCATTGATGTTTAAATCTAATTGCATGTCACTGAACGGGGCTCCATTTTTCTTCAACTCGGCCCAGAGGTCCGTCCATGAAGAGAGGGTGCCATCCGCAAATGGGGTCGTCCCAGCCGTTCCAACAGCACGACAGGCACCCTGTTTAATTGCAACCGCGCAGTCTGCCGCGGCCGCATTTCTCAGTGCGCGCATGCCCTGCAACATCATCTGACGCACCCACTCCTTATTTGAATTCGCGTTCTCGAGGGACCGGATTTGCTCTCCGGTTAAGAACCACGTCGCCTTGTTAGATGCCGTGATTATGACCTCGACATTTCCGGCCGTCGCATCAGTACCACCTGGTGCGTAAGCAGCAGGGGTAAAAGTTTCAACAGCACGCACTGGGGCAACGGGCACGAGAACCTTATCGCCGACCGCCACTCCCTTATTATCGAAGTCCTTATTCACGCCGTCCAAACAGCCAACGGGCTCCTGTGAAACCACCTGCGCCACTGAGAACAGAAGTGGTTGCAGTGCGGTTAAGACGTTTGTACCTGTTGCCATAATCTTTTATCTCCTTAAAAATTGTTTATTCGTAACATGTGCCGCCGCTATTGATGAAGGCGGCCTGCTCCTTACCACCCAACTTCTTCCACTCACTTAAGAGCATCTGCTTCGCACCCGGCGTACTCCTCACCCCTGCAGTACTTCCAGCACCGGGTCTCTGCTGGATAGCCACGAGATTTGGGTTGGCCTTCTTGAAATTGTCAAGGCCAGTCGCCATGTCAAACCTATCATCATTGTCGACGAATATAACCTGATCACCGTCTAGGTCAACCTTACCTGAATTGATGAAATCCTTAATGATGAATGGTGCCCCGTGGATGTCCTTCATCTGCTCCTGCAGTATGGAGGTGATTGTCGACACCTTCGCACTGTGTTGGGCGTCCTCCTTCTCCTTCCGGAGGACCTCAAACTTTCTATTGAATTCCGTCCTGATTGCCTCAACCTCGGAGTTCTTCTTGCCCTTGGAAGACCGGTTCATCTCCTCCTCAGCATCCTTGAGTTGCTGTTCGAGGTCACCATCGGGGTCAAATTCCAGTCGTGTCCGTAAGAAGTCACGGTACTTATTTGCGGCGGTCATGTGTTTCTTTACCTCTGATCCCTTATTACGACTCTCAGTGATACCACGTTCTTTCTCGGCCGCAACATCCGCATCGTGCCAGTCCTGAATGGCTTTCGCGTCCTCAGGCTTCAACCCCTTTAAGAGATCTTCCACTGACATAAAAACTCCTTTTGCCGCAACGGGCTTAACTGCCGAGCATCCTCAACGGGTTTAATACCTTGCCTCTACGGGCTGTAGTGAGAATCCTCAACGGGTTTTATTCGATCTTACGATTAATCTTCAGACTTTTCTGTCTCTCTTTTTCTTCATGCGCACCAACATCAACAGTCTTATTGACATCCTCGAGGGGACAGAATGCCTGTATGATGTTCGCATTATTGATGAAATTCTCAGCCGCATTACAGGCCCTCCCCTTCATCAGCTCAGGCCTGTTGATCTTTAGCGCCAGGACGGCGGCCGGTACATTGTGTGCGCACTCGGAACACTTTGTGACGTATAGTACCTTTACCTGCATTTGCCCCATCCCGCCTTTCCAGCATTCTTTGCCTTAATCCAGCCAGCAAGCGCCGGGCTCATACCCTTTTTCAGTAATTTTGACATCTTACGTACCTTAACTTTTTTCGCCATGTTATGCCCCCTGACCCTTCCAGTGGTCAGCCATCGAACTGTGGTGGTCTGCCATGGACTTGTGATGCTCAACCATCGACTTGTGGTGGTCACTCAGGTCACTGTGTGCCTTGGCGACACCGTCGTGGTGGTCGGCCTTGACCTGGTGGTGCTCGGCCAACTTTGAGTGGTGGTCCGCCATAGTCGCATGGTGATCCGCCATAACCTCGTGGTGGGCGGCCGTCGAGCCGTCACTGTGCGTCATACCTGAACTTTTAACCCCCTTAATGAATTTTGGCATAAGACTCTCCTTACGGCGTTGAGCCGTCCTTGTAAACGCCTGGCCATAGTGTTAGTGTGACATCGAATGTGACCGTGGTCCCATGGGTGCCATCACCGATGAGATCAAATTCCGCCGGTATGTGTATCGGTGCAACGACCCCTGCCAATGTAAAGTCCAATAGGCACCAAGAACCCACTGGGTCATTGACGAGGTGGACTGCGAGTAGACCACCACCGCCAGTGGCAATCCTACTCACCGACGCCCCATAACAGGATATTAGTGCCTTACCATTGTGGACGGGCACCCACGTGGTCGCCGGACCCACGATGGCTATGTTGGCACCACTAATGTGACTCTTTGGCGGTGCGACCTGGTATACTGAAGCCTGCGTAGAAAGCATAATTTACTCTCCTTGTTTTATTTCTTTGACCGGTTCCGGGGGAGCCTCCTTGGCATCCCAGACGCCCAACATTACCTGTGCCTCATTAAGGGCACCGTCCGCCTTATCAAACTGCTCCTTGGCGACCATGAGCTGCTCCCTAAGCTCCCCGATCCTCTTTATTAAGAGCTCCCTGGTGAGTGCCATTAGTACGACACCACCGGTAGGTACCCAAGCGCCGTGCCTGCCTCATCGCACACCGCTATACGACCGATAGACGTGCCAATCGATGCCGTGCTTGCGGCATAACCGACATTTGTGCCGACACAGAGGCCGAAGTCAAAGGCACCGGCGGCCGGTGTCTGGAATTTCAGTACTGCAGCCTTACCTGTATGTGTGCCTGCCAGAGTATTTGAGCAGAATTTATGGGCCGATATAACCGAGCTCGCGGCGATGACCGCACTTGTGGGCAGGTCTATCATCGAGTACCCACCGCACGCGGCACCACCAACCGTCGCGGTCGACGTGCACTCCAGGTAGTTCCAACTACCTGCGACGTGGCCTGTGACACCGGAGATGTTTGACGTGACCTTCACGTGGTTCTCAACACCGAATAGTGATACGTCGCCGGTGTGTGCGACCGTGAGTAAGAATCTGTGACGGATTGCCTTGAAGGAGTTGCCCGGGGTCAGTACCACACCTGCGTCATCCGTGCAGATGTCAACGACCTTGGTCTTATTGTCTGTCGAGGAGTTGTAGTAGAGCCGTTTGCCGTAACCTGCCGTCTCCGAGCTAAAGGCACCGATTATGATATCGGCACTCGTATTGTCGGACGGCATCCAAACTGTACCACCATACGTCATCATAATGGACCTCCGTTGAAAGAGTTTAAAACAGTTACTGTATTACAAATGCCTGATGGATAAGTGACGTAAAATAGGTGATGTTTGGATGAGATGTATCATTACGGGTTTGAACCGTCGATGCTTTAGACAAGCATTGTCAACCAGACTTCTGAAATCTCATCCGGAGCACCATATTTGCCGTCAGTGATTAATCCAAAGATAAAGCCATTATTAAGGTTCTCCGTGTAAGGCATCATAAAAGTCACCGATATCATCCGGCACGGTCTCGAGCTGGTCAATGTCCTCATTAATACTCGGGTCAAAGTCATTTGTGTCGGCATCGTCGTTCTCTGACTCTCCCCTATAGACGGCCTCACAGTCACACCAACAGTTCGGGTGGGTGAATGGCGGCTCAACGTCGGCAGGATAGACACCGTCACCCATGCCGTAAAAATCTGAGTTGGCATAATCCTCACAGTCGCAGTTACTCTCCGGGTCGTGGTCGTCCGCCAGGACCCACCTCCAACCGACGGCGTCCGGGTCGTGGTTGACGTCGGCAATGAATGCCTGCCTATAGGCCCTCGTCCACTCGGACTGTGCGATCCTCATGGCATTGTACTTCGCCTTCTCCTCAATGGCGTACCTGACCGCACCCTCAAACTGTTCGGAGGATGCGTCAGTCGCAAGGTTTAAAACTTTCTGGTACGCGACCTGCAACTCCTCAGTCTTTAAGGTGCCAAGGTCGATACCCTCAACCATGCGGTCAACCTTTTGTTGGAACTCCCTAAAGCCCATGGCATCATCCGAGAGCCTATACAACTGTCTAGCATTGTCTATTACTTTCTCAATGTCCTGCCTAATTATCGACTCGTCCCTTATGACGAGATCCTCCTCGACCAATCTCCTGGCCGCGGTGGTCATGTTCTCCCTTGCCACAAAGCTCTGTTTTATCGACCGGGTGATCTCAGCCATGTGGGTCGGGTCCTCGACGACCCTGGTGCTAAAACTGCCCGAGAGTTTGGCGTGCTCCAGGTACCAATTTGTTGCGGAAACCTCGCTCATGTGCCCATCCCATCTGCAATAGCCTTTCCGATCCCATCCTTCAATATATCCTTGAGCTGGCCGTTCACGTCAAAGACGATGTAGGCCCTCTGGACGACCTTGTTGATGTCATTGAGGTTACTCCTCTTATCGATATTGTCGATGATGTACTTGGTGACCGGCCCCATGATCCCGTCATAGTTGTGACCGAAATCCCTGAGCCGTTTAGAGGTTTGCTTGAAAGATGATCTTCTCATAAACGACGTGACCTCATCATTTAGGGTGGCGTCATAAGGTGAAAAATGATTTTGTCGAGCACAATTTTTGGGATCAAAATCATTGTCTAACTGTCAACAACGCGACACGGTATAAATTAGTAATTTTTAGGTCCCAAATCTCTCGCGTGCGTAACAACACGTCACCCAACACTCTTATCGTGGATCTCCTTGAGCTGTGCAAGTTGCATTGGTGTAAAGTCCTTAAAGAACTCGTGGTTGGGTGCCACACTTGCCAGTTCGACGGCCAGGTACTCCGACTTGTGGTACTGGTTTATCAGGGCCGTCATGAGTGCCCGCTTGCCAACCTGGTTGGTGTCCACGACCTTGAACAACTGGCAGATCGTGCTGTTGACGTACTGTTCTTCCGCCGTCATGGTCATCCTCCTTAGACAGTCATATGTTGCAAATGCAATCGACTCAATTAGTTCGTCCATTACTGGCCGCCACCCAATTCTAACTCCGTCTGTGATCTCTCCGATAGTCCACCCGCGGGTGCCGGTTTCTTCTCAGCCGGCGGCAGTGACTCCTGCTGCTTGAAATAGGCCTCCATCTCGTCCATGACGGCCTTCAACTTCTCCGGGTCGTTGAGGATGAGTGACTGAGTGATCTTCTCCCAACTGTACCTCTCCAGCGGTTCAGGCGGCATGTTCTTCAGGACGCTCAACACCCTGTCTATGGTGTCATCCGCCTGGGTCGGGCTAAACTCGCTGGGATACGTGCAGGTGTAGGTGAAGTCCGTGTTCGTGTACTTCTTAAATAGCTCGACGATTGAGTTCTCCAGGTTGATCGTTGCCTTGGCAACATTCTTCAACTGGACCTCCTTGGCCCTGAAGTCCCACTCCTTTGAGATGCCCGACTGTTGGCGGACCGAGTGTGACCGTGCCTCGACACCGTGCATGTTGAACTCGATCCTTATCTCATCCTTGAGACGTTCACAATTTTCAACCAGGGACTTGATGCCCTCCTGACTGGGCATTATGAACTGCGGTGGAAACTTCGCGTCCGCATTGACGTTTATAAAGTTGACGGGTGACATCAGGAGCTGTGTGATGTCGAGGCCTGAGGTGCACAGGATCGGAAATGACTGGTGGATCTCCTGGACCAGGATCCAGGATTCTTTATTGTACAGACTAAAACATAAGTTGACCGTAGAGTAGAAGCTGGGGTTCGGGAAATTCACGAGATTCTTACTGTCAGCAAAATCTAATATTGGTATAACCGGTAGGACACCCAACCCATGTGTTCCATGTGCGTCCTCAATCTCCTTCATCATCGTGGGATTGTCCTTGTCCGGGATCTCGTGGTACATGCGCCAGCCCTGTTCGTCCCACTCCCGGTAGTACTGGACATTTACGAGCAACTGTGAGCCCTCGCTCCTCTCCTGCTCGATGTGGTCCCTGAAGGTCACACGGTCGAGGGCGCCCCAAGGTGTAGTGTGCCAGCGGTGGGTCTCCTGTGGGTGCTTCACATAGATATATGGCATCAGTCGGCCATCAATCGTCTCCTTCTCAGTCTTTGCGAACGTCAACTCCTGCGGCAGGTTGTCCATCACGATGAACGCGATGTCGTACAGCCTCGCGTGGAGGATCGCGTTCTGTAAGGTATTGTGCAGGGATGTGCCACAGTTGTCGCAGTTCTCAATGAATGCGTCATACAACGGTGATGACGACTTACGATTAATGGCACCTGAGAAGATGGGGTCAATCAGTGAGTCAACACCGCCCTTGAAGACGTTCCGGTAGTCACACATCGACCGTCGCTCCTCATAAAAGATCTCCCGGAGGTGTGGGATGAGGTACGAGCCGTCCATGTAACCATGTGATCCCTCGTAAGTGTGAAGTATGAAATCATAGGGAGACATCTTGTGGACATCACGCCAGCAGCGCGTATCCTGTATCATCCAGCGGCTTGGGATTGAGAGTCGGTCACCTGAGGGTGTCAACACTGACTGCGTCAATAGGTCCACGGCCGAGTTGTTAGACTCGAGGCCGCGGTTTGCGATGTCAATCTGTCCTGGGACTGCCGGTGTCATTACGTCTAGGGGCATAGGTCACTCCTTGTTAATATGCGATACGACCTGCGAATCCTTTTTGTTTTGTGAGGTATGTGAAAACTGCGTAACGTCTTGCGTCCATCAGGTGGTCGAACCCATTTGATGCCGGGACATTCAGTATCTTGCCCGTCTTGTCCCGTGCGTACATGTAGTTCCGGGACTCCTTGATGCCATTTAGAGAGACCTTTGTCCAGAAGATGTCATAATTATTCACCCTCTGTATGCCGGCAATCACTGAGTCCGTGCCCTTGACACACGGCTTTATGTTCCAACCGAGCCTATAGAGCTCCTCAATCGATTTCGGCTCCGCCGAGTCGGCGATGATCTCATCCGAGTGCTTCTTCAGTCCGTGCTTCTCCATAAGATTGCTCAGGTCAAGGTTGGTCAGGCCGGTCTGGTAAATCATCTCATGGCAGCATATCGCCCTGCCTGAGATCTTGACCTGTATGAGTGCGCATGGGTCGTTTGTGAACCCAAAGTCGAGACCGAATAACTGGACACCCTCCCTGGGCCACCTGTCATTGTCAATGATGTGGAAGATCGGGTGTATCAGGCCCTCAATGTTACCGACAAGGCCGAGGCCATAAACATTCCACCAGTTCGGGTCCCGGTCCTTACGTGATTCTATATTTTCTATGATGCGTGGGTCCAAAAATTGTCTCGCATCATTATAAGTCGAGTGTATAAAGCAAATATTACGGTCTGCCGGAAAACATGACCTTGTGTAGTCGTTGATGCCGTACTGCGAGAGGAGTTCATGGATCCAGAACTCGGAGGTCGGGTTGAAGTCCAAGAAGGTCGTGCCGCTTGTGCGAACCTGCAGTTCATCGAATGCGTCCTTTGTGATGTTATTCGCCTCATTTATGAATAGGTGACGTCGACGACCGCCTCGGAGCTTCGAACTCTGGTCGACAGAGAAGAACTCCAACTCGTTCCGGTGTGAGAATTGGTAGATGTGGTCCGACTTGTTGAACAGGTTGTCATCAAAGTATGGGCCGAGGATGCGCATGAAGTCGCGGATCATGCCACGCTTGAGATGCGGCATCGACTCAGAGACACAACTAACGATGTCCATGAATGTGTTCATCGATAGAAATGTCAGGAGCTGGAGGATCGAGAACGTCTTTGAGCTCGAGGTGCCGCCCTGGTTGACGATGACCTTATAACCGTCATGGAAGGCCCTCAGGTTATCGTTAAAGACTGTCGTCGTCCTGAATGGCATTGTTCTTCTCTATGACTTCTTTTAGGGCCTCTGCCGTCTGGTCATTAGACACGAGGATCGAGGGCATCGATTTTAATTCTTTACCAAGAGTTGTGAGGTCGACAGATTGGTGGGGTTTACCCTCAATCCTATCGATGAGTGAGCTTATTGCCCTTGCATTGCCACCGAGACCCTCATGGATTTGGGCAGCGATTAGGGAGTGGTAGAAATTTTTCTGTGCCTTTAATTTTATGCGTCTAGTACTCTTTGTCTCACCGTCATCAGTCGTCCAAGAGATGTCAATCTTCTTCGACTTGAGCATCTCCCGGGCGGCCTCAGTGAAGTATTTGACGTCTGGCGGACGTCCCTTCGGGTTACCAGAGACACCTTTTGGAAATGGCATATGTTTGCTCCCACTGTTGATTATTGCTTATCACTTTTATAGATTTTTATCAACACATTATTTATGCGTGGATAATAAACTTTGAGATATACTATATTATAAGGCCGTAGCAATGAAAATATTGAATCCCCATGACTCTTAGGATGATTATAATAAAAAGAAGGACAAAATGGCGAAGAAAAAGACCATAAAACATTTCATCGACAACCTGTCATTGTACAAGATCACTGATGCTGATGACGGATCCCTAAAGGGGCATTACATCATCATCGACGATGAGGGTGACTTTGAGATCTTCGAGAAAAAGAGGGGACTGGCCGTTAAATACTTGGACAATCCCCTAAGGGTCCAGAAGGACCGACTGCAATACCTGGTCGCACTGGTCGACATGCACATGGAAAAGAATAGACTCTGCGTGAAATTTCGTGGTTGTGATGAGGTCTTATTTGTCAGGGAGTGCAAGTTGAAGACCATACCTGCAGAATTTGCGAGGTGCCACCGGCTGAGAAGAAACCTAGTCCGACGGATGCCCAATACAAAAGGCCGCAAGATACGTAGATCTTGCGGCCTTTTCTATGAGGATTCGTATGGCTATTTTATTATTTACCGGCATAGAAAAGTTCGACAGTCAAACCGTCAAACTTAGGATCCTCAAGTTTAAGTTCATCCATCCTTATCATCTCCAATTAGGTACGAGGACTGCACGGTCTTCATGCAAAAAGCATGATTGACAAATTAATAAAATACAAAGTAATTTCTTTGTAAATGAAAAGTAATAAAGCATAGCATTTGTCTGCATATCTAATCTCTAATTAATATATATATATACATATATATATATACATATATACTAATGTATGTTTATCTATATCTATCTACATCTTCTATTTATCTCTCTCTTTTTTTTATCTATATATCTAAATTTAAAATTATTGTAATTTGTAATATTGTATTATATCATTACTACATATAATCTAACAAGTCATCTAAAATTACCTTAATATCTGTAATCACATCTATAAAGTGACATCTTTTGGCGACATCAGAAATCTTACATTCTCTCAACGAGACTCTCTAGGCGACATCATATATTATTCTATGATAAATTTAAATTGGTGAGTTGACAATTGCTGATAAATTTATTATCTGTTTGTAAATATTCATTTGATAAGTCATATAAATAAGGAGAGGAGGAAAACATGACGATTGATGACAGTCACACGTTGATGCTGACGAGAAAGTACTGTAAGTGTAAGAAGTGTTCCTATGAGTGGATGACGACCAGACGGTCACAGGGCAGGCTGCCGCATGTGTGCCCGGCGTGTCACTCACCCTACTGGAATGATGATTATCTCTATGACATAAGACGGGACGAACACGGTAGAAAGATAAAGGAGGATGAAAATGGCCGAGAGACTGTCTGATGATGAGTTAAATGTGATACACCGTGGGGCACGTAGGGCCGTCGATGACTCTGACGACATCGAGGGATTGAGCGATGAGGTTAACACCATGACCATTGGAAATCGCGCAGAACGTCTATTACAATGTCTGGACATTAAGAAGTTGCCATTCATGATCCTGGGCTACGATGATGATAGCATCTGGTATTATAAGGATGATGGTGGGGTACGGTCCGTCAATATTAGTAAGCACACCGAGGACCAACTACTGTGGTTGGCAGATGAGCATGAGTGGATGTCAGCCTGCAATTATATTGAGGATGGTAAGCGCCCTAAGAAGTTCATGGGCATCATGAAACGTTTATTATTCATGCACGCTAAAAGGGTGGGTTGGTATAATCCATCAGAACATAGGGGAATAGGTGCTTGGATAGAGTCTGATAAGTCACGCGTCTATAATGACGGTGAGAGCATTTACCACCATGGAAAAAAGGTCCCTGTCAAAGAATTTAAGACCAGGTACATTTATAATGTCCACATTAAGAATGTCATCAATAATAGTGCAGTCCTACATCCGGAAATTCATGTCATTTTTAAATCCATGGGCCTATCCGAGTATAATCAGATATTACTGGGCGGTTGGTGTACGGTTGCACCCATC
>Ga0209048_10003981_pt1 | contig 14207 bp, 14 predicted proteins | sample FrelakmetCRP12CR_FD_187146 | JGI IMG/M metagenome (GOLD analysis project Ga0209048, IMG submission 187146) | Freshwater lake sediment microbial communities from the University of Notre Dame, USA, for methane emissions studies - CRP12 CR (SPAdes)... | ecosystem: Environmental > Aquatic >... | reverse complement strand
CAGCCGGCATTGGCGAGGAGGAAGCAGCACAGGTTCTTTCAGAAGCAAAAACGGTCTACTACGGGCAGGTGCTCAAAGAGATTGGTATTCCCGCAGTCAGCCTGAAAAAATACGTTTCTGCAGGTATTACCAGCCCGGAAGAATTCTGTAACCACCCGCCTGAATATCTGAGTCAGGTCACCGGCATGTCTCCAGCCACCGTCAAACGACATGTCGAACTGGTCTGTACCAACCTGAAAATGCGGGTGCCGAAAACGTACTCTAAACAACAAATTGAACGAGGGAAAAAGGAACTCCTGGCGATAAAAGGCATCGATAAGGTAACCATTGAAAAACTCTCCCGTGCCGGCATCATCAATGCCACCCAGCTTTTTGAAGCCGATGCGGTTACTGTTGCCGCAGAAAGCGGGATTATGGCACATATCATCCTGGACTTCCAGAAAGCAATCCGGAAAAAGCGGGAAAATGCGATAATCCAGATCTAACAACCTATTTTTTTATCCCTAATTCAATGGCAACTCTCAGGTCATCATCATTAAACGGCTTTTGGATAAATCCCTCGGGATGGATTGCCCTGGCACGTTCAATGGTTGCCCCATCAACATGAGCAGAGACAAAAATAACCGGAATATTGAAATCCTTTTTTATCTGCCGGGCAGTTTCTATACCGTCCATCTCACCTTCGAGGCTGATATCCATAAGAATGATATCAGGTCGCATTTTTGCAACACAGTTCAGGGATTCTATTCCGGTCCCTGCTGAACCACATACATCATAACCGAGTTTTGAAAGACGCCATTGTTCAATATGGGCGATTAACTTGTCATCTTCGACGATCAAAACCTTTGGATTGGCCATTACTACCAATTTCTAATAAGTATTGAAATAGATTTTGATGATTCATCAAACAGAATTTTGACGATAAGTCGTAAATTATGACATTATTTTGAAAACCAGTTTTAAAAAAAATGTTTCATCTGTTTATCAGGTACATAAATCACCATAACAGGAACAAGTAAAAAAGAAAAGATCCTACCTGTTTTAAGGAATGCACAACACATATACTGGTGATCTGTGATGAAATGGAAAGACTGGGTGCATGTGACCAAACTCGATCCTGACAAACAGTTAAAACCCGGTGATATTGATGTGATCGCCGCCAGCGGTACCGATGCGCTGATGCTTTCGGGAACGCTCAACGTCACAAAGGAAAACCTGACGGCACTTTTAAAGCAGGTAAAATCCTATAACCTTCCTCTCGTCATGGAACCAGCAACACCTGAAGCGATACTGATGCAGGGAATTGATTATGTTTTTGTTCCCAGCGTCGTGAATTCCACGGATGCACAATGGATTATGGGAAAACATCGTTTGTGGGTACAAGCCCAGCAGGGAAAAATCCCGTGGGATTTTATCGTTCCCGAAGCTTATATCGTTCTCAACCCGGACTCGTCGGTCGGGAAGATCACAAAAGCCATCTGCAACCTCAGGCCCGAAGAAGTGGCAGCCTACACTGCTTTGGCCGACCACTTCTTCCATTTTCCGGTCGTCTACATCGAATACAGCGGTACCTATGGCGATCCGAATGTGGTGAAAGCAGCATCTGATGTTATTGACAAGTCTATTCTCTACTACGGCGGTGGGATCAACTCCGCAGAAAAAGCGGCCCAGATGTCAAAGTATGCCGATACCATTGTTGTGGGAAATGCGGTATATGACCAGGGTGCGGTTGTCCTCAAAGCGACCGTGGACGCCATCCAGTAATTTTTTATGCCTGACATCGATATCGTTCTCGTTGCCCCGCTTTACGAGGGAAACGTGGGATTTACTGCACGGGTGATGAAAAATTTTGGTTTTACCCGCCTCGTGCTAATCGATCCCTGCACGCTGGGCAACGAGGCAAAAGCCCGTGCTTCTCATGCTCAGGACGTGCTTTTGGCAGCCGAGACCTGCACAATCGAAGATATTTTTGCACGAAGCAATATCGTCATTGCAACCACCGGTCTTGTGAGCAAATCTGTATGTCACTCGATGAGGATGCCGTATTATTCGCCCCGGGAACTTCGCCAGAAATTACAAGACCTAGACGGGAGAATCTCGATCCTGTTCGGGCGCGAGAACTGGGGTCTTTCCAATGAAGAAGTTAAGCGCAGTGACATGATCTGCACGATCCCGACTTCTGAAGAATACCCCATTCTCAACCTCTCGCATGCAGTCGGCGTGGTATGTTACGAACTTTCAAACCTTCCCCTTCCTTCTTTTGCACTGGCTTCCCCGACCGATATGGGGTACCTCTACCGACATATCGACCGGTACCTCGACACGATTCATCACCCTTCCTTTAAACGCGAGAATACGATTACCCTGATCCGCCGCGTTCTTGGTCGGGCAAACCTGACCATCCGCGAGGCAAGCACCCTGCACGGTTTATTGCGCAGGAGCGAGTGGCATATCGACCCTGCGTTGCTCGACCGCGATATTCCCCGGACCAAAGAAGACCCGTCCCTTGACGATGAAAATCCGACTGGCAGGCCGGATAATTGAACACCAGAAATTTTCTGACCCTCGTCTGGCAGGATAATCGCATGGGTTTGAGATGGAGGGCCTGATTTTTTTACCCATCATTTTTCTATAAAAATTCCTGTGTTATTTGACATCAACAAGCAGTTTTTCTCCCGATGTTTTTATTTTCCCATAAATCAATCCTTAGAACAGGTCATGGACGATTATCAGAATTCTCACCTGGAAGTGGCAAAAGAGTTATCCAATGTCATTCTTGTGGATCTGGAGATCAACCAGGTGCCAATATCACAGAGTTTAATGAAATGTAAAAGACTGGCCCGCATATTGCGTGACTCTGACGCCCAGAAATGGCTGGACTACGAGATTATGGGATATCCTGTGGTATTCGATCCTGATGAACTGGGTTCCTGTAAAAAATACTATATCAGCGATCGACCGGTCATCCGGGATGAAAGGACCCATAAACCTCATGCCATCGGTCTGCCCCATCTCGAATCATATATCAATTCTACAAAAATCGAAGCCGTTACAAAACTGGGGGCAAACGAGAGCCAGAAGAGACATATCCTGAATAAACATCATGAACTTATCAATGATTTTGAACGTCTCAAAACCTGTGTCCACAATTACGTAACAGAAGTCAATATATCACTTTCCGTGGGCGATTTTGCCCAGGATCTTTTTGAAGATACGCGACTGGCAGCAGACAGGTTTATCCGGGAGTATTGTCCGCGGGCGGGCGAACAACTCCTTGCTGTCCACGACCGCATGCGACACCATGATCCCGGGTCGTATGAACCCGCCATCCATGCCGTTCAGATTATTCTGGCAACCGTTGCTGATGTGGTCTCACCACAGGATGATGCCGGTCCTCAAACTTCCTCTTACAAAAAAGGCCAGGAACTGATAGCTCCCGGGGACCAGTATATCAACCGGATTTTTTCCTATATTGAGAAAAATTCAACAAATGATTCCTTATTATCCATGATTGAATCAGAAATGGAGTGCATTTTTTCAAAAACATATCCATCTAAGGAAAAATCCCTGATACATCAGGATGAGGTTACGCTTGATGAAGCCCATCGTACAATAATCCATATGTACCTGATTATCGGGGAGATCGCAAAGATCAAAAGAGCCCCGGTTACCTAAAAAAATTGGCCGCAGCTCCTGATAATTATCCTGTTTGCAATCAGACTTTTGCAGAAGCACTAATGAGCCTTCAGCTCCCATAGTAGTGCCAATGATTCTCGTGGACTGGCAGATCCTGGATCGTATCGCCCGGGGCTCGATCAAAATTGATCCATACGACGCAAAACTGGTGCAACCGAATTCTCTTGACATCCGTCTCGGAAACCATTTTGTATGGTACACAAGTAGCGGGACCGTTATCGACCCCTACAATAAGGACAGCGTATCTTCCGGCATAGAAGAAGTACATGCAGATTCGTTTATTCTCAATCCCGGGCAATTTGTCCTTGCCGAGACACTGGAGTGCATCGGGCTTCCCGACAACGTCGTTGCGACAATTGAAGGCAAATCCAGTATCGCAAGGCTCGGGGTCACCCTCCACCAGACCGGGGGCTGGATCGATGCCGGTTTTCGGGGGACTATCACGCTAGAGATGGCAAACGTCAACTCCCGCCCGGTAAAAGTCTATGCCGGTATGCCAATCGGACAACTGGTCTTTTACACTACTGAACGGGCGGAAAAACCGTATGATAAAAAAGGTGATGCAAAGTATCTCGACCAGCGTCAGGCAACGCTCTCACGGTATCATGCAAATAAAAAGAAATAATTAATTTTTCCATCGGATTTCAACAACTTTCTTATTCGTTATCTGTTTTTTTGTAATTGTTCAATTATCACATTTTCGAGATTTGCAGGAATATCACGGTCGCCCATCAGGGGGGTTGAATTCCCAACTACTATTACTTCCGGGACACCCCTGTTAGATGCTGGCACCTTAAGCTGGTCGTTTATCTTCGTGAAAATATCGGCATTGGTTTTGTTATGCCAGGTTTCGAGATTCTGGAAATTGACATCAGGATACTTTTTTGAAAGATTCTGGATAAAAGGTATTACCGCATGACAATGCGGACATTCTTCACCATAAAAGAAATATACCGTAACTGCAGCTTTAGGCGGTATTACCGTATTTTTGTTTTCGCTCACACATCCAGTAGTTACCAGAACTGCAACTAATAAAACGATAATTATCAGATATTTCATATCTTTTCAACTCTCATTCAGAGCTCTATATATCTTTCTCACATTATCCGGAATCAAAACATTGATCGATTTCTCATTGGATTAAATGGCGGAGGAAAAAGTCAGTTTTTTTTAAAAAAATACTATTAACCCTATATACAATTAACGCTCATTTTATACGGATGATCACACCCGAGCGGAGATGAATTAATGCGACTTCTTCTCATTCATTCAGATTACATAGAATTCGAAGCAAAAAAGAAGACAAAGATGGCGGAGGAGTGTTCCGTACTCTCCGACCGGGAGACCGAAGTACTGACGGTTTTCTGTGCAGTGGAATCGGTTGACGAGGAAGACCCTGAAGGCGTTGTCCTCCAGGCAATTGAAGAGGTTAAAAAGACGGCAGGACAGGTGCATGTCGATAAAATCATGGTGTACCCGTATGCCCACCTCTCAAGTGACCTTGCATCACCGGAGACTGCGATTGCCCAGCTCAATGCCCTTAAAGCAGGGCTGGAACAGGAAGGTTTTGCCGTCAAGCGGGCACCGTTTGGCTGGTACAAATCCTTTAAGATCTCCTGCAAAGGTCACCCGTTAAGTGAGCTTTCAAAGACCATTGTGCCCGGTGAAGATGGAGCGGTCAAAAAGGACAAAGCGGTAGTCACTCATGACTGGTTCGTGATGACCCCGGACGGGAAATCCCATGACTATAAAGAGTTCCTCAATGACACACCGTTTGGCTGCCTTGTCAAAAAGGAACTGGGGGTTGCCGTCCCGACTGGGGGCGAACCCGCCCATGTTGGCCTGATGCGGTCAAAAGAACTGGTGGATTACGAGCCTGCCAGTGATGTCGGGTGCCTGCGCTGGATGCCAAAAGGTAAGATCGTCCGTGACCTTATCGCTGACTACGTGCTACGGCTCGTCCTAGAATATGGTGGTACACCCGTTGAGACACCGGTAATGTACGATCTTGGCGACCGGGCAATCTATGAACACGCGGAGAAGTTTGGCGAACGGCAGTACCGCTTCAAATCGAACAACCGCAACATGATGCTGCGGTTTGCTGCCTGTTTCGGGATGTTTTCGATCATGCGGGACATGCATATCTCGCCTCATAACCTCCCGATGAAGATGTACGAACTCTCCACCTACTCGTTCCGTCATGAGCAGAAGGGTGAAGTGATCGGCCTCAAGCGTCTCAGGGCATTCACCATGCCCGACATGCACTCGCTCTGCACGGATATGCCCGAAGCGTTACAGTGCTTTGAAGAACAGCTTGCCATGGGCTGGCAGACGGGAAAAGACTTCGAGACCGGACTCGTTGCTGCATTCCGCTGTACAAAGGATTTCTATGCCCAGAACGAAGCCTGGGTAAAGAAGATTGTCAGGGAATCCGACTGCCCGATGCTGATCGAGATCCTGTCAGACCGCGTTCATTACTGGGTTGCAAAGATTGACCTCGCCGCAATAGACGGGCAGATGCGCCCGATCGAGAACCCGACGGTCCAGATCGATGTCGAGAGTTCGACCCGTTTCAATATCAAATACCATAAGGAAGACGGTACGGTTGTCCACCCCCCTATCCTCCACTGCTCGCCAACCGGTAGTGTCGAGCGGGTGATCTGCGCTATCCTTGAAAACATCTCCACGCAGGCAGTACCCGCACTCCCGACCTGGCTCTCACCTGTGCAGGTGCGGGTCGTGCCGGTTGCCGGGCGCCATGGTGAGTTTGCAGGAGAGATCTGCTCGGCGATCAATGCCGCCCAGATCCGGTGCGATCTCGATGACCGTGAAGAGAGTGTAGGCAAAAAAGTCCGCGAAGCCGGGATGGACTGGGTCCCCTATGTAATCGTCGTCGGGGATGAGGAACTTGCCGGAGGGAAATTAACAGTCAATGTCCGGAAGAAATCGCAGCCGAATAAGCCCTTCAAAGAGCAGCTTACGATCGATGCCCTGATTGAAGCGGTACGAAAGGATACAACAGGAAAGCCATTCAGGCCGCTTTATACCCCGCGGAAACTTTCCATGAAGGCGCGGTATATCTGATTTTTCCTTTTTTTATTATTTCCTGGCTGCCTGCGAAGTAAAATTTATTAGTTCACCAAATGGGTCTTTTTTTGATTCCCGTTTCTGAAATGTTTACCGCTCAAGAAAAACAGGTTTCAACGTAAAACTCACCCGTCTGCTCTCACGAGTACTTTGTAACTTAAGGCAGCATCGTTTCATCATTAAAAAAGAATTTTTGGGTAGGGATCGTTTCCTGCATTACCAGACAGCACTGTCTGGTTTTTTAAAAAACAGGTACGTTTTATTGGATAATACTCATTGATCCGGGTCTATACCAGGTAACGCTCGATCTCTGTTTTCAGCTGGGCAAAGGAGACCGGTTTTACCAATACACCGAGATGCGGGTCTTTGAGAAGTGCCATTTTTTCCTCTATCGATGGAGAAGCAGTAAAAAGAATGACCGGTATTTCCCGCATATTTAATTCCCCGCGGAGTTTTTCTAAAAATTCCCATCCGTTGATCGGCGACATCATGACATCCAGCAGGATAAGGGCTGGTGGTTCGAGTTTCACGATTTCAAGTGCTTCGAGCCCGTTTGCCATCAGGATCGGCTCATATTTGAGTTTTCGGATCAACATATCCATGAGATCGAGGATGGGCTGATCATCCTCTACTATCATAATTTTGCGCGTCATGTTACTCAAAGTTCCACTGGCTTTTGCTTCGGAAGGTGAATGGAAAATGTACTCCCGATGTTCACGATGCTGTCCACGCTGATATATCCCTTGTGCATCTTGATGTATTTTTTTGCAATCGAGAGGGAAAGCCCGATGCGTTCGTATTTCTTTCTGGGAGTTCCCTCATCGGTTTCCTGGAATGGTTCAAAGATCTCATCCAGCTGGGTATCCGTAATACCATAACCATTGTCCTGGATGGAGAGCCGGTGTAGTTTGTCAAAAGCGGAAGCCTGGTACCCGATCCGAATCTTTCGTGGGGGGGTAGAGTAATTCACTGCATTGGAAAGCATTATATCAATTACTGTTGCGATCTTGTTCTCATCAGCTTCGAAGGTGAGATCAGGAGGGACGGCAATCGTGATCTCTGCATGTTCTTTGTATCCACCTTTTTCGATAACCTTATTGAGCAGGTCAGGAACAGAGAATTCCGAGTAATTCAGGGGCACGTTTCCGGTATCGAGCACGGAGAGTTCAAGCATCTGGTTGATGATCTGGCGCTCCCGATCAACTCCCTTGGCGCAACGGTCCAGGATGAGCCGCGTCTCTTCGGTGATCCCGAATGCTTTTGGATCCTGCGTAAGCATTTCGATATAGCCCATTATCGGTTGCAGGGGGGTACGTAAGTCATGGGCAACCGAGCTGATGATGGTCTGCCGCCGTTCGTTGTCCTGTTGGATACGTTCCTGCAGTATATTCTGTTCCGTGATATCTATGAGGTTGATAAGCACTGCAGGTACCCCTTTCTGCAGTATACGGGTAAAAAACAATGATGCAAGGCGGGCATCACCGGATTTTGTAAGTATTTTGAATTCGGTCCTGACAGGGAGTGGTGATTGTGTCTCTGCTAAATGGCAGGTGTTCAGGAAGACGTCCTGGTCTTCCGGGTGGATAATGGGGGTTGTTTCTTTGTCCAGGAGTTCTCCGGGTTCGTAGCCGGAGAATGCCACAAAGGAATGATTCACGTACACGATCTTCTGGTTACGTATGATCATGATGCTCGTCGGAGATCCATCGGTCAGCTGCCGGAACTGGGCATAGTTATCATTCGCTTCCTCCTCGGCGAGCTTGTATTTGTTCATATCCATGACCGAGCAACTGACAAGGTTCCCGATAATCCGGCACCATGAAAGGTTCACCCAGGTAGTTTTTTTGTTTTTCGTGACAAAACGGGTCTCAAAATGGGTTACTTTCTGGCTGGATCCCAGGTATTCAAAGAATCTCTGCCGGTCTTCAGGTAAAGAGAAGAGATCTGCAAATGTCACCTGCGTAAGATCTTTCTCTGAATATCCCAGCATGGTCTTAAATTGGGAATTCGAGAGCTGGATTTTAAAGGTATTCTGGTCAAAAACAACGATCCCCACCAGAGAGTTTTCAAAAATACTGCGGAAACGTGCTTCGCTGGCATTCGCTTTTTCGGCAAAATAGGCAACGAGGGCGGTAATGCCGATGAACAGGATTGCCTGTAATGTGGTATATATAAACCCGCTCAGGCTGGGAACCATGTAGAGGGTGGCAAGGATCTCGTATACTACCGCACAGATAAATGCGAGGTAGAGTCCTTTCCGTGGGTAGAAATATGCCGTATAAAGGAGAGGGAAATAGAATATCTGGATGAAAATGGTCTCACCCAGCCGGGAGAGTGAGAACCAGGTGATGCAGATACAGCAAAGGGTAAGGGAGGTGATCACAATAAACCGGGCAAGATCTGAATGTGAAATAGAATATCCAGAGAATTCGATGTGCCGTTCCATGTCTACTTTCAGTTTACATTTTCAGAGTTTATAAATATGCCATTTTGTTTTTAATTGAAAACCTGCCGTGAATTTTATCATTTAATAAATTATTCTGGTCATGGTTTGGTAGATTATTAGCATGAAATGGTGGCAGTAATGGATGAGATAGGTGAATATTTGTGGTATCATAAATTTGGACTGTCAAAAAAATGTGTTTCAAGTGCACAGAGGTGAGAGTTTTTCGATAACCCGTTCGACCTGCCGGACTGAAGTACCAATGTAGGTGTCCGGATTGAGAAGTGCAGCAATGTCTGTTTTTGAGAAGTAACGAAGTATTTCAGGATCCAGTCCCAGCACATCGGCAAGCGGGCGTTCTTCGACAAGTGCCTGCATGCTTGCGACCCGGACCCGTTCATGTGCATCCTGGCGGTTCATGCCCTTTCTGGTGAGTTCAATCATGACGGACTCTGCCATGTTGATACCATGGAGGAACGCAAGGTTACGACGGATCGCTGCCCGGTTGATCACCAACCCATCAAGCACGGTTGTCATCACCCGGATGCAGTGGTCCGTCAGGATGGATGCCTCAGGGAACAACACCCGTTCGCAGGAAGAGTTGGTTAAGTCGCGTTCGTCCCAGAGGGTATTGTTCTGGAGTGCCGGTTCAACTGCTGCACGTACGATCCGGGCAAGACCGCAGACCTGCTCTGATTTGATGGGATTGCGCTTGTGTGGCATAGTAGATGATCCCACCTGGTGTGCACCGAAGGCTTCTTCTACCTCACCAATCTCGGTCCGCTGGAGCGAGCGGGTCTCGATCCCGATCTTATCGAGCGTTGTTGCCACATTTGCACAGAACATGAAATATTCTGCATACCGGTCACGGGAGATTACCTGATTGGAGACGTCAACTGAACTGATACCGAGTATCCCCATCATGGTTGACTGGATCTCCATTGCCTTTGGCCCGAGCGCTGCCTGTGTACCAACGGCACCAGTCAGCTGCCCGACCACGACACGGGGACGGAGCTGCTCGAGGCGTTCGATGTGCCTCCCGACTTCGCTTGCCCAGATCGCAAACCGCAGACCGTAGGTGGTCGGGACACCGTGCTGTCCGTGGGTCCTGCCGATGCAGACAAGGGATTTTGTCTGATCTGCTCTTTTCAGGAGCACTTTGAGGAGGAAGCGCAATTTCTCATCAATCAGGGTGAGTGCCTGCCGGAGCTGCAGCCCGGTAGCGGTATCAAGCATATCGTTGCTTGTTGCGCCATAATGGACCCATCGCCCGGCATCCCCGCAGACTTCGGAGATCGCTTTCACGATTGCCATCATGTCGTGGTTGATCTCGAGTTCGATTGCCTTTGCCCGTTCCAGCGATGCTTCCGGTGCGTGCTTTTCAATCCCGGCGGCGGCTTCGGCAGGAATCATGCCGTGTGCCGCTTCAGCTTTTGCAAGCGCAACCTCGGCTGCAACCACACAGGCAAACCGGTACTTCTCACTCCATACGGCACGCATCTCCGTTGTGCCGTACCGCTCCTCGATGGGGTGGACTGCCATAAGAACAGATCTGTTGTTTATGGATATAGTGTTTGATGATCTGGGGGGTTGGTAATTAGAACGGACAAAATACTGTGGGATTCTCCAGACAAAGGTGCTGAATTTTCGCGAATTAGTGCCAAAAATCCTGAAAAAGCCAATCGGAGCCAATAGAGGGCTTAAAATGGATCTTCTTTTGGTTATACCTGACCTCTGTTTTGGACCTGGTATTATCTATACAACCAATCTTCTCTTCCAATACCCTTTTTCTCCGATGTGATCGATTTGGCGGACCATAGAGGGCATTTGCCGGGTGATTGCGACATCCTATGACCATTTATGAGGCGGCAGAAACGGTGACGAAAATAACCCTGCTAAAGACGCATGCCAAAATACCGATATATAGGGTTATTTTGGCAAAATAACCGATTAAAACAGTATTTTTTATAAGTGTTGACACCAACCCCTTTTAGATCCCCCAAATGGGATCGGAAACCGGTAATCGGAGCTCGTATCGGCCTCCAAATAGATCATCTTTCAAGGAAAAAATCTGCCCCTCTATGCCCGGATTGGTATATTCCAAAGACTCCATGTCCAAAAAAACCCAGAATTGAGCATCATATAATGCCCTCCAGAGCCTCACAGACGCGTTATGGGGTTACCCATTTTTTCACCATACTTCAGTATGTTTTTAGCAAGAAACGGTCACTAAACGCATCTGTAATCCTCATAAAAAATCGTCCTTTTGCCAAAATAACGATAATTCTTCGACTTTATGAAAATGAGCCCGATTTAGCCTCCGTTTGGAGATGTATGACACCAATCGGAACACGTAATGGGCTCCGATTGGTCCAAGTCATGAAAGGTGGTTTTGAGGGAGGTTCAGATAATCGGGATTCTTGTTCAGGACACCAGAGATACTTTCCAGGAGAAAACCACATTACTTCTCCTGACCGATCCTTTCTAAAAGCTGTTTTGTGTGCGACCCGTTCCAGTAAAGCCGCCTGCACTGACTGCACCAGAAAAACGTAAACCCGGTCAGGTCCTGGGGAGCATACTCCGCACCGACAATCTCTTCATCAGTTGCCGTTCGAAGCGGTGTGTTGCACAGCGAGCAGCGGTCCATCACAAGCCTGCGCTCAATCAAACCGCGTTCGACCAGTTGCTGCACCTGCTCCAGAACGTCATCAGAGTTAATCAGGACAGCCCGGTCCTTCCCGCGGTGTGCAAGCTCGGTATCCCGGGTAAGAAGGATCCGGCCCTCCCGCTCAGCATAGGATAACAGCAGCGTATCTTCTTTTGTATTACCCTCTTCAAACCCGTTCGCGCTCACCGTATTGTAACCCATGAAGCGGAGGTACCGCGTGAGGGTTCCCAGCATCCGGTCGGTGATGAATCGTGGTTCAGGAGACATGACGCACGATCTCGATCTTCTCACCGCAGTTCCCGCATTGCTGGCCATCGAGGGAAACAATGCGGCTGGAAAAACCCTGCCGCTCAATGAGGATTGTCCCACAGGCCGGGCAGTAGGTGTTCTCGTAAGGGTTGTTGTACACATTGCCAAGATACGGGAAGCGGAGCCCGAGGTCTTTTGCCATCTTATAGATCTTCTGTAACGTGGCAACGGGGGTTGCACCACGATCGGTCATCTTGTAATCCGGGTGGAACGCTGAGAAGTGCATCGGGGTTGCCGGTCCGAGATGTTCAATCACCCAGCGGATCAGCCCTTCCATTTCCTCCCGGCTGTCATTGAGACCGGGAATAACGAGCGTAACTGTCTCGAGATGCATACCGAGTTCCCGTGCAAGAGCAGCGGAATCAAGCACCGGCTGCAACCGGGCACCGCAGACTTTCTTGTAAAAATCGTCTTTGAATGCCTTGATATCCACCCGGAATGCCCCGAGCATAGGGGAAAGTTCCCGCAGGGCCTCCTCCGTGATATACCCGTTTGTCACGTAAATAGTTCCAAGACCTTTTTTCCGGGCAAGCACTCCCATATCAAGTGCATACTCATGCCAGATAGTCGGTTCATTGTAGGTCCATGCAATACTTACACTCCTGCTGGCAAGGGCCCGCTCGACTCCTTCTTCCGGCGAGAGGTTGCGCAGGTGCGAATCCTCAAAGGTCGCCCGTGAGATATGCCAGTTCTGGCAGTGCTGGCAATGGAAGTTGCAACCGATACTCCCCAGCGAATAAGAAAGCGTGCCCGGCAGGTAATGGAAAAGGGGTTTTTTCTCGATCGGGTCAACAGCCTCTGCACTGATCTTACCGTAGGTGCCGGCATACAGCATACCATTCTCATTCAGCCGCACACCACAGATCCCATGGCTCCCCTCCGGTATGGCACAGCGGTGGATGCAGAGAGAGCATTTCACCGCATTGTTTTCACCTTTTGCATATTGGCGCGCTTCGTGCATGAGAATCCTCAGACCCGATAAAAAACAAATCAATCGTTACAGTTCTTTGTCTTCAGAAGAAACTTCTTCATCCGTTTCCAGAACAAACGACCCGCGGTATTTGCAGCTCTTGCAGACATAAACCTGACCCATATACCCTCCGACAACCGGAAAGATATCGTGGCTTTTGCAGACAGGACAATACAACATATTCAACAACTCTATATGAACATCCGGTACAAAAACTAGTGCAATGAAGACGGTTGTAATCTCCCTTGGCGGCTCAATTTTAATCCCATCACTTGAGAAGAACACTATCCAGAAATATGTTCCGGTACTTGGAGAGATTGCAGAACACCACCGCTTATTTGTTGTTGTTGGCGGGGGTGGCGAAGCCCGTCGCTATATCACCGTGGCCCGCAATCTCGGTATTGACGAGGGCACGTCAGATGAAATCGGCATCCTCGTCACGCGGCTGAATGCAAACCTGCTCATCGCGGCGCTGGGGGATGCCGCCTATCCAAAAGTAGCAGAGAGTCATGCCGAGGCAAAAAAGTTTGCCGAATCCAATAAAATCGTTGTCATGGGGGGAATTACCCCGGGCCAGACAACGGACGCTGTTGCTGCGGTCCTTGCTGAGCGCGTGGGCGCATCGGTTTTTATCAACGTTACTTCAGTTGATGGCATTTATTCCGCTGATCCCAAAAAGGATAAAAAAGCAAAACGATACGAAACGCTGACGCCCAAACAGCTGCTCAAAATCGTTGGCGGCACCGGCCTGACTGCAGGATCCAATACAGTGCTCGATATCATTGCCGCCCGTGTTGTCGAGCGCAGCCATATCCCGCTGGTAGTGCTTGACGGGCGAGATCCTGATAACCTTTCCCGCGCGATACTTACCGGCACATTCAAAGGCAGTATCGTCAGCGAGAAAAAGAGCAGGGTCCTTCCTCTCTGAAAGGTTCCTTTGCATGGCCAGGGAACCATTACGTATTTTTATGTTCCCGACACAGGTATGATGGCACGGGGTAGTAGGGTAGCCTGGTCCATCCTAGAGCGTTTGG
>Ga0209048_10003980_pt1 | contig 14209 bp, 15 predicted proteins | sample FrelakmetCRP12CR_FD_187146 | JGI IMG/M metagenome (GOLD analysis project Ga0209048, IMG submission 187146) | Freshwater lake sediment microbial communities from the University of Notre Dame, USA, for methane emissions studies - CRP12 CR (SPAdes)... | ecosystem: Environmental > Aquatic >... | reverse complement strand
TATTGTCCTTGAGTGCGACCGCAGCGCATGCGTTACGCTGCGGCCATGTGCTCGTCTCAGTGGGCGATCGCAAGTTTGAAGTGCGCAATAAATGCGGTGATCCCGCTGCCATAGAGGAGCGGATCGAATATCAAATTCTCGGGACGCCGGATCGGTACTTTCGCAGTCACCCGGGCTACGATCAGGCCTACATACCCATCCAGGTCGAAGAGTGGACCTACAATTTTGGGCCGCACCGATTCATGCAGTTGCTGCGGTTTGAAAATGGCGTGCTCACACAAATCCAGAACCTTAGCTGGGGGTATCAGTAAGTATTGGCAAGTTTTGCTTAATCTCCCAAAACCCCTTGCCGCCGATACCGACCCCGGTTAACGTTGTGCCAAATCGCAGTGGCAGCTACAAACAGGCTGGTAGGCATGAACGCAAACTTTCTGGACTTTGAAAAACCCATCGCCGAACTGGAGGAAAAGCTGGAACAACTGCGCCGGCTCTGCAACGACACGGAACTCGACATCAGCGATGAGATGGCTCACCTGGAAACCAAGAGCAAGTCGCTGACGGCGTCTATCTTTGCCGCTTTAACACCCTGGCAAATCGCCCAGCTTGCCCGCCATCCCGCCCGCCCCTATACCCTGGATTATGTGGAACGCATCTTCACCGATTTCCAGGAATTGCAGGGCGACCGCCTGTTTGCCGATGATCACGCCATCGTCGGCGGGCCGGCGCGCCTGGACGGGCGGCCGGTGATGATCATCGGCCATCAGAAAGGCCGCGACACCAAGCAGAAGCTCTATCGCAATTTTGGCATGCCACGCCCGGAAGGTTATCGCAAGGCCCTGCGTCTGATGAAGATGGCCGAGCGCTTCAGCCTGCCCCTGTTCACCTTCATCGACACCCCCGGCGCCTATCCCGGCATTGGCGCCGAAGAGCGTGGCCAAAGCGAGGCCATCGCTCGCAACCTGTTCGAGATGGTGCCACTGCGCACCCCGATCATCTGCACCGTGATCGGCGAAGGGGGCTCCGGCGGCGCCCTGGCCATCGGCGTGGGTGATCAGGTATTGATGCTCAAGTACAGCACCTATGCGGTGATTTCTCCCGAAGGTTGCGCATCCATTCTCTGGAAAAGCGCCGACAAGGCTCCCGAGGCCGCCGACGCCATGGGCATCACCTCGGACCGCCTGAAGAAACTGCGACTCATCGACACGATCGTTGAGGAACCCCTGGGTGGCGCCCACCGGGATATACCTCGGATGGCGGAAAATCTCAAGGCCGCCTTGCTGGCGACCCTGGCGGAACTGGATAAACTGCCCATGGACGCCTTGCTGGCACACCGTTATCGGCGCCTGATGAGCTACGGGACCTTCAAGGAATGAGTCCATCGCTCCCCCTGACCGGGACCTAAACGGTGGGTCTTGCCGTCACCTCCCTCCAGCAACTGCTGGCCGCCCGCCCCCCTATCCAACGTCTGATCGTGGCCTACAGCGGCGGGGTCGATTCGCACGTGCTTTTGCACCTGCTGGCGACCCAGCGCGATGCCCTGGATGGCCGGCTGCTGGCGGCGATTCATGTGGATCACGGCTTACATCCTGACTCCCGGCAGTGGGCGATGCATTGCCAGCAGGTCTGCCGGGAACTGGACGTCAGCTTCAGCAAGTTGAGGGTGGACGCTCGCCCATTGACTGGAGAAAGTCCCGAAGCCGTCGCCCGCCGCGCCCGTTACCAGGCATTGGAGGAACTGCTGGACGCTCGGGATGCCCTGCTCACCGCCCATCACCGGGATGATCAGGCCGAAACCTTGCTCCTGCAACTGCTGCGCGGATCCGGACCGCATGGCTTGGCGGCCATGCCAATGGGTGCCCCGCTGGGGCAGGGCTGGCTGCTGCGCCCACTGCTGGACGCGGACCGCACCGAAATCCTGGCGTATGCCAGAGATCACGATTTGACGTGGGTGGAAGACAGCAGTAACGCCGATCAAAATCTGGACCGCAACTATCTGCGCCACGCAATCCTGCCTCACCTCAAGGCCCGCTGGCCAGAGGCTACGCGCAGCCTGGCGCGGTCCGCCCGCTGGTGCGCCGAGACCGCCGAGTTACTGGACGCCCGTGCCGATGAGGACCTGGTCATGGCCACCGCCGGCCGCCCCGACTGTCTGAATATTCCCATGCTGCGTACCCTCGACGAAGCGCGTCAGCGCAATGCCCTGCGCCGCTGGTTCCGGCACCTGCAACTGCCCTCGCCTACCGCGCCGCATCTGCGTCACATCCTTCATGACGCCATCGCCGTCACGCGCGACCGCCGGCCCTTGATCCACTGGCCGGGCGGCGAGGTTCGGCGTTACCGGGAGCATTTGTTCGCGATGGCGCCACTGCCCCCCCATGATCCCACCCAGGCCTTTGCGCTGGCGATAGCAACCGCTCTGTCCATTCCCCACCTTGGCCGCCTGCGCATTCATCCGGCGCAAGGAGCGGGGGTGTTGGCGACAGCGCTGGCTGGGCGCCCGCTTACGGTGCGGTTTCGCCGCGGCGGGGAGCGCTTCCGGCCGGTCGGACGCCGGCATGGCCAGGAGCTGAAAAAGCTCTTGCAGGAAGCCGGCGTGCCGCCCTGGGAACGGGACCGGCTGCCGCTTTTGTACGTCGATGAACGGCTGGCGGTGGTGGCTGGGCTGTGGGTTGCGGCGGACCTTGCGGCTGGACCGGACGCGGCCGGCCTGGTTTTGGAATGGCAAAAACCGTCGGCATCTGATAACGTGTAAAATTGTTTTTAACCACTCTTCTTCTCAGGCATGACTCGATTCATTTTTATAACCGGTGGTGTGGTTTCCTCCCTGGGCAAGGGCATCGCCGCCGCGTCCCTGGCTGCCATTCTGGAAGCCCGTGGGGTGAAAGTCACCATCATCAAGCTGGACCCCTACATCAACGTAGATCCGGGGACGATGAGTCCTTTCCAGCATGGCGAGGTGTATGTCACCACCGACGGGGCCGAGACCGACCTCGACCTCGGCCACTACGAGCGCTTCGTGCGGATGACCACCAGCCGGCGCAATAACTTCACCACCGGGCGCATTTACGAGAACGTCATTCGCAAGGAACGCCGGGGGGAATACCTGGGCGCAACCGTGCAGGTCATCCCCCACATCACCGACGAGATCAAACGCTGCATCCGCCTGGGGGCCGGCGACGCCGAAATCGTGATGGTGGAAATCGGTGGCACCGTTGGTGATATCGAGTCCCTGCCGTTTCTGGAGGCCATCCGACAACTGGCGCTGGAACTCGGCCATGACCGTTCCCTGTTCATGCACCTGACCCTGCTGCCCTATATCAAGTCCTCCGGGGAACTGAAAACCAAACCTACCCAGCATTCCGTCAAGGAACTCCGCTCCATCGGCATCCAACCAGACATTCTGCTGTGCCGCTCGGATCGGGAAATCCCCGCCGAGGAACGGCGCAAGATCGCCCTGTTTACCAATGTCGAGCAAAAAGCCGTCATCTCCGCCCTGGACGCCGACAGCATTTACCGGATTCCGCTGTTGCTGCACGCCGAGGGCCTGGATGACATCGTGGCGCAGAAACTGCGACTGGAACTGCCGCCCGCCGATCTGTCGGAGTGGGAACGAGTGGTGCAGGCCATCGACCATCCCAAGGACAAGATCGACATCGCCATGGTAGGCAAATACGTAGACCTGACGGATGCGTATAAATCCCTGAACGAAGCCCTGCTGCATGCCGGCATCCACACCGGCACCAAGGTCGACATCCACTACATCGACTCCGAAGATATCGAGAAGGAAGGCACTGACTGCCTGGTTGGAATGGACGCCATCCTGGTGCCTGGCGGTTTTGGGGTGCGCGGCGTGGAGGGCAAAATCGCAGCGGTCCGCCATGCGCGGGAAAACCGGGTTCCCTATCTCGGCATTTGCCTGGGGATGCAGGTGGCGGTGATCGAATTCGCCCGTCATAAAGCAGGGCTGGAAGGCGCCCACAGCACCGAATTTCGCAAGGATACCCCGCATCCGGTCATCGCGTTGATCACCGAGTGGACCACCCGGGAGGGCGCCGTGGAGCACCGTAGCGAGGACTCCGACCTGGGCGGCACCATGCGCCTGGGCGCTCAACCTTGCCGCTTACTGGAAGGCACCCTGGCCCGCGCCACCTACGGCAAGGAGTTGATCACCGAGCGGCACCGCCACCGCTACGAACTCAACAACCGTTATCTCAACGTGCTGGAGAAGGCCGGCCTGGTCTTTTCCGGGCGCTCCCTGGACAACCACCTGGTCGAAATGATTGAATTGCCGGATCATCCGTGGTTTCTGGCCTGCCAGTTCCATCCGGAATTCACGTCCACGCCGCGGGACGGTCATCCCTTGTTCCGCGGGTTCGTGCAGGCAGCCCTGAAATTCCGTCAGCAAGCGCATACCGAGGCGGTAGCCCCATGAATCTGTGCGGTTTCGATGTGGGTCTGGACCGGCCCCTGTTTCTGATTGCCGGCCCCTGCGTCATCGAGAGCGAGCAGTTAGCCCTGGATACCGCGGGCATGCTCAAGGAAGTCGCCGCGCGGCTCAACATCCCCTTCATCTATAAGTCATCCTTCGACAAGGCCAACCGTTCCTCATACCAGAGCTACCGGGGTCCAGGCATTGAGGAAGGCTTGCAAATTCTGGAGACGGTCAAGGCCGAGATCAAGGTGCCGGTACTCACCGATGTGCATGAGGACACGCCGCTCGCCGAGGTAGCCGCCGTGGCGGATGTGTTGCAGACCCCGGCGTTTCTGTGCCGGCAGACCAATTTCATCCAGAACGTGGCCCACCAGGGCAGGCCGGTGAACATCAAAAAAGGCCAGTTTCTGGCGCCCTGGGACATGGCCAACGTGGTCGCAAAAGCCCGCGCCACCGGCAATGAGCAGATCATGGTCTGCGAGCGAGGGGTATCCTTTGGCTATAATAACCTGGTGTCCGATATGCGCGCCCTGATGGTGATGCGCGCCACCGGCTGTCCGGTGGTGTTCGACGCGACCCACTCGGTGCAACTGCCCGGCGGTCAGGGCCACGCTTCCGGGGGACAGCGGGAATTCGTACCGGTACTGGCCCGCGCTGCCGTCGCCGCTGGGATCGCCGGTCTATTCATGGAGACTCATCCGGATCCCGATAAGGCCCTGAGCGACGGTCCCAACGCCTGGCCTTTGGCAAAGATGGAGGCACTGCTTGCTACGCTCAAGAGCCTGGACGAAACGGTCAAGCACCATGGCTTTATAGAATCTGGACTGTAGAATTGAGAGGTGGTCCCACCCATCGCCATACCTTAGGACTATCCTGATGCAAGCATGGCCATGTCGCGGGTAAACCCACTCCCGCATCCCGTTATTATCCCTTAACCTGTTCATTGAGGAGCGATTATCGATGTCTGCAATTAAAGCGATTCAAGGCCGTGAGATTCTGGATTCCCGCGGTAATCCGACAGTGGAGGTGGACGTCATCCTGGCCTCCGGCGCCAAGGGCAGCGCGGCGGTGCCTTCTGGCGCCTCCACCGGCAGCCGCGAGGCGCTGGAGCTGCGCGACGGCGACAAGGGCCGCTATCTGGGCAAGGGCGTGCTGAAAGCGGTCGCTAACGTCAACGGCGAATTGCGTAGCGCCCTGGTCGGCGTGGAAGCGGTCGACAATCAGGCCGCCATCGACGAGAAGATGATCGCCCTGGACGGCACCCCCACCAAGAGCCGCCTCGGCGCCAACGCCCTGCTGGGCGTGTCCATGGCGGTCGCCCATGCCGCCGCCGCCGAGAAGGGCGTGCCGCTGTACAAGTACCTGAATCCCACCGGCCCCTATCATCTGCCGGTGCCGATGATGAACATCCTGAACGGCGGCGCCCATGCCGACAACAGCGTGGACATGCAGGAATTCATGATCATGCCGATCGGCGCGCCCAGCTTCCGCGAGGCGCTGCGCTGGGGCGCGGAAGTGTTCCATGCCTTGAAAGCGGTGCTCAAGAAGCAGGGCATGAATACGTCGGTCGGCGATGAAGGCGGCTTCGCCCCCAATCTGCCCTCCAACGAAGCGGCCCTGGAAGTGGTCATGGAAGCCATTCGCAATGCCGGCTATACCCCGGGCAAGGACATCTACATTGCCCTGGACTGCGCCAGCTCCGAGTTTTACAAGGGCGGCAAGTACGTGCTGGAAGCCGAGGGCAAGTCCTTCACCTCCGCCGAATTCGCCGACAAGCTGGCCGACTGGTTCGGCCGCTATCCCATCGTCTCCATCGAGGACGCCATGGATGAAAGCGACTGGGATGGCTGGGCTTACCTGACCAAGGTGCTGGGCAAGAAGGTGCAACTGGTCGGCGACGATCTGTTCGTGACCAACACCTCGATCCTCAAGCGCGGCATCGACCAGGGCATCGCCAACTCGATTCTGATCAAGGTCAACCAGATCGGCACTCTGACCGAGACTCTGGCGGCGATCAACATGGCCACCGCCGCCGGTTACACCTCCGTGGTATCGCATCGTTCCGGCGAGACCGAGGACACCACGATTGCTGATTTGGCCGTGGCCACCGCCGCCAGCCAGATCAAGACCGGCTCGCTCAGCCGCTCTGACCGCGTCGCCAAGTACAACCGTCTGCTGGTGATCGAGGAAGAACTGGGCGCCGCCGCTGCCTATCCCGGCCGGGCCGCCTTCAAAGTCTTCAGAGACTGAGCAGCAACATGGATGATGTATGGGGCGATCAACTGGTCGCCCCTAACTCGGCGGGCTGGATATCCTCTCAATACTCTCTCGGCATGCGGATTTTAATCGCGGTCTTAATCGCGCTGTTATTGTTCCTGAATGTCCTACTCTGGAAATTCGATGACCGGGGCCTGCGTCAAATGCGCGCGCTGGAAATCGCCGTACAGGCCCAAAAGGCCGAAAACGCAGCCTTGACCGAGCGCAACAGCGCCCTGGAAGCGGAGGTCAAAAGCTTGAAAGAAGGGCTGGACGCCGTGGAGGAACGGGCGCGTGCCGATTTGGGCATGATGCGTAAAGGCGAGACTTTCTTCCACCTGCTGGAAGAGTCGCCCTCCACTCCGGCGCCGGCGGCCACACGCCCCTCACCCAGGCCATGACCGAGAGGCCCTGTTGGGCGGTGGTGCCCGCCGCGGGTATTGGCAACCGCATGGGCGCCGCCATGCCTAAACAATATTTACCGCTGGCCGGGCGCACCGTCATTGAGCACAGCCTAGGCACCTTGCTGAACCATCCGCGCATCGGCGGCGTGGTCGTGGTGATCGGCGGCACCGATGCCCGCTGGGATACCCTGCGGCTGGCTGCCGGCAAACCCCTGCTCCGGGCAACCGGCGGTGAGGAACGCTGCCAGTCGGTACTGAACGGTTTACAATCCCTGCAAACCCATGCACGGCCGAATGACTGGGTGCTGGTTCATGATGCCGCCCGCCCCTGCCTGCGGACCGCGGATTTGGATAGATTGATCGATACCCTGACCGACGATCCGGTGGGCGGACTCCTGGCGATGCCGGTACGGGATACCATGAAGCGGGCGGATGGTGCGGGACGCATCAGCGCCACAGTGGAGCGCAGCGGGCTCTGGCATGCCCAGACGCCGCAGATGTTTCGCTTGGGGCTGTTGCTGGAAGCCCTGCGGGCGGTTCTGCAACGGCACCTGTTCGTCACCGATGAGGCCGCCGCGGTGGAAGCGCTGGGTCTCGCCCCCCGCGTGGTCGAGGGTCATACCGACAATATCAAGATTACTCATCCAGAGGATCTGGCCCTGGCCGAGTTCTACCTGGCGCACCGGCAACCCTGATAGCGGAATAGCAGAGATCTGCATGCGTATCGGCCACGGTTTTGATGTACATGCCTTCGGCACGGGCGACTGCATTACGCTGGGTGGAGCGTGCATTCCCCATAGTCATGGCCTGGTAGCCCATTCCGACGGCGACGTGCTGCTGCATGCCCTCTGCGACGCTCTGCTGGGCGCGGCGGGTCTGGGTGATATCGGCCAACACTTCCCGGACCGCAGCGCCGCGTTCAAAGGTATCGATAGCCGCATCCTGTTGCGCCGGGTGGCGACTTTGTTAAACGAACAGGGTTGGGAAGTTGGCAACGTGGATGCCACCATCATCGCCCAGTCACCCCGCATGGCTCCCTTTATTGCGGCCATGCGCGAGCATATCGCCAGCGACCTGCGTATCCAGGCAACCCAGGTCAATATCAAGGCCACCACCACCGAACGCCTAGGTTATATTGGCCGTGACGAAGGCATCGCGGTCCATGCCGTGGCCCTGTTAACGCCGCATCTGGATACCCTGCGGTGAGAGGATAGGCATCCCAATCTCGCGGTCACCTCCGCCGCCTGAGCAGCACATAGACAGCGCCGGTACCGCCATCCACGGGGCGCGCCGAACAAAACGCCAGCACTTCGTCGCGCTGTCGCAACCAGTGGCTGACCTTTTGTTTCAAAACTGGCCCCTTATGCCGGGAACGGTTACCCTTGCCATGAATGATACGCACACAACTCATGTTATTGCGCTGCGAGGCATTGATAAAGGCCGCCATGGCCTGACCGGCCATGGCCACCGTCATACCGTGCAGGTCCAAGACGGCGCTAACCCGGAAATGGCCGCGTTTTAGCTTGCGCAACACGGTGTGCTGCATACCCTCACGGCAGTACTGGATTTCCTCCCCAGTCTCCATGTCGGCGGGCTCGAAATAATTCGAAACCATGTCCTTCAAAACCTGACGCTCATCGCTGAGGGTAGAGTAAGGAACCGGTGCCGGACCATTACCGCGCGCAGGTTCGACCCGGTCGTGGCGCAGCCGCTTGACGGGCCCCACGGATTGGCGAAACAATTGTCGATCTTCCCGATCCAGATCAAATAATTTGGTCATTGACGCCTCGGGTCGTTAAATCGAATCAGTATAAATATAATTGGTTCTGCCCGTATCTTTGACTTTATCTAAGGGGTATGGTTTTGGTACGCTGGCTCGCAACAGGAGAATGAGTGACGTCAATGAGGATTCTGGTCAGTAACGATGATGGTTATCAAGCAAAAGGCATCATCTGCCTCGTCGCCACTCTACGGGAAATCGCTGAAGTTACTGTGGTGGCGCCGGACCGGGATCGCAGCGGCGCCAGCAACTCTCTGACCCTCAAAAATCCGCTCTACGTTACCCGCCATGAAAACGGCTTCAGCAGCGTTGAAGGAACCCCAACGGATTGCGTTCACCTGGCCATTACCGGCCTCCTGCAGGAGGAACCCGACATGGTGGTATCGGGAATCAATGCCGGTGCCAACATGGGCGATGATGTTATTTACTCAGGGACGGTGGCGGCGGCCATGGAGGGACGGTTCCTGGGGCTGCCGGCGTTGGCGATTTCCCTGGCCTCCTCCCAACCCGAACATTTCGAGACCGCCGCCCGGGTGGCCAAGCAACTGGTGCTCCGGCTGCGGGAAAATTCTTTGCCGGCGGATACCATCCTCAACGTGAATGTACCCGATCTACCTTGGGAACAACTGGCTGGCTTTTGCGCCACCCGCCTGGGTAATCGCCATAAATCAGAACCCGTGGTGAAGGATATCGATCCTCGCGGCCGCCCGATTTACTGGGTAGGACCGGCGGGACCAGAGCAAGATGCCGGCCCTGGCACGGATTTTCATGCGGTGCGCAGCGGCTATGTAGCCATTACGCCACTACAGGTGGACCTGACCCGTTACAGCGCGCTGGAGCAGGTGGCTCAATGGCTGGAGATGCAATGAACGCACGGGTTAACCCCCTGAATGGGATCGGGATGACCTCCCTGCGCACGCGCCAGCGGCTGGTGGGGCGACTGCGGGAAGCGGGAATCCGCAACGAGGCGGTGCTGCAGGTGATGGTAGATATTCCGCGCCATCTGTTCGTTGAAGAAGCACTGGCCAGCCGTGCCTATGAAAATACGGCACTCCCCATCGGGTTTGGACAAACCATCTCGCAGCCCTTTATCGTTGCGCTCATGACCGAAGCGTTACTGGACGGCCGCAGCCCCCGCAAGGTGCTGGAGATAGGCACCGGCTCCGCCTACCAGACCGCGGTACTCGCCACCCTTATCGAACAGGTCTACTCCCTGGAGCGCGTTGGTCGGTTGCTGGAACGGGCCGCGGAACGATTGCAGCTGTTGAACCTCAACAATGTACACTTGCAACATGGTGATGGTAGCCTAGGCTGGCTGGAGCATAGTCCTTACGACAGCATTATAGTGACCGCAGCAACCCAGGAAATTCCCCCTCTCTTGCTAGACCAATTATCCGTCGGGGGACTTCTGATCGTTCCGCTTGGCTCCCCAACCAGTCAAGAACTGATCAGGTTGGAACGTAAGATCAACGGCTTCGAAAAGCGGACACTGGGACTGGTGAGCTTTGTGCCCCTGTTGGAAGGCGTGCTCTGAGTGCCTTGCTTTCCCTGCCCCGCTGCCAGGGTATTGAAATGGAATGGGGGCAGCGTCGCTATTGCCTGCCGGAATATTGCTGAGCTGATCGACCATAACAGTCACCATGAAAATTTGTTGAGCGGAATGATGATTCATCGGTGCTTACAATTTGTTGCAATTGCTTTGTGCGCAGCAGGCTTGCTATCTAGCTGTTCCAGCTCATTGGCGCCTGTCGAAGAGGGCAGACGGGGGACACAGGCAACCAGCGAACTGCCGGATAGCTACGTGGTGACACGGGGCGATACGCTTTATGTTATCGCCTGGCGTTATGGCCTGAGCCACAAGGAACTGGCTGCCTGGAATAACCTCGCCTCCCCCGACCGGATATACGCCGGCCAACGGCTGCGGCTTAAACCACCCGGCGCGGTATCCACAGCATCCGGTAGCCCCCCCATCACTGCCATGCCGCCGAAGCCGGCACAACTCAAACCTGACCAGACGGCCAAACTCGACGACACCGTGCAATCGAACACCTCGACCCGCGTGGTGGGGCAAAGAACCTGGGCCTGGCCCACCGATGGCAAAGTAGTCAGCGGCTATCAGCCCGATATCCCGGGCCACAAAGGTATTCAAATTGGCGGTAAACTCGGTCAGCCAGTACGTGCAGCTTCACCCGGAGAAGTCGTTTACAGTGGGAGTGGACTTCCCGGTTATGGAAGGCTTATCATCGTGAAACATTCGGATAGCCTCTTGAGCGCTTATGGTTATCTTGGAAAAATTTTTGTAAAAGAAGGCGATAAGGTAGAAACCGGGCAGTCTATCGCGGAACTGGGCAGCAGCAGTGAAAATGCCCCGATACTGCATTTCGAAATTCGCCAGAATGGCAAACCCATCAATCCCTTTCGCTTTCTGCCAGTGAACGGTGTTGGCGGGCAAGCATGATTTCGCTTAAGTTTAAGAATAGTCAGAAAAAATATAGGTGCCTGCCGATGGGAGATCGCCAGATCACCAAAATCAGGTCAAAACTTTAACCATCAATAGTCGAGGAGGCCGCAATGTCTCGACGGATTAGCCAATCTTCTCAGCGGTTGTTCAGTAGAGATCTACTCGAATCCGACAATGATGAAGTCCTGGCCCAACAAGAAGACATTTTACTGAGTGAGGAGAAAATGAATGATCCCGAGAACGATGATGACGGCGACGCCTCACCCTTGACTTCCTCGAACGCTAAGGAATTTACCCCGGATGAACTGGATGCCACCCGCATGTACTTGGGTGAAATCGGTTTTTCACCGCTGCTAACGGCCGCGGAAGAGGTTTACTACGCTCGTTTGGCTTTGCGGGGCCAAGCCAGCGCTCGCAACCGCATGGTCGAGAGCAACTTGCGACTGGTGGTGAAAATCGCCCGCCGGTACATGAATCGTGGCCTGACCCTGCTGGACCTGATCGAGGAAGGCAATCTTGGTTTGATTCACGCCGTGGAAAAGTTCGATCCGGAGCGGGGTTTCCGCTTTTCCACCTACGCGACCTGGTGGATACGGCAAACCATCGAACGGGCCATCATGAATCAGACCCGCACCATTCGCCTGCCGATCCACATCATCAAGGAAATCAACCTCTATCTGCGTACCGCCCGGCACCTCACCCAAAGTCTCGATCACGAGCCTTCGGCGGAGGAAATCGCCTTGCAGATGGGTAAACCCATCAGCGAAGTCAAACGCATGCTCGGTCTTAATGAACGAGTGACTTCCGTGGATACCCCGATCGGCAAGGACGAGGACCGCTCCCTGCTGGATGCCATTCCCGACGATAACAACCCCGACCCCTCGCAGTTGATTCAGGATGAAGACCTCAACGAGAAACTGGAATTTTGGCTTACCCAGTTGAACGACAAGCAGCGGGTGGTGGTGGAGCGGCGTTTTGGGTTGAACGGCCGGGACCGCGCTACCCTGGAACAGGTGGGCAACGAGATCGGCGTCACCCGCGAACGGGTCAGGCAGATTCAGATCGACGCGCTGCGGCGCCTGCGCAAGATCCTTGAAAGCCAGGGGTTTTCCGAAGCAGTCCTCTACGGATAGCCAACGTTACCGGAAGAGCTATTGTATTTTAGCTATAAGAGCCGCCTATGTGGCGGCTTTTCTGTGAGCGAGTGGCTTGATATTTCATCCCAATGGATATGTATAGAGTATGCCTGACTTCATAGATCTGTTTTTGCACATCGACAGGCACCTGGCGGAATTCGTCGTCCTGTATGGTACCTGGATCTATGCCCTGCTGTTCGCCATCATCTTCAGCGAGACCGGTTTTGTGGTAACCCCCTTTCTGCCTGGCGATTCGCTGCTGTTCGCCGCCGGCTCCTTGGCCGCCATCGGTGAGATGAACGTCCATGCCCTGTTCATTTTGCTCACTTTGGCGGCCGTGCTAGGCAATACCGTCAATTACGTCGTCGGCCATTTTCTGGGTGAAAAGGCATTCACTGAGAATGCCCGTTTCCTGAAGAAGGGATACCTGGACCGGACCCACCGTTTTTTCGAGAAACACGGCGGCAAGGCGATCATCCTCACCCGCTTCGTACCCATCGTGCGAACCTTTGCCCCCTTCGTTGCTGGCGCCGGTACGATGAGTTTTGCGCGCTTCCAGATCTACAACGTCATCGGTGGCGTCGCCTGGACCGCTTCGTTTATCTACGGGGGCTACTTCTTTGGCAACCTGCCCTTTGTTAAGCAGAATTTCACGCTTGTCATTCTGGGTATCATCATCATCTCGATCATGCCCGGCATCATCGAGTATTGGCGCCATCGAGCCAAGCCTCGCTGAGTGTCGATTGCCTGGATGGGCAACCCGCACCGTTATTCCTCGCCCACCAACCGATAGCCGGCGCCCGGTTCGGTTTGCAGATAGCGGGGACGGACGGGATCGGCTTCCAGCTTACGCCTGAGTTGATGCACATAGATGCGCACATAATCCGATTCGCCCTCAGCATTCGGTCCCCAGACCTCCCGCAATAACTGCCGCTGGGTTACTACCTGGCCGGCATGGCGGACCAAGACAGCCAGCAGCTTGTATTGAATGGGCGTCAAATGAATCTCCTGACGGTCAACCCACACGTGACGGTTGAGCAAATCGACGCGCAGCCCGCCGGCTTGAAAGACCGGCACACCTCCCTCACCGGTGCCACGGGCCGCGTGGCGCAAAGCGACCCGCAGCCGCGCTAGCAGTTCGGCCACGCTAAAGGGCTTGGTGAGATAGTCATCGGCGCCTCCATCAAGCCCGCGAATCTTGTCCTGTTCCTGGCCACGCGCGGACAGAATGATGACTGGCACGCTGGTCCACTCACGCAGGCGCTGCAGCATGTCCAAACCATCCATGTCCGGCAACCCCAGGTCCAGCAGGATAATATCCGGCTGCCGCTCCGCGGCCAGCAACAAGCCCTGGCTGCCAGTGCCAGCCTCCAGGCAGCGGAATTGTTGAGCCTCCAGCGCAACGCGCAGAAACCGGCGGATGGAGACTTCGTCCTCGATTATTAAAATACTGGGGTTGCTCTCGGACATGTTTACCTGCCTATCGCTGCCAACCTGGCCAAGCTCCCGTCAGCCACCACCACTGGCGGCGACCGCTGGCAATTCGGCGTCTTTCTGCTTAGCGTCAGATCGTGGTGACTCTTGGGCCTCGAGCGGCAAGGTGAAGCGGAAGACGGCGCCGCCGCCGGGGCGATTTTCCGCCCAGATCCGCCCGCCATGGGCCTCGACGATACCCCGACAGATCGCCAGTCCCAAGCCCGCGCCGCCTTGCCTGCCGTAGCTTTGCCCCCGGTAAAATTT
>Ga0209048_10003979_pt1 | contig 14210 bp, 8 predicted proteins | sample FrelakmetCRP12CR_FD_187146 | JGI IMG/M metagenome (GOLD analysis project Ga0209048, IMG submission 187146) | Freshwater lake sediment microbial communities from the University of Notre Dame, USA, for methane emissions studies - CRP12 CR (SPAdes)... | ecosystem: Environmental > Aquatic >... | reverse complement strand
AGGCGATCGCTGTGGGCGGCATATGCTCGGCGAACCATCTCGAGGCCTGGGGAGTCGATCGCCAGCGGCTTCTCGACGAATACGTGCTTGCCCGCCTCCAAGGCCTCCACGACCAGGCGCGCGTGGGTGTCGTGCCGCGTCGCGATGAACACTACGTTGATCTCTGGCGCGCGCAGCAGTTCCTGGTAGTCGCTGGTTGCCTGATCGGCGTCAAACTTGTTGGCGGCGTGCAAGCTGGTGACCCCTCCGGCGCTGGCGACGGCCTTGATGACCGCCCCCGCCGCCTTGATCGCCGGCAACAGTACCTGCCTGGGAAAATTCCCCGCGCCGATCACCCCGACCACCGGTGTCGCCGGACTGCAGGCCGTGGCGCGGATCGATGTGTGTAGTACCGTCACGCGCGCAGTGGGTGGCGCCCCGCGCGGGTAGGAGAGCACGACGCCGAGGGCGCCGCTGTCTCGCACAATTGCGTCGTAGGCGCGGCCGGCGTCGCCTTGGGGCAGGCGGTGCGAGATCAGGGGCTGAACGTCGAGGGTGTGCTGAGCCAGTGCGTCCAGAACCGCCTCGAAATTGCGCGCCACGGTCCAGCGCACATAGGGCAGCGGATAGTCGCGCGCCTGGGATTCGTAGCTCGGGTCGTACCGTCCCGGACCGTAGGAGCACGCCACCTGGAAGGACAGCTCCTTTTCGTAGAAGTCGCTGCGCAGCAAGTGCAAGCCGACGACGCCGACCAGCACGATGCGCCCGCGCTTGCGGCACATCTGCGCCGCCTGGTGGATGATCTCGTCCGTCGTGGCGCTGGCGGTGATCAGCACGGCATCGACGCCGCGTTCGCCGCTGAAGGCGCGCGCCGCGCGCACCGGGTCGGTGCCATCCTGCGCCGCCACTCCGGCGCAGCCGAACGAACGCACCAGTTCCGCGCGCGCTGGGCTGAGGTCGATGCCCAACACCTGGCAGCCGTGCGCGCGCAGCAGCTGAGCGGCGAGCATGCCGAGCAATCCGAGCCCAACGACGACGAAGCGCTCTCCCAGTGTGGGCTCCAGCAGCCGGATACCGTTGAGGGCGATCGCCCCGAGCACCGTGAAGCTCGCCGCGGCATCGTCGATGCTCTCCGGCACCCGCGCCGCCAGCGTTGCCGGCACGCACACCACCTCGGCGTGCGCGCCATTGGAAGCGACCCGATCGCCAACGTTGAATCCTGCAACGTCACTCCCGACCTCCAGCACGCGTCCGACGTTGCAGTACCCGAGGGGCAGCGGCTCGTCGAGCCGGCTGAACACCGCTTCGAGCGTCGGCATCATGCCGTCGGTGCGGAGCTTATCGAGCACTTGCCGGACACGTTCCGGCTGCGAGCGCGCCTTGCCGATCAGTCCGGCTTGTCCAAACTCGACCAGCATGCGCTCGGTGCCCGGGGAGATCAGGCTTGCGGACGTCTGGATGAGGAGGTGCCCGCGGCGAACGAGTGGGCACGGGACCTCAGCCAACTCGATCTGCCCGCTGCGGAGATGCTGGAGGACTTGTTTCATCAGAGCGCTCGATAGTCGATAGACCAGCGCCGATAGTCAAGAGTCGCAGCGCCAGCGCCGATGGCTACGATGGTATCGAGCTGACCAGTCTCATGGGCGAGCCAGGAGGGGCAGCCCTCGCGCTCCCGTCGCGTCGAGACCTGACCGGAGCTGCCCGACTAGCGCAGCGGGGTGGGAGTCGGGGTGAAGATCGACGTTGCTGTCGGAGTCCCTATCGCCGTACGGAGGGGGTTGGTGTGGGGGAACATGATGGGGTACGCGACGGCGTGCTTGACGGCGTTGGCGAGAACCCAGACAGTGCCCTCCGCGTCGCAGTGGCCGTGGGGGGCATTGTGCGGCTAGACGTGGCGGTGGGTGCGGCCGTCGCGATCGAACCTGCTTGAACAGGCGAGGTTACCGCGGGTAGCGGCATTGTAGAGCTGAGCGACGCCGAGAGCAGACGCTGCTCGCCGGGCGCGAGAGTGACCGGCTGCCTGCCAAAGTGGAAGTCGGGTAGCGCCATGTTCTGCTTGAGCACCGTGGTGATGGCGCTATCAGTGGGGTTGTTGACGGCGACGGCCCACTGGTACTGCGGGTTCGTGATCGTGCCGCCGCTCAGCGCGGTGACCTGGATAAACAGGTTCTGTCCTTGTGCGTCGGCAACGACCGGATGGCCGACCTCGATCTCGGTGAGGGGGACCAGGTCCGGGTACACCGGGACGTAGGCGCGCCCATCCAGGTCGAGCCCGACAGCGCGGTAACGGTTCGCACCGGTGCCGTAATCACCCTTGACGAAACCGTCGAGCTGCCACAAGCCCGCGCTCCAGCGGCGATTGAGCCCGTCGACCATCACCGGCAGCGTGAGGTTGCGCCGGACACTGGGGCGTGGCACCGCGAGGTGCGCCGCATAGTTGCTGGGCTGCACTTCGAACACCCCGGGTGTGTTCAATCGGCGCCCGCGAGCCACACGCACGCCCGCAGGCTTCGTCAGGTACGATCGTTGATCGACGAGCGCCTGCGCACTGTGCGCAGCGGCATCGATTGGGCACCCGACGGACAACAGCTCGTACTCGTACGTCTGCGCAGCTGCGACCTGCAGGTTCGACAAGGCCGCTGACAGGGAAAGCCACTTCACACCCGGCGGCGGCGATACCTGCAGCTGAAGCGGCCCGCCGCGATTGATGAACAGCTGGCTATTGGCAGCTTGTTTACTGTAGAAGCCGAACCAGTCGCCGGTTGCCAGCGTAAAGCTGAGCGTTCCAGACAACGATCCGAGGTCGACATCCTTGAGCACGGTCGAGCCGTTCCCGACCGCGAGGCGCAGGGGCATCGAGGGAATCCAATGCCAGTCGCGCAGCAACTGCAGGCTGTTTACCGTCAGCGCCTGCTTGAAGCTGATGCTGCCGCGGAACAGCGCGGCGTTGCAGCCGGATTGCACGGGAGGCGCCGCCCACCCCACGGGCGGAACACCGACGCTGGGCCGGTCGAACTCGGCGTAGCTCAGCCGGAAATCCATGAGCCGCGACGGGGCGCGTGGTCCGAAGGTGTTCCACGGGGTTGTGGCGCGGACCCGCTCGTCAACGAGCTCATTGCGAATGGACCGCACCGCGACCGCGCCTTCGTCGGCGAACTCCAGCATGGGGGTTTGGTTGTATTGATCGCCGTTCAGCTGGCCACCATCGGCGGTGAGCTTGGGGTTCGAGCCTTCGAAGGTGATCGGAGCGAGAAGGCCGCGCGGCCCGCCGTCCCACGTGCTGCCGGGGTCGGCGATCTCCGGCGCGCGCAGCACCGACATCGGGTAGGGACCGCGCGCCAGATACATGTGGCCGCAGTCGTTGATGCGATCGCTGCAAAACACCGGGGCGAGAGATCCGTCCTTCCACGCGCGCCGCGCGGAGCTGACGGCGCGCCCCCCGGCGACGTCCTGGGCGATCAACACGAGGTTACGTTGGACGCTCCCATCCAGGTGGAGGAGTGTGCTGAACACGGTGTCGCCAGCTAGCTTGTAGCGGCGGTAGAGGTTCTGCCCATCGTAGATCTGAACTTCGCTCAGGCCTTTGGCTGCAGTCACGTAGATCGGCGCCTCCATCAGGCTCCGCCCGGTCACGAAGGGTTCGGCACCCAAGGTTGACACGCGCATGCAGGCGGGCCAGCGCAGGATCAGGGGGCCGTCCGAAGTAAACACGTTAGGGCAGCTGTATTGGCTAGTGTACCCGAGCGCATCCGTCCATAGTAAGTTGGCGGAACGCGCCATCGCGTACGTCAGACCCTGGTCGGCGGTCACCGCTGCGCTGAGCGCGGAAGGTGAAGTGACCAGGTTGACGGCGGCCGGAGCCGCGCTGATGGTGGCTTGCGCGGTCGTCAGATAATCGGTGGTCGCATCATCGACCAGCTGCCCGTTGCGGTAGGTACGCAGACCGATCATGGAGTACAGGCGCGTGTCTTCGAGGCGCATCCCCATACCGCTGTGCGTGAAGTCGTAGTAGCCGAGCTGCGTATTGCCCATCAGGCTGACTAGGAATTCTCCGGCCGCTGCTGGCGTGACCCCGAACACGCCCGGCGCTGTCTCGCCCTGGAGCATGAACGTCTTATGGCTCGCACCGGTCAGTAGGCGGGACGGCGGCAACGCTGCCCCAGGACCGAACAGGAACATGTGGTTGCCGATGTTGTTGTCCATGCGGTACCCGGCATAAAGCGTCAGCTGTGCATCAGAGTTCTGCGTGCAGTCGGACTTGAGCTGAGCGAGCCTGGCGGCATCGAGGCTTGTGAAGTCTTCGAGGAACACGAGGAAGTTGAGGCCGGCCGCGCGCGCCGCCTTAGCGTAGTCCGCGACGGTGCCCTGGCCACCGCTCAAGCTTGTCTGCGCACCGATCACGCCCTTGAACAGCGTCATACCCTGGGGTGGCTGCCGCAGGGTTGGATCCTCGCCTTTCCACACCGGTTCTTGGTAGCCCCGCTGCGCTTGCGGCTGCAGGTTCGGCGGCAACAGGTGGGTCGCGTGGGTGACGTAGCCACCGACCGTCTTCGACTGCAAACTCGGCTGGGCCAGCCAGCCGAAGCTGTTCTGCAGCAAGCGACCGAAGCCGCTCGACTTGCCGTTGAGGCCTTGCGAGAGCACTTCGCGATTGTAGAGCCACTTCGTTCCCGAGCCGATAGAGTAGGTCGGCCACTGCGACAGCAGGGCCAGCCGTCCAGCACCGTACTGGCGTATGGCAAACAGCGGTGGGGCAGTCACTCCTTGCGGACGAATCAGCGGGTTCGGCGGCCCGGGATACGCCGACTTGCTCAGGTCCACAGGGACCGTGCGCGCACTCGGCATGGCGCTGACAACTACCTGCCAATTGCTGTCCACGGACAGCGGCATGGTATGCGTCGCGTTATAGTGCAGCTGCACTGGATACCAAATGCCCTGCACACCGGTGCTCACCGGTGAGGCGGCGATCTGGTTCGTGTAAGCGAGGGGGACAGTGGGCATGCGGCTCATCGGCGCGGTATTGGTCGGATCGGAGATGGTCTCTAACGGCAGGTCGGCGCCCCACGATGTGATCAGGTCGCGTGTCAACGTGCCCCCCACCTGGGTTTCGACCGCCATCAGCAGGACACCGCCGCTTTGGGCCAGAAAGCGCTCGATCAACGCGATGAAGTCGGCTTTGTAAATTGGCTGACTGCCGTGGAATGGCCATCCATCGACATCTTCATCCGGAGGACACGTGTACAGCACCAGCACGTTGTACTGCTGGAGCCGGCTCCAGGTGACATCGGCCATGCTGTCGGTGTAGTCGATCTCGAAGCCTGCCTGCTGCAGCTCGTTGAGGTACCCCAGGTCCAACCACACGCCGGTGGTTCCTTGCGGCGACACCACGAGGACGGCGGGTTGCTGCGTCGCATCGGCATCGGCGCACACCAAGAGGCTGAGCACCAGCAGGACGAAGAAACGGACTTGGAACCAATACCGCATGACTACGCCACGCGCCTTGCCACTCGAGCCACTGATCGGTATGGCGCGCCCATACTGATGCGCGTCGCACTCGGCGCTTCTGCAGCGGGCCAGTGGCACCGCCGTCGCAGCCGACTTGCGCTACGCTCAGGTGTTCCTTCTGCGATCACCAAATTCCATGGCATGACGTGGCTCCTCGGCCCACGTCCACGCTGAGCAACCACGATGCCAGCTCCGGGCAACGCCGCACACGCTGGATCCGAGCCCGCAGCCGGCGCGTTGACTCGAGTCGGGAGTGCGTACGGAGGGTACAGTCGTCGAGATGTCGACGTGTGTATGGAGCTGCCGGCATCAACGATACATCGTGCGCGCCCCGCCTTACACCCCCCGGAACCTCGACTCCACGCTCACCCTGATCGGCGGGGCTTCCGCGCACCTCGAAGACCGCTCGCTCCGTTCTTCTTTACCGCGACGGGGAAGTTGCTCGGAGGCGCCATCTTTCCTGATTCTTCCAAATGCAAATATTGCTGGCTTTAGAATTCCAGGAGCGATCCTTTGATGCAGGACACCCAGAAAATAGGCAATCTTTGAAAACGAAAGATAGGATGGCTCCGCTTCGTATCCGTACACCGCGCACTCAAAGCCATTCCTCCCCATAATGTCCCTTATTTTTCGGATACTATTACACTTATAAATAGTTGGAAATACATCTTCATTTTGTCTCTTATTTTGAATAACAGAGATCACTTTCGAATGGTACTTGTTGGGAACAAGTATTGCACATAAGGCAATGTAGCTCCAGCGATTTGGAGTTCTGATGCACAAATAACCCTGATGTCGTAACACACGGCGGATTTCGGAAAAGAAATGACTGGGATTTTCAATATGCTCCAACACATTGTCGCAGACAATTACATCAATGGAGTCGTTATTAATTGGCCATAACTCGCATTGTATAAGACGAAACTCGTCTACAAACGGATTGCATTGAGCCCTTTTATCAACGTCGATTCCGACAACTTTGGCAACTTTGCCCTTAACAATTCGAAGATTTCTCCTAGTGGGCACGGGGTCTTCACCGTATGCGCCTCTTCCGCAGCCGACATCAAGGACGACAATGGATGGATCAAGAAGTGAATTAACTCTGGTAAAAAATGCTATCGTTCCATCGATATCAGTGAATCCCCCAAATTGCACCTCTGGATAGAATCTATCTTTGTGATTCATCGTGTGATCCTTTTAACTGCATGGGCGGCAACGAGAGGCACCCGGACCGATCTCGTGGCGGTCCCAACCCCTCATAAGCGCAGTTGCTCCATCAACAGCGCCTACCTATGCGGCTCTGCCCATTACGTTTTGGTCATTTGGAATGGCTGAGTGTCTGCACGCAAGCTGCGAGCACCTGGTTAGTCTCGATACGACGAATACATTCCATTTTCCGATCGATACATTCGACTAGCATGCAGCATTCACAGTCAATTTGAGTACGGAAGACAAGATGCTGGTCGCCGATCGGATACCACAAACCAGGCAAGTCGCGGGAACAGAAGATGGCCACGCATTTCACGCCAGCGGCAGCGGCGAGGTGCATCGTTCCCGTGTCGTTCCCAAGATACATCGCGCATCGTCCGATGGCGGCGGCGGAAGGACGCAGCCCAAGGGCGCCGGCGGTGTTATAGCCTCGGCCCCATGATTGAAGCAATTGGTTTCCAATACTTCGGTCTTCTAATCCGCCGAAAATTACGGGCCAGATATCGAACTTCTCAATCAGAGAATGGACTACTTGATCATACCGTTCCCGCGGCCAGAGTTTTGCCGGCATTTTTGATCCGGGCCCGACGGCAATCCATCGTCTGGACCCGTCCGATGGCTGTGTTGCAAGCCAGCGGTCGACGCCAACCTGAGCGCGATCATCGATGTTCAAATCAGCGCGGATTTCACCCGTCGGGATTGTCACGCCCGATGCTTCGATGCGAGCCAGCAGAAGTTCCGCTTCGCGCGGGGCTTGCTCTAGCGGTTGGCCGGACATCTTCGTTGGAAACTGGAAGAACCTGTCCATACCGGTGACATCTCGAATGCCCGCCAGCCTGAAGAATCGACGATCTCTCGCGATGTGTTTTTTGGGTCTGATGGATGGAACGAGATAAACCAGAGTGTCGAATTTCAGCCGGCGAAGTTTCAGCAACAGTTTCAACATGCCGAGTGGTCGCAACAATCGACCGACCAGATCACCAGCAACGGGATAGGAAAGGAAACCATCGACGATATCCGAGCCTACCAACACGTCTGCAGCGAGTACGTAATTGTTCTTTGGGTGGTAGTCACACAGCAGCGTGATTTTTGCCAGTGAGAAATGTTGACGGATGGCCCACATGGAGGGCACGGCAACAAGCGTGTCGCCCAGGCTGCCGATGCGGAATATGATGATCGACTTGGCGGGCACGGAGTTCATCGGCATCGCGGTAACGTGAAAGTCCTAGCTTAATCCCCCAGATCGCTCACCACGATCCGGTATGTGTGCCCCTTGCGCATCGGCAGAGCGTGCCAAGTTTTCGGACCGCAGAAGGGACTCCAGACCCCAAACTTCTGCCCAAGGAAGAGGGAGTTGCTGTTTGAGCTACGAAAGAACCCATCGCTCACTTGGAACACAGCAGCACCACCTCGTACGTGCGGCGGTTCTTCTCATCCCTTTTGCTAGCCTGACCGTAGTAGAGTTTGACGGCGAGCTCGAACAAGCTGGGGTTAGACAGTAGGTGTCTGGCAAGGCTCGAGGCACGCCCGAGCAAACGACTCACTCCCTTGGTGGACGATTGTTGTTTCCGGTTGTCGGGCACGCCGTGGGCGATCTTGGCCGCCACCGCAGCGATGTTCTCTAGGTAGCTCCCCGCCAGGTAAAAGAACCGGATCTCTCGGAATCCGGCGTCCGTGAGCTTGTCGTAAATGTCGAACACGTCGGTCTTCCAAGGGTGACCAGGATCGATATCGCTGTAACCAAATGGAGAGTTTTTCCGGATTAATTCTGGAAGACGGTCTTTGACCGGGTTCGAGGAACTTGCTTCGCAGGGAAGGGCCGACAGGAAGCAACCACCAGGCCGAAGGACTTCATACACGTTCGACAACACAAGGCCGACGTCACCATAGATGTGTTCCAGGGTATGGTTCGAGTACACCAGATCGAACGACCCCGAACCAAACTCGCGGGACAGCTTGGTGTGCGGCACTTCTTTCATCTTGGTGTGGAAAACGTTGGCGTGGATAATGAAGTCGGTCCCAATGACCTGCGCCGTGGGGTTCATCGCGGTGATGATCCGGCACTCCAGGCCGTTCCCGGCTCCAAAGCACAACACCCGTGCATCGGGCTTACTAAGGTGATCCTTCACGCTCACGAGCTTCCAGAGGTGGTGAGCAATTTCGTGCCGGGGCGCGGCGATGACCAAAGATCGACGAGCTTCGGCTGGGGTGATGCGATCCAGGTCGAACCGTTGGCAATCGATCCGGTCGGCCGGAGTGCTGGACACGCTGATGTGCCAATTGGCGAGGTCGCCTATTTTCCGGCGCAGGCACTGGTTCATCTTCCGAACCGGGCCATTTAGCATCGGATAGTGCTGTAAATACTTGCCTTCTTCGAGATCGATGTTGCGAAGATGATAACTGGAGCGGGAATAGAGCCGTCCGCGAATCTCAACCACGTCGTTCGTGGGGTTGTCGCCACTCTGAAGCAAAGCCGCGCTGTCGCCTTGCATAACCGTAGTGCACCTCTTCCCTACGAAGTTTCCAGTCCTGCGAAAGCCACAGGCGACGACGGATCGTGAACGATGCCGGGCCACAGCGAGGACGGACGAAACCGGACGACAATAATTGGCGGATCCGAAATCAAGCAACGGCCCTCGGTCGGTCGGCGAGGCGCAGGTGGAGGAGTGGGCGCCCGGCAGCGTCGCGATCTATTCAAGGAACTCCTTCAGCACGAGGAGCGCCCAGATGCGCGAGCAGTGGATCCGGCCCTGCGTGAAATGCTCGGCCAAACGGCGTAGGGCCCTCGGCTGGAAGCAGGGATGGTCGGGCAGATCCAGCGGGATTCCTCCGGTCTGCAGCCAGTGATCGAAGGGCAGCGTAAAGCCCTGCTTCGGACGGTTCCAGAGCCGCTCGGGCACCGGTGGCCGCGGCGCCTCGCGCAGGTGGCGCTTGGCGGGACCCGCACGGCGCAGGTCCGGCGGCACACGCATCGCCGCGAGCAATAGATCGCGGTCCACCAAGGGCGTCCGCACCTCCAGTGAGTGGCGCATGCTCACCGCGTCCGTATCGCGCAGGAGCTGCACCTGGAGGTACTGTCGAAATTCCATGGCCGAGACACGTTCGTCCGCCGGGAGCTTCTCGGGCCTGATGCGGGCCCCCAGCGCAGCGCGTGGCTCACAGGCATCGATCGCGGCCGCGAGCTCGGGCGCCAGGAGGTTTCGTGCCTCGGCGGGCGAGAAAAGCCCGCGCTCGACGTAGTAGGCGCCGAGGTCGTCGCCGCCGAAGGCGAGCGCCTTCGCGATCTTCGCTCCTCTCCGGGTGCGGGGGAGGCACTCGAGGAGCCGCCCGATAGGAGGGAGCACCGAGCGTACGTCCGGAAACGCAGAGAACCGCTCGTACAGCTCTCGTATGCGCGGGATGCGCCAGAAGCTCTCATAGCCCCCGAAGATCTCGTCTCCCCCCACGCCGGAGACGGCTACCTTGAGGCCCGCGCGCACGGCGGCCTCGGAGACAAAGTAGGTGTTGATGCCGTCCGTCGAAGGCTGGTCCAGCGCGCGCACCGCGAGAGGGAGGTGATCGCGCACCTCGTCGATGCTGAGCTTGATCTCGTGATGATCCGTGCCGTAGAGGCGCGCCGCCTCGGCTGCAAAAGGCCCTTCGTCAAGCTCCGGCACGTCGAAGGAGAGCGTCACGGTGTGCATCGCGCCCTGGTGATGCTCGGCCAGGAGCCCGACCAGCGCGCAGGAGTCCACGCCGCCCGACAGGAACGCCCCGACCGGAACGTCGGCAACCAGGTGACGGCGCGCCGAGTCTTCGAGGGCCGCCGTGAGCCGCGCGCTCGCCTCCTCATCGGACATCGGCCCCGAGCGCCCGAACTCCTGCTCGAGCTCGAAATAGCAGGAGGGTCCCTCCACGCCCGAGGGGCGCACCCGCAGCCACGAACCGGCGGGCAGCGCGCGGATCGCCCGGTACAGTGTGCGCGGCGGCGCGATCGAGCCCCACAGCAGGAAGGTGACGAGTCCTTCGGTATCGAGCCCGCCGCCGCCGACGACGCGGCGGAGCGCCTGCACCTCCGAGGCAAAGCAGATGCGGGTGCCGTCGTCTGCCAGATACAGCGGCTTGATGCCGAGGGGATCGCGGGCCAGCAGCGTCTCTCGCCGCTCCACGTCGTGGAGCGCGAACGCGAACATTCCGCGCAGGCGGTCGAGGAGCGAGATCCCCCACTCGCGGTAGCCGTGCAGCAGCACCTCCGTATCACTGTCAGAGGCGAAGGCGTGGCCCTGGGCCTCAAGCTGCGCGCGCAGCTCCCGGAAGTTGTAGATCTCGCCGTTGAAGACGACATGGAGGCGCCCATCAGGTGTGGACATGGGTTGGTGGCCACCGGCAGAGAGGTCCACGATCGAAAGGCGCCGATGGGCGAGACCCACCCTGCCGTGGTCCGCCCGCCACAGCCCGGCATCGTCGGGCCCGCGGTGGCGCTGAGCATCACGCAACGCTTCCAGCTGGCGCGCATCCACGGGGGCGTCGCCACGGTAGACGAGAACTCCGGCGATCCCGCACATACTAGTTTTGCACTCTTAAAATGATGTACACTGCAGACCTGCTCAATTATTTACAGGCCCTGGGCTGCGCTCGGGACTTCCCTCCGTACCCACTTTGCAGATCGCAGAAGCCGGCGAACCTTCATTGTTCCGCCAACCGACTTCGCACGAAATTGATATCCGCAATCGCGAGCAGGTTGTTGCCCGTCGTTTCTTCCGGCCGCTGCGGTTGCAGAATCCGTGTCTTGCAGTTCCAGGTGAAGCTGCGATAGCCAAATTCTCCGAGTGCCAATCCGAGACGCGCGGTTTGCTCTATGCGGCGTGGGTCGATTTCCAATTGCCATGCCTTTGGCAGCCCACGTGTCATCAAGGTGCGGGCGCCACGCACCACGCCATCTTCAAAACCTTCCACATCGACCTTCACAAAGACAGGGGAGAACCCTCTGCTGAGGTCGTCGAGCGTCGTGAGGCGCACTCTCGATGGCGCCGCATCTGCATCGGGACAAATGCGACTGACCGTTCGCTGACCTGCGAGGAAACCGACGGTCCCCTCTTCCTCGCCAATTGCGGCCTGGACGACTTGCACCTGGCCGAGCTGGTTGCATTGTAAGTGCTCGTATAGCGCGGCGGCGTTTTCGGGATCCGGTTCGCAGGCGATGATGGTGCCCGTTGGGCCGACCATCTTCGCCATGAACAGCGAATAGACCCCGACGTTCGCGCCAACGTCGATCGCGGTGTCTCCAGGCCGCAGGAAGCGCTCGACGAAGTCGAACTCCCACCAATCCGGCCGGCCGAGATAGTATGCGGCTGCTGCGGATGTCGAATTCGGTTCGACGTGGAGCTCCAGGCCCTCCCAGGCTACGATCAACGGCCCGCCGTAGATGCGCTGGTGCGTCTGGCGGAGGAGAAACCGACCGAAGGCGCCGACCCGGTTGTTGATCCGTGAGGGGTGTTGCAGCACGAAACGAACGAAGCTTGACAGTTCCGCCAGAGTGTTCTTACCTCTCATTGCACCACTTTGACACCAAACATTCGTCGTCCTTCCCAGCAACTAGGTGCCAGGTATGAAGCCAGCTTTCGACAGGCCCGCTACGATTTGCCGCGCGCGTCACCCGTTATGAGGGGATGATCGCCAATCGCCCCGGTGAGACGTAACGCGACCATGACTAATCGCCACGCGATCTCCTGTCGTCTGGGGATCTTCGTGACCCATCCCATTCAGTACTTTGCCCCGCTGTGGCGGGTGCTCGCCACCACGCCAGGGCTCGATCTGATCGTTCATTTCTTCAGCGACCATAGCGTGCGAGGGGAGATGGATCCTGGATTCGGCGTGTCGGTGGCCTGGGACGTACCGATTCTGCAGGGGTATCGATACGAGTTCATCGGCCGCAACGCCGACCTGTCAAAACCGGCTAGGGTGGAGCTTCCCGACGCCCGCGAGCGTATTTCGGCCCATCACTTCGACGCGGTGATGATCCACGGCTATACCCATGGCTTCGAAAGGCAGGTGGTGCGCGCGGCCCGCGCCAACGGCGTGAAGGTCGTCATGCGGGGCGAGTTCAGCGATGTACCCCGTGGCCGCCGTCGCGGCGTGCTCAGTACGCTGCTGCGTGACGCCTATCTGCGCTGGTTCTATAGTCGCGTCGACACGTTTTGTTACATCGGCGAGGAGGCCCGGCGTCACCTTCATCGTCGGGGCATTCCTGAGAGCCGGATGTTCTTTGCTCCTTATTCCGTCGACACGGCGCTGTTCGAATCGCAGCGCCGTACCTTCACGCGGGCAGCGTCCCGCGCCTCGCTGCACATTGGCGATGATCAGTTCGTGCTGTTGTTCAGCGGCAAGCTGATTCCGCGCAAAGCCCCGCTGCTGCTGATCCGCGCCCTCAGTGGCCTCGCGGCGACCGAGAAGGTGGTCCTGCTGGTCGTGGGCGACGGGGAACTCCGGCAGGACGTCGAGGCTGCCGCGCGTCCCATGCTGGCCGATCGTCTGCGCATGCCGGGCTTCGTGAATCAGAGCCAGCTGGGTCAGTACTATGCGGCCGCGGATCTGCTTGTCTTGCCCTCGGACTACGAAACATGGGGGCTCGTCGTGAACGAGGCCATGCAGTTCGGACTGCCCGCGGTCGTCAGTTCGAAGGTGGGCTGTCATCGCGACCTGGTGCTGGAAGGAGAGACGGGCATGGTCTTCGAGCCAGGCAATGCGGCAGCACTGGCGCGGTGCTTGCGGCGCTTTTGCGAACAGCGCACGCTGGCCGCGCGGCTCGGCGAAAACGCGCGCGCCCACGTCGCAGCATACTCGACCGCGGCGAGCGCCGCCGGCATCCAGCGCGCACTGGGGCTTAGCGTAGGCCACGAGATCCGCGGCGAGCGCGTCTCTCATGGTGTGCCCTCCTCGTCATAGCGCGGGGACGGCGCTGCATCGGGCCGCAGCGGCACGGCGTGGCGTCGGATCACGCCGCGAAACAGCAGGCGATTCGCTTCGACCGTGCCAGGAGCGGTTGCCTGCTGCACTGCGAACGCCGTCGCCCGGTCGGACCACTCGGTGAAGGTGGGCCCATCCATGGCGATGCACTCTTCGAGGACGGCGCTGAAGCGCTCCGGCTGTTCGAGCGGCAGGTCCCAGCCGACTCCCGCTGCGGTCAAGTTGCGCCACGGGGTTCGATCACTGAGCAGCACCGGGCAACCGGCCATCAGCGCCTCCATGATCACATGCCCGTAGTTCTCGCCCAGCGTCGGGAAGAAAAAGAGATCGTGCTGCCCCATGGCGTCAGCCACCTGTGCGTGCTCGATGGGTCCCGCGTAACGCACGCGAATGTTCGTAGGCAGCGCGCTGATGACGTCTTCACACTTGCTCCAGTAGCGGCGGTCGTCGACCGGGCCAAGGCGGAGAATGCCGTTCGGCGGCCTTCAGTCGCCGAATCCCATTCCTGGTCGACGCCCTCCCGACCTCGCCACGGCATCTCCCGTCCGGCACAATCGCGCCAGCACTCAGCA
>Ga0209048_10003978_pt1 | contig 14211 bp, 24 predicted proteins | sample FrelakmetCRP12CR_FD_187146 | JGI IMG/M metagenome (GOLD analysis project Ga0209048, IMG submission 187146) | Freshwater lake sediment microbial communities from the University of Notre Dame, USA, for methane emissions studies - CRP12 CR (SPAdes)... | ecosystem: Environmental > Aquatic >... | reverse complement strand
AATATTTGATCGGCATCAAATACGTTTGCGCACTAACTAATAGGTTCCCATCGTCTTTGCCGCACGACAACGGATGCCCCAGGGGCCATGCCTCGCTATAATTTTCATTTCAGCGATGGGGAGCGCACCTTCACAGATGCAATCGGTCTTGAATTGGCTGGTTTGGGGGTGTGAGGAATCGTGTGATTACGCAAGTTCGCGATTTGAAAAGCTCACTATCTGAGCACTGCATTCAAGACTGGTCGGGTTGGAAGATGATGGTTATCGATGCGAAGGGGAAAACGGTTCTTGAGGTTGGCTTTTAGCTTAAGCCTAGACCGTTGAATTAGGCCAACTGACGCTATTTATTCTTTGTGACTGGCAGCACGATGGTGGTAATCATCCCACAGTTTTCGCACCGGTGAACGATGCGTTCCTTGGTTTCAGTGACCTGCATCGCTACGGAACAGATTGGACAGGCTTTCGGCCGCACAAGCGGATTGGGTTGCTGCTCCATACAACCTATGAACGCGCCAAATGGCTTATGCGGATATGATCTAGATCAAAGAGGACGGTGTCGCGCGGTTTGCTCGGAGTCCGCTTTGGGTCAAAAGCAGACATGACGCCTTTGAATTGCGATGTCCGCTTTACCTCCGAAAGCGGACATTCCCCTGCGCGATTGGCGCAATATGGCAGCTTAACACCAAACAACGGAAGTGATTGCGCTTTTCCGCAGCTTCTCGCTGAAGCGGCCGTGCCGTCCGTGAGCTGTCAAGTCCGCAAACTGCGCATGACTTACATGGAGTAGCGTCTTGTGATCGCCTGCCTCCATATAAATCTCCGCCTGCGCATTGATACTATCGTCTACGACCAGAGGCAGTCCGTAGCATTGGGCGACGGGCGGAACTGCACCATGCGCGCAATCCCAGAATAACTGATCGACCTCGGCTTCCTTGGCCATCTCAACGTTCTCACCAAGCTCATTCCTCAAATCCGAAAGTCGTATGTGATGTGACGCTGGTAGGACGGCGAGCAGATAATCGCCATCGCGGCGCAGCACGATGCCCTTGGCCAAACAATCCTCCGAAATCTGACAGGCTTCGGCGGTACGCATGGACGACATGGTGGGTTCATGCGGGATCACATCGTATTTGATGTTTTCCGCAGTCAAGTATCGCTGAAGAGCGGGAGCTATAGACATGATGGACCTCCGTGGCAGCTTGCAACCCTCGCATCCACGCAGGCCCTCATGCCGGCCTCACAGAATACGCGGCTGAGGAGCGAGGGAACGGGGCGCTAAAAAAGGTCCCGATTGAAAAGTTGGATTGAAAACCCGAACGCTTTGAACTGGCGTTTCGGCCGCGGATACGCTGCGCTCACACCAACGTAAAATTGATGTCTGATAACCGCGGAAATGTCTTTGACTTGGATCAGACAGCGCCGTTGACCCATCTAGCGCGTGCACACATAAATCAAACTTGTTTGATAGCGGTTGTTCAGTGTCCGCTTTGGTCCAAAAGCGGACATTCTCGGGTGCCGTTGGATTGTCCGCTAAGTGCCAAGAGCGGACATCCCGATAAAACAAGCCCGCGATATTCGCGCCGATTGATTGCTTGACAATCCAATTAATTGGCCCAGAATTTAACTGTGCCTTTCTGACACGGAGGTCTGAATGATTCCACCGAGTCAAAGGGCCGCGATGATCGTTGCGGCACACGTTCGGGCGGCAACATAGCGGCAACACACGAACGGTACGCCGGGAGCGACTCTCGCGGGTCGCATCAGTCAGGCTAGACCCCAATTTGGTCGCCCCGGCGTGCGTTCCTTTATGCTGTCGGCATCGGGACACCTCTGCTCTGCGGTGGTGTTTGTTTGCGGCAGCATGGCAAACAGCCACAATGATATCCGGTATGAGGTGTGCAATGACCAATCGCACCGCCAGCACTGATACTCAAAACGCTACCATGAGCCGAGCTGCCACGGTTGTGCTTCCCATAATTCTCTTCGTCGCCATCGTAATGTTCGGGGTTCTTGTTTCGCTGCGATACGTCTACGGCTGAGTCGCCTCCGCAGGTATGATCTGTTTCAAGAACAATCAAAAATACCCCGTGAACGGAGCTAACGGCTCTCCTCTCAAGGCTCGCAAAGAGCGCTCACCGAAAGTCCATTAAAAGGCGAAAGCCGGTGAAGGGAAGCCTATGTTTGGGTTTGATCGTTGGCATCTATTTAAAGGATTGGCTGCGATCGTCTGCATTGTGGGTATTAGCTGGATCGCGCTGGATTATTTCGTTCCTGCACCACCATCGACTATTACAATCGCGGCGGGGATCAAAGGTGGCGCCTTTGAGGGCATTGCTTATCGCTACAGGGCGAGGCTTGCGCGCGCCCATGTCACGCCAGACGTACGCTTAACCGATAGCGCGTTGGATAGCCTTAGACTTGTCGTGGACCGAAGTTCTGGCGTCGACGCCGCTTTTTGTTTGGAGGCACTGCAAACAGCAAGCAAGCGCCAGAGCTGATGTCGTTGGGTCGCATCCCCTACGCGCCACTTTGGTTATTTTACCATGGTACAAAAACGTTAGACCGCCTGACGCAACTGGAGGGCAAACGCATCGCGGTGGGCATTGCCGCCATCCGCGTAGTGGTCACCAAAATCCTCGGCGCACACGGCATCAATCCTGATAACACAACGCTATTGCCATTCAGCGGACCAGCCTTGGTCAAGGCAATGAAAGATGGTGAGGTCGATGCCGTATTCTTGCCCAGTCAACTGGATTCTCGTATCGTCCAATCCTTGCTGCGAGACCTCACTGTCAAGCTGATGAGCCTTACTCAGTCAGGCCGAGGCCCTTACGCGAATCTTCCCTCATCTTGCTCGGCTAGTCCTACCGCAGGGTGTGATTGATCTTCGGAGAAACATCCCGGCCCATGACATGAGCCTCGTTGCGTCCACCAATGTCGTGGTCGTGCGCAAGGATCTTCATCCAGAACTTGTCTATCTTTTGGCGCAGACGCTGTCGGAGGAACACGGTGCCCCGGGAATCTTTCAACGGGCTGGTGACTTTCCCACGTTGACCGATCCGGAATTTCCTGTCGCTCAGAGCGCTCTCGATTTCTACGAAAACGGTCCTTCGTTTCTAAATCGGTATCTACCCTTCTGGATCACAAACTATGCAAAAAGAATCATCGCAGTGCTGGTGACAGGCATAGCGATCGTTCTCCCGATGTTTACTTACGCGCCAAAACTATACCGCCCCCGTCACTGATGCTAAAGATTCCCTAGGTGACTTCCGAGCTGGCGTGAATAATTTGCTATTCCGAGTGGAACAAATTGATCTAGGTCAACGCAAATAATGAATAGCGTTACGTATCCGATGTCGCTATGACGATGCCTACGGGCATGTCTTTAGGTCCCGAGTCAGGGCCATGGGTATCCGCGATCGGCCGATCTCGCCCGGATCGCCGTGGCAAAATGACATTGCAGAACGTCAAATCGGCACGCTACGGCGCGAGTGCCTGGATCAAGTGGTCATCTTCGGCGAGACGCACCTGCGGCGAATTCTTTCCGCCTATGCCGCGTATAACAATCAAGCGCGTACGCACTTGGCATTAGAGAAAGATGCGTCGTTGCATCGAGCCCGCCAACGGTCTGGTGCCATTGTCGCCCTTCCCATCTTGGAAGGGCTACATCATCACTACGTCCGGATATGCTTTTCGGAAAGGACAGGCCCAGAGAACACCGAGAGCGGCGCCCCCCAAAAGTCTCTTCAACGTGCATAAAAAGCCAAGCTGCAAACCGCGGAACCGTCATTGACCTAAGTCAGACAGAGCCATTGACCTTCTTTCGCATGGCGCGTGAGGGACTTAGGCAAGGTTGTGCAAACGCTTGCTATGCGGTGAATTGATCCTAAATTGAACCGCTGGCGTTCGCCGCCTAAAGGCTTGCGCGTTTTATTCAGTCAATGCACAGGAGCCGACCATGGAAAAAGGCAAAAACGCTTCTCAAGGTATGAGTGAAATGGTGGCGCAGGCTATGGAGCAAGCTCGTAGCGCAATGGAGAACTATCTTAGTTTCGTTAAAAAAAGTATGGCAGCCTCGCCATGGGGTAAGACAGATCTAAGCAAAAAAATTAAAAGTAACGCTGAGCAGAATGTCGCCACTGCTTTTGAGTATGCACAGAAACCAACCAAAGCTAAGGATTTCCAAGACCTCGTGTCGATTCAGACTGAATTCGTGCAGATGCAATTGAAGTCTCTAACTGAGCAAGCCAAGGATCTCGGCGAGACAGCGACCAAGGCGACGACGGATGCGTTAAAGGGTCCCCCTCCTTGAGCAAATTTTGCGGATCGTCGTGTGAGCGAACGCGCACCGCGGTGAAATTGCCTGAGAGATGAGGTGATCGAATGAAGCGGAGAAAACTCATCGCCCTTATTGAGGATGTAGCCTGCATCGCCGTAATTGGGTTGATGTTAATTGCATTTCCCTCTTCAGCAGCGAATGCGGAGCAGCCTCCTTGGGGGTGCTTGACCGTTTCCAAAGGCGAATATGACGCTGCCAAAAGCAAAAAGATGCTTCGTAATAAGTTTGGTAGGTATGTGAGAGCTGGCCGTTTATGGCGGCACAACTACTGGTACTGTCACTGATAGCGTTAGTTTCGTTCCAATATGAATGGCTTCAAATTAACCTAAAAAAGAAGAGCGGGCGCTCAGCGGGGAGTGGAGGAATCTTTTGCATCTAATTCCTCAGACGCTGCCCAAGCGCGCCCGCTCATCTCGCGCATCGAAGAAACCGAAGCTCCTCACGCAACAAGCTTCTCCAATGCTTGCTGAAAGGAGATCTAGAAACTGCAGAAGAGTCTTTGACTTGGATCAGACAGCGCCACTGACCCGTTTTTTGCATGGCTGGTGACGGACTTACACGAGAATGTGCATTGTAATGCCGTAGATTAATCCATCCTATTTACGCAGCGAACTGGACGCATTCCCAAAGTGAATATGAAAATGAGTCTTGTCGAACGTTAGGAGATGTTCCGTGCATGGGGATAAACGATTGTTCCCAGCAGTGAAGCGTGACGCTCCACCTAAATGGGATTACAGTAGTACCAAGTGCAGAACGGCGAAGTGTCAGGGTATCCTCAAGGCCGCCAGCTGGTACGAGAGAGCTGCATCGTCGATTAGCGCGGTGCCAAGTCACGCCGCAACTAAAACGCCAAACACGCTCTCCCCGCATTGGGAAGCGCTCCAATATGCAGCGGAAGTGGAGCGCAAGCTGTATCGCCACTGACTAGTCTACATTATGACTTGTCGACCGCGAAGCAGGACGTTTTTCCTCCCCTAGTGTCCAGCCAAAACTGACCTAAGTGGTGCTCCCTCTGGGGTCATTTCTTTATCTTCCAACTCTCTCTGTAGCTCCCTATCCACCCGCCTTGTCGGGGCAAATATCTTGACGCATTATCGTAGCGCGAAGACAAACAACATTCAGGGAGAACGCTATGCCGACATTCATGGTATCGATGAACTTTACCGATCAGGGAATCCGCACGATCAAAGATGCTCCGAAGCGCACGCAAGCCGCCCGCGATCTCGCCAAAAAGTTGGGCATTGAGATCAAGCACATTTATCTTACTGCTGGCGATGCTGATCTCGTAGCCTTCGTTGAGGCGCCAATGGGCGACAATATCGCCAAATTCGCGCTGGCGCTCGGCTCGGCGGGCAATGTGCACACACGCACTGGTCGCGCATGGACAGAGGCGGAATATATGAAGCTCGTCTCTGAGCTGCCCTGACCGGCTTAAAACTATAAGGATTTTTCATCAGTTGCGCAGTCAGCCGCATTCACCATGCGGCTGACTAACTATCGATTGCCTTGAGGTGATCGAGTGGACTGGCACTCGCCATTGGCCGCGCTGGCGAACTGGATCAGTTGGCGCAGGCAAAGCAAAGCGCGCCGAAAAGTAAAGCGGCTTAAAGAGACAATTGGCTTGGGGAGCGATGGCGACACAACACATCGCTCCCCTCGTGCCTAGCTATACTCACTGCTTACGCAACTAACTTTCGCAACAAATAACGCAACAAACCGACGCTACTTACGCAACCTGATGATGCTCACCTTGGCGGCGAGCCTAAAAAAGTTCAGGTGATTTCTCGAATATCGGCTTTGACCTAAATCAAGCCAATCAAACCGCTGCATTGATATGTTGCAGCCAACTCAGCAAAAATGCACTCGAGCATTTGAACGGGCAGATATTCCTGCCGACTATAAGACTTGCATTGTCATCGGTGTCTCACGGCGACAAAAGGCTTCTCATGAAAAATTTTATTCTGACCAATGTTCTTCCCACCGAGTGCTATGTCCTCGAAATCGATGGAAAAATAAAGTCGGACCATAAAATCTTTATGGAGGCATTGAAAGCAGGCATGGAGCTCAAGCAGAAGTTTCCGCATAGCGACGTCAAAGTGCACGACGCAAACGAGCAAACGCGCACCGCGGTGGAATTGCCTGAGCAGCTAGAAACGACAAAGTAACGAAAGCTGCAGTTTTTAGAGACTATGAGCTGCCAATGGTCAGTTCGCGCTCGCAGTGAGTTGGTCCTAAAAACCCTAAGGCTTCTGGTTGGGTACGCCGCCCTTTAGTTAGCAGTCAAACTCATGCGACCATCAAATTCGGCAAAAAATGTTCGACGAGCTCAGTCGGTAGTGCTGTTTCTACAGGAAGATGGTCGAACGTTTCGAACACATACCCACAGTTCGAGCAGAACCAAAGATTGTGGACTTCTCCTGCGCTCACATATTCCGCCCGCGCGGGTGCGATCATCTGCTTTCCGCACAGCGCGCATTCCGTCGAATGTCGAAGCGATCTGATTGATGTCATGTTGGAACTCCCTAAACTTCGAGCCCCGTTTAAAAAGATGTTACCCTCTGCAACCAGAGTAATAAAGTCGATGCACAAGTTGTTATCCCATCTTGTGGAAAATCAGTCAGCATCATTGACGCGATGATCTCCGTCGCCCCCGCGGGCGAGCTCGATGACTGGAAGGAGTTCGTGCATAAAACCAGGGCGGAGACGCTATTGCGCCGCAATAAGACGCTCTGATTTACGCGGACGGTCGTTCATTGATTTGAATCAACGCGCAGTGCAATCGCCAAGATTTAACTGGCTGCTGCTCTGGTGGGAGTGCAAGCTTTGTGGAACCATATTTCGACTGCGCCAATTGATTGCGATTTGCAACTTGCTGTAATTGATAAAGACGGCACGCATGCACTCGTGTTTCCATGCCGTCACTGTCTTGATGGATGGATAGCCTCAAATACCAAGCAGCGGATATACGTGAACCCGACACACTGGCGGGACTGGGTGGTAACGCAAGAAGACAGTGAGGACGCTGCTCGTGATCGATTTATAGGCCGCAGTAGCAATCCATTTACGCGCTGCCGACAAACCTACCAAGCGCACTCAGGCACCTGGAACGCTGTTCGCGCTGCCTTCAAAGCTGGCGTTAGACCGTCACGGATTACCCGACAGTTCGGGATTTCCCAGTCGGATGTGAAAAGGGCATTGGCGAGCGATCCATCGAAGTGAGCATATGGACTTGGGCGATCGAAAAGACTGGCAATCGCCACTATTACGCGCGCGGATTTTGCTCGGGTAACATCTTATACGATGCAAAGGCGCGAACGCGGATGGTGGTACCCGAGTAGGTAGGCTGCGTAGTCCCTTGTGATGCGGTGCATAGATCCTAATTAAAATAAACAACTAGCGCTCGCCGATTGGGGGCTTGCGCGTTCAGTTTATGCTTAGGAGAAGGCCATGGAAAAAAGCAACAAAGCCTCTGAGGACACGAATGCAAGGGTCGCACAGACCATGGAGCAAGCTCGTGGCGCAATGGAGAGCTATCTTCAGTTTCTTCTAAAAGGCATGTTAGCGTTGCCCTGGGCTGACACGGATCTGAACAAAAAAGTGAAAAGTTACGCTGAGCAAAATGTAGCTAACGCTTTTGGGTTTGCAGAAAAATTAGCCAAAGCCAAGGATTTCCAAGACCTCGTGCGGATTCAGACGCAATTCACGCAGATGCAATTGAAATCTTTGAGTGAGCAGGCAAAGGATCTCGGCGAGACGGCGGCCAAGACGACGACGGATGCGTTAAAGGGTCCCGCTCCTTGACCGAGATGAAGAAACGCCAGGCGTTCCTCAAGTTTAGCAGCTGGTGCCAATGGTACGAGCCGCCGCCTAAGTCTCGAAGGAAGGCGGCGCGGACAAGCGTTTTTACGCTGGCAATAAGCTAATAAGTGGCGCCTCATTCGATAGTGAGCGCCCTTAATCCCTGGCGGCGCTGCCTGAGCAGTCAGAAATGAAAGCAGAAGCCGCAATATGAAAATCGTCATGACTGGCGAGATTAAGAATCCAAGTAACCGAGTAAATCGTTCAGCTAATGGTGCTTTTTTCGCGTCCTGGCGTGAAAGGGATGTATTTGAGAACGGTCGAGTCAAGCGGTTCGAAACTGACCGCGAGGCTTGGGAATATCTCGCCCGATGCGATTTAGCAGGCAAAATCATACACTGAGCCGCTTACCGATTTAGCGGCTGTTAGATAGCCGTGTCGAACTACGACGAAATAATTGATAGCTCAGGCGAAGCAAACGGCGCCGAAGAGCAAGGCGGCTTAAGGAAGGCATTGGGGGAGGGGGCGATGGCTTGTGTTGTCGCTCCCCAATCTGTTTATGCTACCAACAGCGACGGAAAAAACGTTTCTATCGGCACACGATCATTTATCGGCTCTGCATCGGCGGGCACAATCGCCTCGATTTCGAACCGATTGCCGCAGTCCGGGCAGGACCAAAGATTAAGGACCAGCCCTTCGCTCACGTATTCCGACCATTCGGGAGCAATTAACGCCTCACCGCATTTGGTGCAGGTCGTTTCGAATTCGAAGTTGCGGAACGACGCTACCGTCGCCATCGCGACCTCCTTTAAGCTCGCCGCTGTAGCGAGATAACGATTTGGTGGCCGTTTAGTTCCTCGTGTGGTGAATTTGCATTGATTTTGAACGTTGCCACGAGCTGCGCCCCACTCCCATTGCCCCTTGTACTGATGTGATGAAATAATCCCGTTATTGCGATGCAATAAGATTGTTTATCGGCTTGAAATCGGGGGGTAAATAAACCGACGTTTCAAACTGATCGTCACAATTGGTGCAGCGCCAAAGATGGCGAACATGCCGTTCGCTAACAAACCCAGACCATTCGGGGGCAATCAGCGCATCGCCGCATTTGGCGCATGCCATCCCGTATCCGTAATGACGGAAGGAAGCTTTCGTCGCCATTGTAACCTCCCTGGCTTGTTTTTTTTGGAGTTTCTTGTTGGCAAGTGCAGAAAATACAAAAATTGTTTCGGGACGATGGCAGCTCAATGACAAATTTGAGTCTATTTGATCCGGCAGCTTCCCATTTCCGTTGCCCGATTCACATGATGAAATCATTTCATTATTGCAATGCAATATAAGGCGCTTGTTCATGCCAGCCCACGTCATCGTCTGGGATCTCGAAACGGTGCCCGATTTAAAGGGGTTTGCCGCCGCCAACGATCTTGAGGGCAAGAGCGATGACCAAATCCGCGAGGCAATGGGTGATAAGTTTCCCAAGCACATCTATCACTCGATTGTCTGCATCGGCGCGTTAAGTCGCTCATCGCGAAAACGGTCATTGGATAGTCAGCGCGCTCGGCGCCCCACATGTCGGGGAGCGGACCGAGAAGGAATTGATCGCCTCGTTCGTCGATAAGATCGAGGAACTGACGCCCCAACTCGTCACCTTCAATGGCAATAGCTTCGATCTGCCCGTCCTTCGATACCGAGCGCTGACACACAGCATGTCAGCGCCAGGATTATCGACACGCGCCTACTACAATCGGTACACTGAAGACGCTACCGACCTATGTGACCTTCTCTCTTCGTTCAGCCCGCAGGCGAAAGCGACCCTGCACGAGGTGTGTCGAGTGATTGGGCTCCCTAGTAAGCCCGACAGCATCGATGGCAGCGAGGTCCACAAATACTTTCGCGAGGGACGAATTCAGGAGATCGCGGACTACTGCGAGACGGATATCGTCAACACATACCACGTTTGGCTGCGGTATGAGCTGTTTCGCGGCAGGCTGAACGATGCTGGATTTCAGGAAAGCGAGCAGAAGCTTGCCGAGTTCATCAAGGCACGCGCGGATACGAAACCGCATTTGGTGGGGATGGTTTGATCAGCCGCCTTACGACTTCGTTGTAGATGGTGGCTAGAATTGGTATTATTCAACCATGCCTTTCACATTTTCTAATATTCTCAATCACGGAACCGAAAATCCGATCGTTGCTCGGTTGAGTTTGCAAATCTTGCAGATACTCAATCAGTGCAACATTGCAAAAGATAAGAAGGACAAAATTTCTGACATCTATTTGAAGACGCTAAGTGCCAATAGCAGACATTCCGCGGTTCCATTCGAATATATCGTTTCCTTGTTGTACGACTTTATTGCGCGACCAACGTCCCGCGGGTTTCCGGGTGGAAATCATCAAAAAAATCATAGCGGCCGGGGGAGAGGGTTCTAAGCCGGATAATTCCTTCGCTGTTTGCCGCCACTACCTTTTCCACTCTAAGTGTCACGCTTTCAAACTCCATCGGCGTTGCATCGAGGTTTTTGATCCTTAGGATGATCGGTTTGTTAGCAGCAGCGTGGACCTCAACAGGCTGAAAATGATGGTTCTTGACTGAAATTTGAATCGTGGTCGCAGCCTCCTGAGCGTGGACCGGAGGTCCGATCCACAACAACCCCGCCATGAGAGTCAGGGTCGCGGCCACCGTGACGAATGTTTTGAATAAAGAGCCCATAAGATCTTCCTCACTTGCAGACATCGCGCAGCTATTGGTTCAGAACTCGTAGGCAAACTTGAGCTTGGCGCGTTGCCGTGTGAATTCGCTCAGGTTCAAGTTTAGCGTCCTGTTATCGGAAAACTCGCGGCCCGCGACTTGAACGTTCCATGCCGCGGTCATGAAAAACTTGCGCGTAATCTGGACATAGAGCGTTGGCCCGACGAACACCGCATCCCCGGTGAATTCGTTAAACCACGATCCTTCGTAGTGACGCAGATACCAGACCTCCGCGCCCACTGTGACTTGAGGCGTTACCCGATACGCCAAAGCGGTTGAGACTCCGAAAATCGATTCCTTGTCCCAGCTACCCACGTCGTTTCGGGTCTGCTCCGGCTCGTAGAGAAGATTAAAGCCAAGATAGGCGCGGTTTTTCAACAGCTCGAGATCGGCGTTGATCTTTGTCTCTAACCCGTAATTCTCCACGCGTGCACCGCCGGTCTCATCGATCCGATGCCACTCTGGTTCGACTGACAAGGTGACGGCAAGCGGCGAGGACGGGCCGCGATCAAGCAGCAGGTAGCGCAGCTCGCCGAATGCGCCGGATAACGCGGTCTGATTGCGGTCGTCGAGGTCGGTGACGCCGCTGATGCTATGGGTCGCAACAAGGGCGCCCATTTCAAGTTGAATATATTGGTTTGGCGTCGTCTCAAATTCGAGCTTGGTTTCGCTCGCTGAATAGTGGCCATCCCGCTTGCTAAAGCGCGCGATGGTCTCGGTCGAGACTTCCTTTTCTCCTTCGAGGCCGATGCCAGACCCTTCGGTGAAACCGAAGATATACTTGGTCTCGATCTCGTAGAAGCTGACGTTGTCCTGGGCGCGAACTGAGCGGGTGGGGCTGAAACCAGTCAGCGCGGCCACGATGAACAAGCAAATGTAGCGCGTTTTACTTTGTCTGGGGCGGAACGAGGCGACTTCGGTCCGAGTACCACTAATATCTTGACACGTTATGACAAAGAAATTTGCAAATAAACGTGCGAGCGAACGCGCGCGGACACTAACTGCCATAAAATCCTCCAATGGGCGGGGTTCAAGGCCCTGCGATCAAAGGTGATCGTCGTGTAGTTTTGTCGATCAATTCTATTGAGCTTTGATAATCTATGATGTCAATGGATGTTTCAAATATTGGAACTGTTCTAATGCTAAATTACTTTAAAATATACTTTTGAAGCGCGCTAAAGTACGAGTATATATTCCATACAATCAAAGCACTGGGCCGATCACCAACCAACGGTCCGGCAGCGGTTATTTCGACCGAATTGAATCACAACACAAAAATTATTTTGACCATACATTTTAGATGTCCGCTTTGGGTCATTAGCGGACAAACCATCGCGGGGCAAAATCCACGTTTGTCCGCTTTGGTCAAATAGCGGACAAACGCGGGTGCGGTTAGAATGTCCGCTAAGTGCCAAAAGCGGACCCATGCACCGCAGCAATTGGCACCTTTATTCGCTTACCTCGTCGGCGCCGGAATCTAAATCCGATCAGTCAGCGAGCCATATCAATTTGTATTTCGAAAAATCATCGAAACCTGGCCCTAGCCCGATCAATAGGTTAGCGACACCTTCGAAATGCCTCATGTCTCGAGCGATGAGTACACAAGGCCGAAAACATTGAAACTGAGATAAGCGAGATAGCTGCCAAGGTAAAGCAGCGTAGTCCGCTCCAGCGTCATGCCGTCGGCAAACTGCCATAGCAAGAGAGCAAAAAGCGGCAACGATAAGAATTCTCCTACGATGATCAATCGCGTGCGGTGCGCGGCGAACAGACCGAACATGAATAGCCAAGAGGCGATGCGTATCCAACTCCCCAGCATGAACAGTGCGGCGGTTTCATCACTCACCGTAAAGCGCGCGTCATACAGCGTTGTCAAAATCAAGCGCTGGTTAGAGAAAATGAGCAGCAGTAGACCCGCCGCCGGGATCAACACCGTCACACCCGCTCGCATCATTTCGACTTTGAATCGTGTCGAGCCGTAACTGCTACTAAGCCGCGGCAAGAAGATTAGTGACAGCACACCAGCGGCCGTGGCCGTCACCCATTCGGTGGAACGCCACAGTGCCTGAAGGTGTCCAACATCGTTCCAGGACAGCGTGTCAGATAACATGCCGCGTATCACTAGCATCGAGATCGGACTCATGATGCCTATCGCCAGGCCAACGGGTACGAACCTGACCAGTTTGCGCAAATATTCCGTATCGTCTACTTGATTATCGTTTGGCTGCACCAGCCTGCGCAAATATTGCCAGACCAAGATAGCACTGATAGCCAATATGAAACACTGCATCAGCATCAGTCCACGCAACGATAAGCCGAACCATGCTCCCGCTGCTATCAACGACAAGCCTGCGCTGCTCAGCAACGTTAGCCACAACATCTGCTGCTGCTGGTGTTTGCCCAGCCAATAGGCATTTAACGTGGCAGGGATTATCGCTATGCAGCCTGCCAATGCTGCTAGTAAAAATAAATCGGATGCTAAATTGTTTTGATAAAGACTGGCCGATAGTGAAAATGCTGCGAGCGCCGCGATCAACGCGACCGTCAGCGAAGTTACCAAGCTCAGCTTGAGCGCGGAGCGCAGCAGGCTGCGTTGGTCACGGGCCTCGCGCGTCTGGACGATCAACACCGTTAAGCCCTGTAAAACACCCGCCAGAGCCACCGCGCTTACTAATTCCGCCACTGATTGCAACTGTGCCCACTGGGCTACCATCGTGGGGCTACCCGCCCGGGCCAGCACTTTATCGAGACCCGCTCTGCTAAGGAGATCGATCAAAATAATGGCAAACGCAGCCATTGCGCCTTGTATCGAAGTCAATGCAACCTCTTTTATGGTGTGTAATTAAGCAATGAGTCCGCGCTATTGCGATTGTTGAGCGTTTGCTCGACGCAAGTAGCGATAAACAATTTCTGATCACGCTGAATGGCAGGTTTCACGTAGCCGCAACGATGATTTGGCACATGAGCGTGATTATCACCTGGATTTAGAGCTATCCCCCAATGCGAGCCGCCAACATTGATGGTGGCGACGGCACTGTTGCTGCCGGTATGCATCACAGAAACTGTCCTGTTCTCGTTGGAGGTATAGGCGAATGTGTGATTGCCACGGACAGAAACGGTGACCGGCCTGCATTGAGGGGGGGGGTCAGTTGTAATGTTAGTTGAGAACTGGCGCTGACGCCAGCGTGGCCGGCTGCGCTACGCCGACTACGCCAGCGCGCAATGACCTGAGGTGACACGGCAGAAGTGGTCCAGATTTTGAGTTAGTTTTTCGGCGGATTTCCCCATGATGGATGAGGAGATTGGCCATGAAGAAGAAGCGGTT
>Ga0209048_10003977_pt1 | contig 14214 bp, 15 predicted proteins | sample FrelakmetCRP12CR_FD_187146 | JGI IMG/M metagenome (GOLD analysis project Ga0209048, IMG submission 187146) | Freshwater lake sediment microbial communities from the University of Notre Dame, USA, for methane emissions studies - CRP12 CR (SPAdes)... | ecosystem: Environmental > Aquatic >... | reverse complement strand
TACGGCTACAGCCTGGGCGCGATGGATGCCCGCGGAGAGCGCGGCGCACTCATCGTCGATCAGGACTTCCTGACGCGACTACCCTCCAATCCGTTCTTTCCGTATCTGCTCGAACGGGTGGATGCCGGAATCAGCAAGCCCTCTGGTCCCTCAGGCCAAAACATCGCCACGTCGGCGGTACCTGGCTTGCCGGTGCGGCTCGAAGCCGTGCTGTCAACGTTTCTTTCGGACGACCGGGAAGGGCAGACGTTCGCTGGTCCATAGTTCACCCACGCCGACCATCGTCGTCGCAGTGTCGCCCTGCATGCGGGGCCACACCAGCACAATATCTGGGACCAATGGCCGCATTTGCGGTGCGCTGAATCGCCGCCGTCCTGCGGCCGGACTTCCTGCTTGATCCTGACCTCAAGCTACCGCACGCCCCGAAACGCACCGTCAGCGGCCGGTTACCTGAGGCTCGTGGACGTCACCTTCCAGGAATGCGCGATGGACGAATCCGGCGACGAGCGCGCCGATGATGGGCGCCACCCAGAATACCCATAGCTGGTCGATCGCCCAGCCACCGACAAAAAGCGCCGGGGCGGTGCTACGTGCAGGATTCACCGAGGTGTTGGTGACCGGAATGCTGATGAGGTGGATGAGCGTGAGCGCCAGACCGATCGCGAGGCCAGCGAATCCGACCGGGGCACGCTTGTGGGTCACGCCGAGAATGATGATGAGGAACATGAAAGTCATCACGATCTCGCAAACCAGCGCGGAGGTAAGGCTGTACTTGCCCGGCGAGTGCTCGCCATAGCCATTCGACGCGAAGCCTCCAGCGAGATCGAAGCCCGCCTTGCCGCTCGCGATGAGATAGAGCACCCCGGCCGCCACGATTCCGCCCGCCACCTGCGCGACGATGTAGGGAAATAACTGCCCAGCGGGAAACCGGCCACCGGCCCATAGCCCAATGGACACTGCCGGATTGAAGTGGCCACCCGAGATCGGGCCGAAAGCGTATGCGCCGGTGAGAACAGTCAGGCCGAAAGCCAGTGAGACCCCAATGAAGCCAATTCCCAGTCCGGGAAAGCCCGCGGCGAGCACGGCGCTACCGCACCCTCCGAGTACGAGCCAGAACGTTCCAAGGAACTCTGCCGTGATCTTTGAAAACATTGGCCATCTCCTTAGCATTCAAATTGGGCCGCAATCATGCGGCCTGGCCGGCAACGTGTAAATTTGCTTGAAAGTCGCGCCATGTCTAGGATTCGTTTACTTGGCGCATTGCAATCGGCGTTTCTAGTGGATTATATCGGGACCGGCTAGGTAGCGCCGCCGCTACTATGGCGTGCTGGGACGGCTGCTTCCGGGAGATTTTCGCTGCGACCGTGACTGGCCGGAGTTGGCCGGTCGCCGGCATTCACGCGATTCGACCGAACGGCCGCTGCGTAGCGCATAGCTGCCATGGAGGCGCGAAGGTCAGCTATGGGCCGTAAAGCCGCCGGCCGGCACCTCCGCTCCAACGGGCGTGAAGGACCTTGGGCGGCCATCCAGCTTCGCGAACACCGGACGTTCCGCGTTCCGGTTCAGCGGCGGCGTGTTAGCGCCGTCCAACGCCACTGGTTGCTAGCGACAGATGGGATTCTCGCAAAGACTATTAGCCCTTAAGGCCACTCATCACCACGGCTTGGACCACCCAACGCTGCAGCGTGATGAAGATAAGCAGGATGGGCAGGATGCTGATCACCGCGGCGGCGGTGAGCAGATTGTATTCGATGAAATACATATTGGTGAAACTCATCAGGCCCATGGTAACCACCTTCATCAGGGGACTGCTGATCACCACCATCGGCCAGAAGAATTCGTTCCAGCTCCACATGAACTTGATGATCAGCAGTGTGGCGATGGCTGGCTTCACCGACGGCAGAATTACCAGGAAGAAGATTCGGAGCTCGCTGGCCCCGTCGATGCGGGCCGCGTCGATGTAGTCGTTGGGAATCGTCTCGATCGCGTTCCGCATCAGGAAGACGCCGAAGACGCTGACGAGGTCCGGCGCCACGATGCCGGCGTAGGTGTCGAGCAGTCCCAGATCATTCATCCAGACGTACAGTGGCACCACGACCGATTGGAAGGGGACCATCAGGATGCCAACGACGGCGAGAAATAAAACGTCGCGTCCGGGGAACTGATACTTTGCAAATCCGAATCCGGCCAGCGACGAGACCACCACGCTGCTCACGGCCGCGATCGACGCGACGATGGCGCTGTTGAGCAGGTAGCGCATGAAGGGCTCACGCTTGAAGACTTCGACGTAGTTGCTCAGGTTGAGCCAGTGATCGGGCGCGATCTGGAGCGGCACGCGCTGGATTTCCGGGGCGGTCTTCAGCGAAGTCACCGCCATCCAGAGGAACGGGAAGAAGACGACGATCGCGCCGCAGGCGACCGCGAGCATGATGAGCCAGCGGACGTGCACCCGCCTGATGGCGCGCGTCTCGCGGGGAGCCGATTTGATCGATCGCGCGATGGTATTCATGTCGTCACGAAGATCGGAGGCTCTTTCAGTACTCGACGGGTTTTCGGAAGAGTCGCCATTGCAGCAACGTCACCAGCATGAGCGTGACGAACACGAAGACCGCCATGACGGAGGCGTCGCCGAAGCGGAAGAATTTGAAGGCCGTGTCGTACAGCAACCCGATGATGGTCTGACTCGCGCCCGCCGGTCCACCCTGGGTGGTCGCGTATACTTGATCGAAGATCTTGAAATTGAATATGAGTTCGAGAATGCAGACCATGATGATCTGTGAGTTGAGCAGCGGCAGCGTAATGTATCGCAGTCGTTGAATCGCACTGGCGCCGTCGATGTTGGCCGCCTCGTAATACTCCTCCGGGATCGATTGCAGCGCGGCGAGGAAGATCATCGTGTCGAAGCCGATGCGGACCCAGACGCTCACGGCGGCGATGGCCGGGCGCACCTGGGCCAGGCTCTGCAGCCATTTCTGGGGCGGAATGCCGACGAACGACAGCGCATAGTTGAGAAAGCCGTAGATCGGGTCGTAGATCCATTGCCAGATGAGCGCGGCCGCAACCAGCGAGGTGGCGAAGGGCAGGAAGTACATCGAAGCCCAGAGGTTGCGCCACTTGAGACTGGTGATCCGGTTGAGACCGAGCGCCACAGCGAGCGCAAGGATTACCGTAGTCGGCACGGAGAACAACAGGAGCTGGACGGTGTTCCCCACGGCGGTCCAGAACGTGGAGTCGGTGAGCACCTTTTCATAAAGGCGCAGGCCCACGAACTCCTTCGCTCCGCCCGGGGCGATCTTGTAGAACGAATACATGATCGACTGCGCGAGCGGCAGGATGAAAACGGAACCGAAGAACAGCAGCGCGGGGAGGACGAACAGGAATCCCGCACGCTTGCGGCGATCCAGGTAGTTCTTGGGAAACGCGATGCGAAACCATTGGCGCATGGCAGTGGGAAACGCCCGATGAGCACCTCGGCCGTCTCGTGCGCGCGGCACTGCTGTGCGCACGTCGAGGCAAGCACCTGCGGTAGCGCCGCTACCGCAGGTTGTCTTTCAGCAGACCGCTAGTCCTTGAGGATGCGATCCATCTTCGCGGCAGCTTCGTCCAGCAACGGCTTCGGCTGTCCTTTGCCGAACAGCACGCCGACGACAGCCTCACCAAAAGCGGTCGCCAGCTCGTTCGATTTCGGGTGGAAGTAGGTTGGCGGTACTTGCTGGGCGAGCATGTCCTTCGTGGATTGATAGTCGGGCCTTGACTTGACGTAGTCGCTATCGAGGTTCGCCGTCCACACGGGGAGTATCCCCTGCATCTGATGATGCTCCATGTCGTCCTTGGGATTGCTGATGAACCGCATGAACTCCCACGCCACTTGCTTGTTCGGACTGTTCTTGTAAACCAGGTCCGTCCACGGGAACAGCGCACCCGCACCGGGGCAAACCTTTTCGCAGGGCAGCGCGTAGACCTTGAAGTTCACATCAGGCGCGTTCTTCTTCAGCCAGCCGAAGAACCACGACTCGCGGAAGATGACAGCGGCCCGCTTCTGGCCGAACGCATCTTCGGGATTGCCGAACGCAAGGCTCGCCACCTTGTCCTTGTTGACCAGATCGCCAAAGAACGTAAGCGCTGCCACCATCTGCGGACTGTTGGCATAACCGGTCGCCTTGTCCAAATCCGGGCTCAGCATCCTCGCACCCCAGGCGTGGGCAAAAGGCAGGAACTTGTCCGTGATCCCCACCGGAGCACCCTTGCTGCGGATCGCAAAGCCTACCTGCGTCGGCTCACCGCCCTTGGGATCGGCAATCGTCAGCTTCTTGAGGTCCGCCAGCCATTTGTCGAAGGTCTTGGGCGGATCGTCCGGATTGAGGCCGGCCTTCTTGAACATGTCGACGTTGATGTACATCTGCTGGAAGTTGCCATGCTCGATGGGGATCCCGTAGCGCGCGCCCTTCCACTTGCCGACCTCGACCATGTACTTCGGCAGATTGTCGTCGTAGGTCTTCGCTAGGTCGGCGGGCATCTTGTCGCAGAAATCGTACTGGCCGCACCACTGGTGCGTCATCCCCATGAAGATGTCGGGCGCGCTGTTCCTGGCCATGAAAGCCGCCAGGTACTTGGCCTCGTATCCCTGATACGGGATAGTGACCACCTCGACCTCGTAGCCGGACTTCTTGGCGAACTCTTTCCCCTTTTCTGCGTACCACTTGTTGAAATCCGGGTTCTGATCCCAGTGGGTCCAGAGGACCAGCTTCTTCTGCTGCGCGACGCTAGCGTTAGGGATCGTAACGGTAACCATCACCGTCGCAAGAGTCACCAGCATCCACCATCTACCTCGTTTCATGAACTCCCCCTTTTGATATCTGCGAATTCCTCAACACAATTGGATAAGGCATCGTTTTCGATGGGCCGATTTGCTGCGTTTAACAGGTCCGATTTTTCTTGTCAATGATGCATTGCATTAAGAACTGGGGCGAGCGATACGCACCGAAGGCGAGGTGAAGCGAAGGAGACGGGGCCGTGGCGGCCAGCACAGCAGCGATTGGCCGCTTTGCAGGAAGATGCGCTACGACCGTAGTTGGCCGTTCTGCGACACTTGCCGACAGGCGCTTGCAACGGAGTCAAGTGCTGCCATAGCCAGCCTCCCGCTGACTGCGAATTCCGAGCACCAAGACGGTGTCGATCTGCTCGATGTAGCGGTACAAAGCTACATAGCCGCGTGCTCTGCGCCCGATCACCAATTCCCGCGTGTCTGCTGCTACGGGCCTTCCAATGAGCGGATTGTGTTGAAGGACGTCGATAGCCTGGATGATTTCCCCGATACGGCCTGGCCCATCTTCAACTGCGTACTCCGCAAGATGATCGAGGATGCGATCGAAGTCATCCTGGATCTCAGGAGCCAACTCGATCCTGGCCATCCTCAGCGAGCCAGTTTCTTGGCCACCGGGCGAGCGACGATCTTCCCCGCGATTCGATCAACAAGATAGCTGCGCATTCTTTCCCAGGGAATCGCTTTACCGGAGGCCAGCAGATCGGCATAGCGCTTCTCGGCAACGCCATGAAAGTCTGCGCGGCGTTCTGCCTGATCCGCCTTCTCGGCGATCGCCTCCAGAATGAAGCTATGTGCCGTTGTTCCGGCACGCTCCGCGGCGGCAGCAACGCGAGCCTTCAGATCCTCCGGTAGCCGGATCGTGGTCGTGGGCATGATTGGACTCCAACGCAAAATGTAAGTGTAGCACAAACGTGCTACATGCGCAAGAATAGCGATCCGCGGATCGGTCGGAATGCGACTACCTCTGCGATGGCGGGCGGCATACTCCAGCGCGCGCGAGCGTATCCGATCGGAAACGGCACGCGCGCAACCCTGGTATCGTGTGAATGCAAGTCGCTTGGCGGCACGCAGGCGACGAACTGCCGTGCCGCGGCGACCCCTGTGCAGACGCCCCTGTCGCCGCCGGCGCGCGTGGCCACCTTTTATCTTGCCCTCGCCCTCGCACTTGCCCTCGCACTTGCCTTCGCAATGCGGGTGCCGACTCCTGATTATCAGATTCCGATCCGAATTCGATCAGCGATATCGTTGAACTCGGCGTCCATGTCTTGGTGCGTCAAGGATTAGCGATACGGCACAAGCTACGCTTGGATGCGCCCGAGTTGGTTGGCCGAAGCTTTCATCGTCAACATGATCTCTGCGTCGCAAATTGCGCGACGCGACCTCAAGGGCACGACAATGAACGCCGTCTTCAACCCTCTCGACCACCCTGATGCCGAAGCGCCGCGCGCCTATTTTTGTCAGCTCACCGGCCGTGCAAAGATCACCGCCTATCGACACGAACGCATGGACCCCGATTGGCCGAAGCCGATCGTCCGCGGCAAACGCGTCTTTTACAAAGCGGCGGATTGCAAACGATACTTGGAGTCAGCGCGTCGCTGTGACCAACTACGTCAATCGTGATCGGCCTCGCCGTGGCATGGAAGCACATCGAGCTCGTGCGCGAACTCGCGCTTCAACCCACGTCCAAGCTGATTCTGTTCCCGCTTGCTACTCGTGCCGACGACGAGGGCCGATGTTGGCCGTCGATCCGCAGGGTTTGCCAGGACACGGGACTGGCGGCGCGGCGGACGGTGCAACTGCACTTGGCTCAGCTCGCCGGAAGTGGCGCCGTCGTACGCGAGGCACATTCCGGTCGCGCTAACAGCCTCAGATTGAAGCTGCAGGTCTTGCAGCACGTTGCAGGGTCGAGCTCAAAAGCGCAGGAGAGTCCTTCCGGTGGACAACTCGCCGACGAGGGGCGCATCTCAAGCACCCCGCATGCGCAGATGGTGCACTCCCCGGCGCACGACGCGCACCCCTCCTGCGCAGGCGGTGCACCCGAAGTTAAAAGAGAATATCCACTGAATAATGAAGAGAAGGTCAGGGCTACAGTCGCGCCTGTGGATATCTGGACCAATGAAGCACGCACTTCAACATCACCATGGTGGCAATCGCAAGCGAGCGTTATGTGGCAAGGCGAAGAGCTCGGCGTGCCTCCAATTCACGGCGAGGACTATCGGCACTACAAGGACCGGCTGTTCAGGATCTTGAGCGAGCGTCGCTTAAGCGCGCATCGCCCTCGAAGGAAATCGCGATGATCGATTGCGTTTGTTCGCGGCGAAAAGGGTGGGGTATCCGCGGGGGTATCGCGGTTGATTTCAATCGCGGGATCCAGTCTGCATGCGGCATGCAGCGAATACTTCGCATGCTCTTCTGGCACCAGTAATTCCTCACCCGCGCCGATCGGCGCGGTACGCGCGGCGACCTGTCCCGGCGAAGCTTCAGCCGAGCCGCGCCTTCAATCCTTCGGGCCGCAACGTGTCGTACACCTCGAACGGCTGGTGTATCCACGGATTGTCGGGCAGGAAGGACACGTAGTGATCGGGCTTGAACACCGAACATGCCTTGTACCACAGTACCGCGGTGCGAATGTCGCTGATGTGCGGAAAGCGCTGCGGCAGCTCCTTGTAGACGACCTCGAGCGTGTGGCCCGAGTCGACCATGTCGTCGACCAGCAGGACCTTGTCGCCCAGGCGCGGCGCCGTCATCGTCATGTGCTCGGCGACGATCAGCTGCCCGCGCACCTTGCCGCCTTCCTCCGTGTAGGAGTGTGTCGACAGGATCGCCAGCGGCACCTCGTAGATGCGCGACAGGACGTCGCCGACACGCAGGCCGCCGCGCGCGATGCAGATGATCTGATTGAAGCGCCACCCGGACTGGTACACCTGAAGCGCAAGGCGCTCGACGAGCCTGTTGTACTCGTCCCAGCTGACATGGAGGCTCATGATCGGTGAGTCTTTCGCATCGGTCAGTGAAATGGATGGTGCAGGAGAATGGTCTCGTCGCGCTCGGGGCCGGTCGAAACCATCGCGATCGGAACGCCGGTCAGCGCCTCGATGCGGCGCAGGTACGCGCGCGCGTTCATGGGCAGCGCGTCGAAGGTGTCGACCCCGAAGGTGCTTTCGCTCCAGCCCGGCAGGTCCTCGTACACGGGGGCGCATTCGGCAACGGCCTCGGCGCCGGTCGGCAGCAACTCCACGGGCCGGCCCGCGACGGTATAGCCGACGCAGACGCGGATCGTCGACATGCCGTCGAGCACATCGAGCTTGGTGATGCACAGGCCGTCGACGCCGTTGAGCTGCAGCGAGCGCTTGAGGGCGGGAATGTCCAGCCAGCCGCAGCGCCGCGGGCGTCCGGTGACCGAGCCGAATTCGTTGCCGCGCTTGGCCAGCCCCGCACCGATCTCGTCCCGCAATTCGGTCGGGAAAGGTCCGGTGCCCACGCGCGTGGTGTACGCCTTGACGATGCCCAGCACGTAATCGAGCATCTGCGGCCCCACGCCGCTGCCGGGCGCGGCCGCGCCGGCCAGGCAGTTCGACGAGGTCACGTAAGGATACGTCCCGTGATCGATGTCGAGCAATGCGCCCTGCGCGCCCTCGAAGAGCAGAGATTCGCCGCGCTGGCGCGACTGCTGGATCAGCGCGGCGACGTCGGCGACCATCGGTTTGATTTCCGCAGCCAGCGCCAGCGTCGCGTCGAGCGTCTCGCGGTACGGCACCGCCGCGCACTTGAAATATTGCGTCAGCACAAAGTTGTGGTATTCGAGCAGCGGTTCCAGCTTCGCGGCGAAGCGATCCGGATAGAACAGGTCCTGAACGCGCAGCGCGCGGCGGGCGATCTTGTCTTCGTAGGCCGGGCCGATGCCGCGGCCGGTGGTCCCGATCCGGGTTTCGCCCATCGCCGCTTCGCGCGCCTGGTCGAGCGCGACGTGGTACGGCAGCACCAGCGGACACGCCGGCGAGATGGCCAGTCGCGAACGCACCTGCACACCCGCGTTTTCGAGTTCGCCGATCTCCTGCAGCAGCGCCGAGGGCGACAGGACGACGCCGTTGCCGATGTAGACGCGCACGCCGGGACGCAGGATGCCCGAGGGTATCAGGCGCAGCACGGTCTTCTTGTTGCCGATCACGAGCGTGTGCCCGGCGTTGTGGCCGCCCTGGAAACGGACGACGCCTTGCGCGTGCAGCGTGAGCCAGTCGACGACTTTGCCCTTGCCCTCGTCACCCCACTGGGTGCCGATGACGACGACGTTCTTGCCTTTGTTCATGTCAGTGACAACTAGTTTGCGTGGTGCGGCGGCGGCCCGGGTCGGGAGAGGGAGCGCGGCGAATGGCTAGTGTGCCGCAAGCGCCGCGAGCTGGCGCAGATCCAGCGTGAATCCGGTCGCGGGTCGGGCGCGGCCGAAGGCCTTGCCGATGCCATCGTAGCGTTCGCCGCGGCCGATGGTGTTCGGTTCTCCCGCGGTGAACACCGAGAAACTCGCTCCCGTCTGGTAGTGGTAACCGCGCAGATCGGCGAGGTCGATGTGCACTGCATCGACGTGCGGCAGGGCGCACTGCGCCAGCGTCGCAAGTGCGCCGAGCGCGCCGGCGATGGCGGGGGTGTCGGGCAGGCGCTCACGCGCCGCTGCCAGGACTTCCTGTGCCGGGCCGTACAGCGTGGGCAATAGGGCGAAGGCGTCGCGCCAGGCTGCGGGCAACTTGCCGGCCAATTCGGTGACGGTGGGAACATCCTTGTTGCGCAAGGCTGCGAACAGTTCGCTGTCGCCGCCGTCGCCGACGATGCGCGCGCCGTTGGCGAGCGCCCGGTAGACGCCCACGTGGCCAAGGTCGAGGTGCAGGCCGCGCACGCTCACCGCCGCCAGCGACGACAGCAGCAGGCTCAGGACTTCCTGATCGGCGCCGATCTGCGCGTCGCCGTAGAGTTCGGCGCCGATCTGCAGCACTTCGCGCGATTGCGCGAGACCGGACGCGACCGTGCGCAAGACGCTGCCCGCATAGCACAGCCGCGTGACACCGGCCTCGTTCAACAGGTGCGCATCGATGCGCGCGACCTGCGGTGTGATGTCGGCGCGCACGCCGAGCAGGCGTCCTGAAAGCGGGTCGGTGACCTTGAAGGTCTGCAGCTCGAGATCGTGGCCGGTGCCTGTGAGCAGCGAATCGAGGTGTTCGACCAGCGGCGGCTGCACCAGGCGGAAACCGTGCGCCTTGAAGTGATCGAGCAAGGTGCGGCGAATCCCTTCGATCACTTCCGCCTCGGCGGGCAGGATGTCGTCGATGTACTCGGGCAGTACCCACTTACGCATAGATCACCGTCAGGAGAACGCCACCGACGACCACGGATCCGAGCCCGATGAAGCGCAGCTGCCCGTCGGACAATTCAGTCACGCGGCGGAACGTGTCGCGCCACGCGCGCGGAGCCAGCAATGGCATCAAGCCTTCGAGTACGAGCACCAGCGCGCACGCGGCCAGGAACGATTCCGGCACGAGTTCCTCGGCGGGGCCGCTTACTTGGCCGGCTGGCGCGACCCGCCCGGCCGCTGCAGGTACTTGAAGAAATCCGAGTGGGGGTCGAGCACCAGCATGTCGCTCTTGTTCCGGAACGTCGCCTTGTACGCCTCGAGGCTGCGATAGAACGAATAGAACTCCGGATTCTGCCCGTACGCCGCGGCATAGATCGCCGACGCTTTCGCGTCGCCTTCGCCCTTGATCCTCTGCGCCTGGTTGTAGGCGTCGGCGAGGATGACTTCGCGCTGGCGGTCGGCGTCGGCACGGATCTTCTCCGACTCGGCGCCGCCCTGCGAGCGCAGTTCGTTGGCGACGCGCTTGCGCTCGGACTCCATGCGCTGATACACCTGCGCCAGCACTTCATCAGGCAGTTCGACGCGGCGCAGCCGCACGTCGACGACCTCGACCCCGATGGTGCGGGCGTCGGCGTCGGCCTTCTGCCGCGCCTCGGTCATGATGTTGTTGCGCTCGGTCGAGATTACTTCGTGGATCGTGCGCTTGTTGATCTCCTGCGCGAGGTTGGCGCGGATGGTCTGCGCCAGCCGCCGCTTGGCGGCTTCCTCGTCGCCGGTGACGCTCTGGTAGTACTTGCGCACGTCGATGATGCGCCAGTAGGCGATGAAGTCGACCTTGAGCGGTTTCTTTTCCGAGGTCGTGATGCGATCCGGCTCCGGCGCGTCGAGCGTCAGCAGCCGGCGGTCGTAGAACTTGACGTTCTGCACCAGCGGCACCTTGAAATAGAGGCCAGCCTCGGTCTTGGCCTCGATGAACTCGCCGAGCTGGAACTTGATCGCGTACTGTTTCTGATCGACGGTGTACAGCGATTGCGACAGCACCAGCACGATCGCGACCAGCAGTGCGACAACGGGCATGACTGTCTTCATCGCGAAGTCCCCCGGTCTCGCGACAGGCTGCGGCCCGTATCGGCTGGCGCTATGGAGTCCGCGGGCGCGACCGGGGGCCGCGTCACATCGGCGACACCGGGCGCCGTCGCGGCGGTCGGGCTCTGCCTGAGCAACTGGTCGAGCGGCAGGTACAGCAGGCTGTTGCCGGCTTTCTGGTCGACGAGCACCTTGCTCGAACTGCCGAGCACCGATTGCATCATGTCCAGATACAGCCGGTCGCGCGTGACCACGGGCGCCTTCACGTATTCGACGAGGATCTGCTTGAAGCGGCTGGCATCGCCCTCGGCCTTCTGCACTACGCTGGCGAGGTAGCCATCGGCTTCCTGAAGCAGGCGCGAAGCGGTTCCGCGCGCGCGAGGCACCACGTCGTTCGCGTACGCCTGGCCCTCGTTCTTCTGGCGCTCGCGGTCCTGGCTTGCCTTGACGGCATCGTCGAACGCCGCTTGCACCTGCTCGGGCGGCTGCGTGTTCTGCAAGGTGACTTTCTGGATGTAGATGCCGGCGCCGTACTTGTCGAGCATCGCCTGCATCAGCTTTTCGGTCTCGGCTGCGATCTGCGCGCGCCCCTCGTAGAGCACGTAGTCCATCTGGCTACGGCCTACGACTTCGCTCATGGCCGTGGCCGCTACCTGGAAGACGATGTCGTCCGGCTTGCGCGTGTTGAAGATGTAATCGGGTGCACTCTTCAGGTTGTATTGAACCGCGAACTGGATGTCGATGATGTTCTCATCGTCGGTCAGCATCAGCGATTCCTTGGCGATCTTGTTCTTCGGATTGCCATTGCGATAGCCGATTTCGACGGTCTTGACCTGCGAAAAGTCGATGACTTCGACGGACTCGATCGGGAAGGGCAGGTGCCAGCGCAGGCCCGGCGTCGTCGTCTCGGTGTATTTGCCGAAGCGGGTCACGACGCCACGGCGGCCTTCGTCGACGATGTACGAACCGCTGACCAGCCACACGACGAGCACCAGCGCGACCAGCAGGCCGGCGCCGCCGAGCGGCAGCCGCCGCGGCGGTGGCGCGACCTCGCTGCCGCTGTCGTCGGGCTGCTTGCGTCCGAACAGTTCGTTGATGCGACGGTTGAGGTTGCGCCAGATCTCGTCGAGATCGGGCGGACCGCCGCGGCCGCGCTTGCCCCATTGCGGATCGTTGAGAGACATGACGGACGCTGGCCTCGCGGAACTCTGGAAAGGTCGGTTTGGACGGTATGGGTGGCGCCGCGGCGCGCTTCAGGCGGTCGCCGCCCAGCCATCGGCGCGGGGAAACCGCTCGGCCAGCGCGGCGCGCAATTCGGATACGCCGGCACCAAAGCGCGCGCTCAGGCGAACAGCGGCGATTTTACCATATTCGTCGCGTTCGACGGCGGGGTCGGTGCCCGCGGCGTCGGCCTTGTTCCACACCACGATCCGCGGCACCTGATCGGCGCCGATTTCGGCGAGTACCGCGTCGACCGCCGCCATCTGTTCGGCGCGGCCGGGGTGGCTCGAGTCGACGACGTGCAGCAGCAGGTCGGCGTCGACGGCTTCCTTGAGCGTGGCGTGGAAAGCCGCGACCAGGTCGTGCGGCAGTTCGCGAATGAAGCCGACGGTGTCCGAGAGCACGATCGCTTCTGCGCCGGCGATGAACACCCGGCGCAGCGTCGTGTCCAGCGTGGCGAAGAGCTGGTCGGCGGCGTAGGCCTCGGCGCCCGTAAGGCGATTGAACAGCGTCGACTTGCCCGCGTTGGTGTAGCCGACCAGCGCGACGTTGCGCACGGCCGCGCGTCGGCGGGCCCGGCGCTGCGTTTCGCGGTGCCGTTCCACGTGGGCGATGCGATCGCGCAGCAGCTTCACCCGGACGCCGATGAGCCGGCGATCGGTCTCGAGCTGCGTTTCGCCCGGTCCGCGCAGGCCGATGCCGCCGGTCTGGCGTTCGAGGTGGGTCCAGCCGCGAACCAGCCGCGTCGACAGGTGTTGGAGCTGCGCCAGCTCGACCTGCAGCTTGCCTTCGGCGCTCTGCGCGCGCAGGGCGAAAATGTCGAGGATCAGCGTGGTGCGGTCGACCACCCGGCATTCGAGCTCGCGCTCGAGGTTGCGCTGCTGGGCGCCGGACAGGATGTGGTCGAAGATGACTAGGTCCGCGCCCAGGTGCTCACGCATGGCAGCGATTTCGTCGATCTTGCCGCGGCCGGCGAAGAGCGCCGGGTCGGGCTTCTTGCGCCGCGCGGTGACGATGCCCGCGACCTCGGCGCCGGCGCTTGCCGCGAGCGCCCTGAGTTCGGCAAGGCGGTCCGCCTGCTCGCCGTCGCCGAAATCGAGCTCGACGAGCAGCGCACGGTCGCTGCCCTCCGGCCGGTCAAACACGGAATCGCCTGCGGGGCACGGTCATCGCCGGCCGTGCCGGCAAACGCCGATCAAGCTTCGCGGTCGCTTTCGTGCGCCGGCATGGTGACGGCGCGGGCGGGAACGACGGTCGAAATCGCATGCTTGTAGACCATCTGCGTGACCGTGTTCTTGAGCAGTACCACGTACTGGTCGAAAGACTCGATCTGGCCCTGCAGCTTGATGCCGTTGACAAGGTAGATCGAGACCTGCACGTGTTCCTTGCGCAGGGTATTCAGAAACGGGTCTTGTAGCATTTGCCCTTTGTTACTCATCGCGTGCTCCACATGGTTTTATTGGCTGCACCCGCCGCTATTGGTCGCGCTTCGGGCCGTGCCTGGAACGGCGGTTCTTCGTGCTCCCCCGCCGGTGCACGGGGGCGTCCGCATAGGGATTCGCGCCGGTCTTGAATTGTATCCTAAGCGGTGTTCCGCGCAGTTTGAACGCGTCGAGGAAGAAATGTTCCAGATACCGGCGGTAGGTCGCGGGTATATGCCCCAAAGCGGTGCCGTGGATGACGATAATCGGCGGATTCATGCCGCCCTGGTGGGCGTAGCGAAGCTTGGCGCGGGTCGCGC
>Ga0209048_10003976_pt1 | contig 14217 bp, 13 predicted proteins | sample FrelakmetCRP12CR_FD_187146 | JGI IMG/M metagenome (GOLD analysis project Ga0209048, IMG submission 187146) | Freshwater lake sediment microbial communities from the University of Notre Dame, USA, for methane emissions studies - CRP12 CR (SPAdes)... | ecosystem: Environmental > Aquatic >... | reverse complement strand
CCCACCCACGACTCACAAACGGATGGCCGCTTTCTGTGTTGATCGTGGTTTAATCCAAGCAGACGGCGTCCGTCAGGTCGAATTCCGAGCAGGACAGATCAGATTCGGAGCGACCTTCGTCACCAAGAAGAAACAGGGCCGTTGCCAGCCCCGTTCCCCATTCTTTCTCAGCGCTCAGTTCGGCTGAATTCGAATGAGCATCTGGCCCTTCTTGCGCCAGCCCACTAGCTGATCAAGCGCGATCGTCAATCCTTCCCGCCACACACGGTCATTACCATTCAACCCGAGCGCCTTCAGGGTACCTCCCGTCGATGTTGCAATTACGTTTGGCGGCAGCTCGGCCAATTGGTCCAGGATACTCCGGGCCACCTCGAAAGCTCCCTTCTTGGACTCGCGAATCAGGAAGGCGGGGTAGCTTATCGAGCGTCTCGGTTACTAATTCAATCCGCACGGCCCTTACCGCAGCTTGGTCTGCCTCGCTGACCGGAATTGCTGCCGACTTCTTGGCCGGATAAAGAATGGCCAATCGCCGCAGTCGTGGCAACGAGACCTTGTCATTGCGCTCAGCGTCATAGCTGCCGACGATCTTCCAATACTCATCCTGATCCCACTTGTGTGACCGCTTGCTCCACTCCTCTGTATACTCGGCTAACCCAGCCTCCGGGATCGTGCTCCGTAGCGCGTTCTACGCGGTCCGGTTTCGCTTCTACTGCCTCCGCCCAACGCCCGTGAGCGACGTGATCAGCGCCGCGAACAACGCGAGCACGGCGGTGGAGTCCTGCGCGAAGGTCACCCCCGTCGCCATCGCCGCGTCGATGCTGGCCATCTTCTCAGACTGGTCGATCGCCGACTCCGACGGCGGGTTACAGAAAAAAGCGGGCCTGCCGACATGAGTTTGGTGAGCGCGGCCACGTCGGCGTATGGAGCTGGGCCCAACCCCCGTTCTGCGCCACGAACCGCCGCACAACCCGCGCAGATCCCGCGACCCATGATATGACGACGCTATGCTCGGCACCGAACAGACGGCAGTTTCCTGCCGTGTCAGTGTGTCACCGATATGCGCTGGTGCCCCGTCACTCCCCGCAAGGCGAATCTGGTTCTGCGCTTCAAGGCAGCGAAGCGGCGCATGACCACGCAAACCGACAACGTCGCCGAACTCCCCAACACGCGGATCGCCACGGCGACAGTCGAGTTGAATCAGATCGTGGATGACATCCGGGACGCCCAAGACGCACCGGAAAAGCCGCCGCGGGCCGTACAGAAAGAGCCGCCGCTGGTCATCAGTACTGTAGGCAAGATTTTGCGCCGGTCGAAAATCGACCGTTAGGGGCGCGCAGGGCGGGCCGAGTGCGCTGACATGTGCGCGACGGGTAGCGCGCGGCAACGTGTACTACGCCGCCGATCAGCCGCCCCACCAGCACATCGAACAGCGCGAGCACGGTGCATCCCGAGCGAAGGTCGCCCGCATCGCCATCGCCGCGTCAATGCTGACCGCATCCACTTCCGGCGGGATCGCCGCTTCGGGCGGTTGCAGCGGGTAGTCGAACCCACCGCAAACTCCGGTCATTCGAGTAGTGGGCATCCGACAGCCGCGATGGCGGGCCGGTGCAGTCGAGCGCACGCGCTTCGCTCCGCAGCCTTCCGGCACTCCCAAGCGCGGCGCAGGCTCCAACAGTGCCTCCGAGACGCAGACGGTCAACCGAACTTCCGACGCCTAACCTTTGGCGAGGTTCTCCGCAGCGAAGTCCCAATTCAGGAGGTCGTTGATTACCGCGTTGACATAATCGGCGCGCCGATTCTGGTAGTCGAGGTAATACGCGTGCTCCCAGACGTCGATTGTCAGTAGTGGCCTCTGACCCTTGGTGAACGGGACTTCGGCGTTTCCTGTCTTCACGATCTTGATGGCGCCGCCCTCGGCGACGAGCCACGCCCAGCCCGATCCGAACTGGGTCACCGCTGCGTTCGCGAATTCCTTCTTGAAGCTGTCATAGCCCCCGAACGCGACGTCGATCTTTGCGGCCAGGTCACCCTTGGGCGCACCGCCACCCTTCGGCTTCAGGCAATGCCAGTAGAACGTGTGGTTCCAGACCTGTGCAGCGTTGTTGAAAAGGCCGGCCTTGTCCGCTTTGCCCGCCGTCGCGTTGACGATCGCCTCCAGCGTCTGGCCTTCAAGGTCTGTGCCCGGGACTAGCTTGTTGAGATTGTCGACGTAGGTCTTGTGGTGCTTGCCGTAATGAAAGCTGATGGTCTGCGCCGAAATTACCGGAGCCAATGCGTTGTCGCCATACGGTAGAGGGGGAAGCGTGAATTGTTCGGCCATTGCGTGCTCCTTGGTGTTGCGAACGGAAAGTCCGGCAGATGCCATACCATTGCATGGATCCAAGCCGCGGTCCGCCATGTCAACGTGTAATAGGAACCTGTAATCTTAGCTCAACGGATACCGGTTACGCAGTCCCCGGCAACCTTCATGGAAATCGACGGACGGGTGTGGGACTGCCCTGTCCAACGCAGTGGGAATTGGACTTGCCACGTCCTTGGTGAAACCCTCTGTGTCAGGAATCCGGACGCACCGTAATTGTGTACGCAATCTTGCCTGAGCGCCCCGCACAGTTCTCGATGTCGGAACACTTGACGCTTGCATGTTGTAGTAGGCAAAAACACGATCCAACTCGTTGAAAAATAGAAGCCTGGTTCGGAGGCACGCTTCATGCTCGCCATGGTTCATCCAGTTGCCGCAACCTCAATCGAGCAACAGGGGGGAGCCACGATGGCCGAGAACTCGACGTCCGAACACGAATTGGAGCAGATGAGGGTCGCATTGGCCCAAACCCTATTCGACGAAATCGGTCTCAATCTCCGCGAGGCGTTGGAGTTGGCTGATCACTTCTATGGGGAGATTGCAACGTCGCTTGAGTCCGGTGACACCATCGAACTCCCAGACTTCGGCTATTTCTCGCTCCGCGACGGCTTCTCCCGCAGCAATCAATACGGCAGCGGACGGTACTGACGTTCTCAAGCATCGAAGTTCCGGGCAACAGGAGGTGGCCCCATCGGACGCAGTATCCGATTCCGCGCCCCACAGTCCCCGCTCCGGCGGGGATTGCTTCTTGTATGGCGCGCTACAGCGCCACGATCGGCACATCGGACGTGGGGGACGCAGGCAGCCTAGGCCCCACGATCGCGGCGCAAGCGCTGATCTACGCGGCCATCATCGAACCACAAGCCCGTCCCGCAGCGCGCCGCGCACGAGTTGGCCGATGTGGCGGTGTTCAATGGCGATCGCCTCACCGCAGCGTCGCACCCGCGGGTCGACCTTCTTCACGATCCACCGTCGGCCTGCCTCGGTCTGTGCCGTGAACAGGAACCGCGTGCCTTCGACCTCAACGGTGATGTCGATCACGGTGCTCATGACAGAATCTGCGGCGCCTGCTTTGATCCGTGGGACCGCATCGCCGTTGTCGCCGCGCCTGCACCGCCCCGCGAGCTAATCGTCACCATGCAACGCCCAGAACAGCGGCGCGTGAGTTGAATCACTCGCACGCCGATCGTGGGTGAAGAGGGCAATGATGACACCGGTCAAACAACCAACAGCAATGGCAATGACGAACACCGTAATCGAGGCCATTTTCCCCCCGCGATCAGATGTCGATCTCGGCGCCGCGGACGGCACCATTGCATGCGCCCCTGCGCAAACCGCTTATCCGGGGGATGTTTAGCCTACACCCGATTCCTGCTCGCGGGGGTAGTCCGTTCGTCGGCTGCGTGGAGGCTTCGGCGCGGTCGATTCGGGCGCCGCAAACAAGAGCCCCGCCACGCGGGCGGGCTCGGGGACCGCGTTCGGCGCCGAGCGACGTTGGACCTGAAATGTACGGCAGTTCATGAGCAGAGGTAAGCTGTCTTCATCCATCCTTGGAATGCGCGTGCGCCGGCGCAAGATCGAAGCGTGGCGGCAGGACTACAATCACACCCGACCCCACAGTTCGCTGCCGAACCTGACCCCGCGCGAATTTGCGCCGCAAGGTCAGCAGAGGCGGATCGACGAAGGCGGCAAGCTCCAGCTTTGAACTGTCTCGAAGCGGGACCAACGTCGGGGCACATCGGAAACGGGAAACGCAAAGGCCGCTCGCCGGGGAATCGTTGTATGGCCGCTTCCAAGGGAACAAGAGCGGGCTGGAAACTGCGTTCAGTTAGCAAAGAACCCGAAGTCGGATCAAACTGAAGTCGAATTCAATCTTTCATCCATCGGAGATCAAGATGAGTCACGCGTCAATGCTGAAAGCCAGGCGGCAGCACCAGAAGAACAAGAAACGTCTCGAGGGCGCAGCCAAGCAGGCCAAACGGCTGGCGAAGCAGGCCTTGGCGGGACCGGTCGTGAAGAAGGAAAAGGTGAAGAAGGAAAAAGTGAAGAAGGAAAAGGTCGCGACGGAAAAGGTGAAGAAGGTCAAGCTGACCAAGGAGGAGCTTGGCAGGCAAGACGCGAAGAAGGGCAGTGCGGGCGCCGGGAAGAAAGGCGCGTCCTAGCCGTTCTCGACCGGGAACCGCGGCGGCGAGGCGTCGCACCGAGGCATCGGGGCGCCAGGCGCGCACGCGGGTTCAATTCAAACCATTCCGCAGCCTGGGTCCGCGGAAGAGGTTGATTGGCACCGCGACCTTTTCACCCCAGGCGAAAGGGAGTCCATGAAGGGTTCGGTCGTAGGCCGTGTGGTGATGGCGTGTGTATTGTTGGCGGCCAGTTCCTGGTCGCTCGCGACCGATGCCATCGAATCCAGGCCGCTGCAATTCGCCAAGGGCGCCTCCGCGGCCACAGTGAAGGGCTCGCTGAAGGGCGACAAGACAATCGACTACAAGCTGCGTGCCAAGGCTGGCCAGACCGTGAACGTCGCGTTGACGACCAGCAACACGAGCAACTACTTCAACGTGCTCCCCCCGGGCTCCAAGGACGAGGCCATTTTCGTCGGTTCGACGAGCGGCAACGAATGGACCGGGCCGCTCCCGATCGATGGCGAGTACACGATTCGGGTCTATCTGATGCGTAGCGCTGCCCGCCGCAACGAGACGGCGAAATACACCCTCGCCGTCGCCATTGCGGGCAGCGCCACGGCAGCCCCCGCGCTTGGCAGCGCTCCGCCAGGCGACGCCAAGGTCAAGGGCACGCCGTACCACGCGACCGGCCAGGTGCCGTGCTCGATGGGGAGCACGCCACCGGGCTCGGCGCAATGCGACTTCGGGGTGATTCGCGGCAAGCCGGGCAATGCTGAGGTTCATGTGAAGCCGCCGGGCGGCTTCGAGCGTGTGCTGACCTTTGCCGGCGGCAAGGTGACCGCCGACTCGGGCGCCAGCGTGAAGGCCAGCAAGACCGGCGACCTGTGGTCGGTCGAGGTCAACGACTACGAGCACTACCGGATTCCGGAGGCAGTGATCTCCGGTGGATGAGCCGCAAGCACTGTCCAGATAGACGACGGGCGGCGCACACGCTTTGTGGGAAACCAGCGGATCGGCGGGCGCGGATCGGCGGCGCTCCGCTCACGACACGATATAGGCCGCGGTTCCGGTGGAAAACAGGGTGCCGTCGGCGCCCAGGAACGCCATGCGGGTCGAGGCGACCCGCGAGCCGATGCGCATCACTTCGGCCTGCAGCTCAAAATGCTCGCTGATGCCCGGGCGCAGGAAGTCGATCCGCAGGTCGATGGTTCCGACGCGGGAAAAGCGCGCCAGTCGCTGCGGCACCGGTTCGTCCATGTGGCGCGCGCCCAGCGCGGCCATCACGGCAAGGCCCGCCATCGCGTCGAGACCGGCGCTGATGACGCCGCCATGAATCCGGTTGAAGAGGAAATGCCCGACGAGCTCGCGCCGCATGTCGATGCGCCCGCTCACGCGCTCCGGCCGGATCGAGGTGACCCTGAGGCCCAGCAGGTGGTTGAAGACGATCTTCTCTTCGAAGATGGCCGTGAGCCCCGCGATGAACTCGGGTTCGAACTCTCTGGCCGAAGCGACGTGTTTGGGCATGGAGAAGATGGTTGCAGAGCGAGCGGTCTCGCGAACTTTCCATTCTTTCACGTTTGCGGCAGCGCCAACGTGGATACTGTCAACGGGACGGGCGGCCGCCCAGCCCTCCCGAATGCGTGAAGGGGTAGCCTATTGCAGGCTTTGCGGCTATGGGAACACGTTGCATCGAGGTTCGCGAAAGGGTTATCGATCTCCCCGTACGCATCGAGCGCCGGCCGGATTACACGACTTGCGGTCCGACTTCCCTGCATGCGATCTGCCGCTACTGTGGCGACGCGATCGAGCTCGAAACCGTGGGCAGTGCGACGGCGAAGCTGCCGGGGCCCGGCGGTGGAACGCTCATGGTGCATCTTGCCGTGCACGCGCGACCTGGGCGCCGGCCCGTGAGGGGCCGATAGGTACGCCGACTGTTCGGTCAGTCGGTCGGCTTGCGGCCGACGTTGGCGCTCAGCCATCCATAGAACGTTTGCAGTTCCCGGTTCAGGGAACGCGACTTAAGCCCGGGATGGAGCTCCCGGTTCGCAGAGCGAACGGATATGCCCGAGGCGATCATCGGCCCGATGGATCGCCAGGACATTGAGGAAGATCGGGGCGTCTCCAAACCAGGGCCGCCGGTCTTCGAGGGCAGAAATCTCCGCAACCACGAACCTGTCGTGTGCCGCGTTGCCTTTCTCGATGTTGACGAACAGGCGATAGTCCGCGTCATGAAAAAGGCGGTCCATCTGTTCGACCGTCGATCCGCTTCGTTCCAGCAATTGCTCCGCAACCTCCGTGTAGATCATGGGCCGGTCGCTCGTCAGCCTCGAGTAATCGGACAGGGCCCAACCTTCCCAGCCCTCGATATCCAGCTTGATGAGACGTGGTGGCCCGAAACGCTCGCATAGCTCGTCCAGCGTGATCAGCGATGTCGACGTACAGGCCTCGTCGTCGCGAGCCGGTGTGAAAAATGCCGCTCCGGTGTTGCCCGGGGGGACGTTGGCTCGATAGCGCACTCCGGGCGGGGCAACGAGCGCGTTGATGCAGTGGATCGTCGCTTCGGAGCTTGTCCTGAGAAGATTCTGTTCGAGTACGCGGAACGTCTCTTCGTTGCCCTCGACAATCACGATGCTGCCGCGCGCACCGACCTTGCGTGCCATGGGTATCGCGAATGTTCCAATGTGTCCGCCCAGGTCGAATGCGGCATCGCCCTCCCGCAAGGCGCTCAGCAGAAAAGCAAGCCCGACGCGGGTGTGGGCGCCGAAATCCAGGATGTGCCGTGTGATGAGGTCGTCGTCGAATGCCAATATTCTGCCGAACGTGGCATCCACTTCTCGAAGCGTTCTTGCGTGTGACATCGTCGTCGAACCCGGCGTCAGCGCCGCGTCGGCAGCCCTTGTGCTCTATCCGTGTGTTTCACTGTCCCCTCGCGCGGAGCAATTATCCGTCGATTTCGAGCAGCAAGTCGCCGGCCGTCAACCCTGCACATGAATGTGCCCGGGCGCCAGGCCTGCCTGATACCGTGCATGCATCGCCGAATACGCAGCCTCGACATGCCGGGCAAACAGCCGGATGTCGAACAGTGGAGCGGTGTGAAGGTTGCCCTCCAGCCTTTGCCTGATCTCCCGCAGCCTGTCCGGGTTGGTCGCGAGGTCGATCGCCAGACTTTCGTATTGTTCCGCCGTTCTTGTGACGAGGTCGGGCAAGCCCACCGCGTTCAGCAAGCTCGCGGCAACCCTTCCCGCAAAGGTCTCGCCAAGACACGTCAACACGGGCAGGCCCGCCCAGAGTGCGTCGCTTGCGGTCGTGTGAGCGTTGTACGGCAGCGTGTCGAGGAACAGGTCAGCCAGACGATGTCTTGCCAGGTGTTCGGGCAGCGGCACGAGCGGCGCGAAAACCAGGCGGTCCGCGCCGACCCCCCTGAGCGCCGCCTCTTTTCCCAGATTGTCCGTCGCCAGCGCGTTGTCTTCGAGAAGCCAAAGCACGCTGCCGTCGACCTGGCTGAGGATGCGCATCCAGCTGTCGAACGTGCCCGGGGTGATCTTGTAGTTGTTGTTGAAGCAGCAGAATACGAAATCCGCTTGCGCCAGGCCCAGCTCTTCCCGGCCGAATACCCTGTCGGCGATCGGCCGCCTGCGATCGTTGGGCTGGTAGCTGTTGGGCAGGTAGGCGATCGCCTCGGCATAGTGCTGCTGATCTGTCTCCGGAACGAGCGTGTTGTCGGCAATGAGATAGTCGATGTACTCGGCCCCCATCGTGCCCGGATATCCGAGATAGTTCACCTGTATCGGTGCCGCTCGGTGGGCGAATATGTCGGTGCGCGCCTCTTGCGTATAGCCCATCAGGTCGACCGCGATGTCGATCTCCAGCGTTCGCGCCAACAAGGCAACATCGCGGTCGGTCCGGGCGCGAACATCGATGAGCTCGTCGAAGGCTGCCGACAATCGCTTGCGCATCGCATCGTTGGTGTCGGGCCCGAACGAGAATGCAGTGACCCTGAACCTCGATCGATCGTGCCGCTCGAACAGCCCGGCCATCAGGTGCGAAACGGCATGCTCGCGCAAGTCGGCCGAAAAATACCCGATGTTTATCTTGTCGCGAGCAGGCCGTTTGGGGATCGGCGGAAGCGAGCGCCGCGGTTGGTGCTTGTGTTCCACCCAGATTTCCGCAGCCTTCCTCTGCAGGGCTGGAGAGCCGGGTAGCGCGAGAACCGGAAACGGCGGAGTAGCTCTTTCGCGGCGCTCGATCTTCCGGTTCAGCCGGGCAAGATGGTGCCCGACGTCGTTCCAGTCGCAGACCTTCATCCTTGCGTGCAGCCACCTGCCATACAGGAATTCGTAGTCCGGCTTGAGTCGTAGCGCCTGCCCGTAGCTCTCCAGTGCTTCGCCGTAGCGCCGCAGCGCACCGAGCGCTACGCCGCGATTGTTGTACACCTCCGCGTAATCGGGTTTGAGCGCAAGCGCGCGCTCGTAGCTCTCCAGCGCTTCCGTGTAGCGGCGAAGAGCGCCCAGGGCAACGCCGCGATTGTTGTGCGCTTCGGCGTAGTCGGGCTTGAGCGCGAGCGCGCGCTCGCAGCTCTCCAGAGCCTCGGGATGGCGTTGCAGGGCACCCAGGGCAACGCCGCGATTGTTGTGCGCTTCGGCGTAATCGGGCTTGAGCGCCAGCGCGCGCTCGTAGCTCTCCAGGGCCTCCGGATGGCGTTGCAGGGCACCGAGCGCAACGCCGCGATTGTTGTGCGCCTCCGCGTAATCGGGCTCGAGCGCCAGCGCGCGCTCGTAGCTCTCCAGGGCCTCCGCGTGGCGCTCCAGCTCGGCGAGCGCATTGCCGCGATTGTTGCAGGCTCGGCCGTGACCGGGCTCGAGCGCCAGCGCGCGCTCGTAGCATTCCAGCGCCTCCGCGTGGCGTTGCAGATTGCCCAGCGCAACGCCCCGATGGTAGTGCGCGTTGGCGTTGTTCGGGTTGACCGATACCGCCTTCAGCAGCAGTTCCGCTGCCTCCTGCGTTCGGCCCCTCCGTGCCGCGATGATTCCGCAGAGGTGCAGCGCGTCGAAGTGGTCGGCCATCGCCTCCAGCACCCTTCGGCACAGTCGTTCGGCGTCGTCCCACTCGCCCCTTCCGTAGGCGGCAACTGCGCGTTGCATGGCTTGCGGCAGGGCGAGCGTTGCGGGTTCTGTCTGCGGATTGGCAGACAGGGGAGCCGATGGCTTGGCGGGAGGCGGATCCTTGCGCTCGGACATCGCTTATGCGGCCCTGGTGCGAGCCGGCAGGAAGGGCAGCACCAGCGCGCGCGCATCGACCCTCGCGCCGATGCGGGCGAGCAGCAGGAACGAGCCCACGAGCTTGCGGTGCAGGAAGATGGTCTCGGGCGGCGGCGCGCGCAGCAGGCCGCGCCGGAACGCCAGGTCGAAGCCCAGCGCACGCACCCGGGCGGGAAGGCCGGACGCGGCGAAGTCGTAGCGGCCCTCGTGCCGCAACGGCTCGCAGACGAGCAGGATCACATCCACCGCCGCGCGGACGCGATCCGGCGGATCCTCGGGCGCGACATAGCCGATCGCTGCCGCGTGCCGCGCCACGGCGTCGATGTCGCCGTCGACGACCGCGCGGGTCACGCGCGCGAAGTTGGTCACGAACGCCGCACTGAACCCCTTCGTCGCGCCGAAGTCGAGGAGCACGACGCGTCCGGTGGGCGGCTGATAGAGATAGTTGGCGAAGTTGGGATCGGTCTGCATGACGCGGAACTCGAAGAGCTCGCGGAACAGCAGCCTTTCCAGCAGGGTGCCGACCGCGTCGCGCCGGGCCTGGGGCGTCCCCGGCTCGGCGAGCGTCTCCAGCGGCACGCCTTCGGCGTAGTCCATCGCCATCACACGCGTCGTCGTCAGATCGCGGTGCACGCGGGGAACGACGAGCGCGGGCTCGTCGGCAACCAGCCGCGCGTACCGCTCGAGAAAGCGCGCCTCCTGGAGATAATCCGCCTCCTGCGCAAGTTGACGCTTGGCCTCCTCCGCAATCCCGCGGACGTCGAGCTCGAGCGGAAGCACGTTGAACAGCCGGAGCAGCGCCGCGACATTGTCGACGTCGCTGGCAATGGAGCGGGCCACTCCGGGATACTGGACCTTCAGCGCGAGATCGCGCCCGTCGTGCGTGCGCGCGCGGTGCACCTGGCCGATCGATGCGGCGGCGACCGGCTCGAAATCGAAGTGCGCGAAGCGGCTCTCCCAGCCCTTGCCGTATTCGCGCCCGAGCACGCGGCGCACCTGCGCCGTCGGCATCGGCGCAGCCTCCGAGCGCAGGACCGAGAGCGCCTGCGCGAACTCGGGGGGCAGCACGTCTTCTCCCTGAAGCGACATCAGCTGGCCGAGCTTCATCGCCGCACCGCGCAGGTTCGCGAGCCGGGCCGCGAGGCGCTCGGCATTGCGCACCGAGAACACGGCGCTGCCGTCGGTCACGCCGTCCGATCCCGCCAGCCGGCGCAGGCCTTCGACGGCACTGCCCGCCGCGAGCTCCGCGGCCGCCAGGCCGATGCGCACAAGCCGCCCGAGGCGGGTCTGCGGAACAGCAGCGGGAGCGGGCTTGCGCTTCACGGGGTGAAGCTTACGCGATCACGCGCGGCGCGCTGCGCGAAGCTGGTAAACTGAACCTCCGCGCGCGGTTGCGCCGATGAGCAGGGGACGATGAGAGATCGTTTGACGCTTGCCGCCTGTCTGCCCGAAGACCGTGACCGCGCGACGCTCGTCGGCCGCCTGTGGCTGCCGGAGGTCGGCGGACCGGCGCTCGTCGCCGTCGGAAGCGATGGCGTCTACGATCTGTCGCGGGTTGCCGCGACGGCGAGCCAGCTTCTCGAGCTCGACGATCCCGTGCGCGCCATTCGCGGCGCGGGCAAGCTGCCGCGCCTCGCCGATGTCGCCGACGCGCTCGCCAATTCCGCGAGCGGGGAGCACGACGACACGCGACCCCGATTCCTCGCGCCGTGCGACCTCCAGGCGATCAAGGCGGCCGGCGTCACGTTCGTCTCCAGCATGCTCGAGCGCGTGATCGAGGAGCAGGCGCGCGGCGACGCGTCGAAGGCCGAGGCGGTGCGCAGGGCGATCGTCGCGGTCGTCGGCGACAACCTGCAGAGCGTGCGCCCCGGCTCCCCGGAGGCGGCGCGGCTGAAAGACGTGCTGATCGAGCAGAGGGTCTGGTCGCAGTACCTCGAGGTGGGCATCGGGCCCGATGCCGAGATCTTCACCAAGTCGCAGCCGATGTCCGCGGTCGGGGTCGGCGCCGAGATCGGCATCCACCCGAAATCCGAGTGGAACAACCCCGAGCCGGAGATCGTGCTGGCGGTGAACAGCAGGGGCCGCACGCTCGGCGCGACGCTCGGCAACGACGTCAACCTCCGTGATTTCGAGGGGCGCAGCGCGTTGCTGCTGGGCAAGGCCAAGGACAACAATGCGTCGTGCGCAATCGGGCCGTTCATCCGGCTGTTCGACGAGCATTACGGCATCGACGACGTGCGCCGGTGCGAGCTCGTCACGCGTGTCGAGGGCCCCGACGGCTTCGCGATGACGGGACGGAGCAGGATGGCGATGATCAGCCGCGACCCGCTCGATCTCGTCACGCACGCGATCGGTCCCAACCACCAGTATCCGGACGGGCTGGTGCTCTTTCTCGGAACGATGTTCGCCCCGACGCAGGATCGCCTCGCGCCGGGGCAGGGGTTCACGCACGTCGTCGGCGACATCGTCACGGTCGCCACACCCGGGCTCGGCGCGCTCGTCAACCGCGTCGATCACAGCGACCGCATTGCGCCGTGGACGTTCGGTGTCGGCGCGTTGATGGCGAATCTCGCCCGGCGGCGGCTGATCTGAAATTCCCCCGTGCGCGGGAGAGCGCGCGGTCAAACTGAATCGGAGCAGGACGATGGAACCTCTCTTCAAGAATTACATCGGCGGCGAATGGGTCGCCGGCGCGTCGACCACGCACAACCGCAATCCGTCCGACGTGCGCGACGTCATCGGCGAGTACGCGCAGGCCGATGCCGCGCAGACGAAGGCGGCGATCGCCGCGGCGAAGCAGGCCTTCCCGGCGTGGGCGGCCGCGTCGATCCAGGACCGGTCGAACCTCCTCGACAAGGTCGGCACCGAGATCCTCGCGCGCAAGGACGAGCTCGGCCGGCTGCTCGCGCGGGAGGAAGGCAAGACGCTCCCCGAGGGCGTGGGGGAAGCCGCGCGCGCGGGGATGATCTTCCGGTTCTTCGCCGGCGAGGCGCTGCGCATTCCGGGCGAGAAGATCGCTTCGGTGCGGCCGGGCGTCGACGTCGAGGTGACGCGCGAGCCGGTCGGGGTCGTCGGGCTCATCACGCCGTGGAACTTCCCGATTGCGATCCCCGCTTGGAAGATCGCGCCGGCATTGGCCTACGGCAACACCGTCGTCTTCAAGCCCGCCGACCTGGTGCCGGGTTGTGCATGGGCGCTCGCGGATATCCTGGCGCGGGCCGGCGTTCCCGCAGGCGTGTTCAACCTGGTGATGGGTCGCGGGTCGGTCGTCGGCGAGACGCTCGTCAATCACCCCGATGTCTCGGCGATAAGCTTCACCGGGTCCGTTTCCATCGGGCGCGGCATCGCGGCGAAGGCGGTCACGCGGATGGCGAAGATCCAGCTCGAGATGGGCGGCAAGAATCCGCTCGTCGTGCTCGACGACGCGGATCTCGCCACCGCGGTCAATGTCGCGGTGCAGGGGTCGTATTACTCGACGGGCCAGCGCTGCACCGCGTCGTCCCGGCTGATCGTGACCGAGGGCATCCACGACCGCTTCGTGGCGGCGCTCACCGACAAGCTCAAGACGCTGAAGGTCGACGACGCGTTGGCACCCGGAACCGACATCGGGCCGGTCGTCGACGCGAGCCAGCTCGACCAGGATCTCGCGTACCTCGAGATCGGCAAGAGCGAAGGCGCGCGGCTCGCGGCGGGTGGCCAGCGCCTCACGCGCGACACCGAGGGCTACTATCTCGCGCCGGCGCTGTTCACCGAGGCGAACAACACGATGCGCATCGCACGCGAGGAGATCTTCGGACCCGTCGCCGCGGTGATCCGCGCCCGCGATTACGACGAAGCGCTTACGCTCGCCAACGACACCGAGTTCGGGCTGTGCGCGGGCATCGTGACGACGTCGCTCAAGCACGCGTCGCACTTCAAGCGGCACGCGCAGACCGGGATGGTGATGGTCAACCTGCCGACCGCGGGCGTCGACTACCACGTGCCCTTCGGCGGCCGCAAGGGCTCGAGCTACGGGCCGCGCGAGCAGGGGCGCCATGCGGCGGAGTTCTTCACGACCGTCAAGACCGCGTACACGGCGCCGTAGAAGCCGGTCGGCCGCGTCTCGTATAATCGCCGTTTCTCACCTACCTGATCGATGTAACGCGAGCATCGTGCAGTTCTCGAGCCGTCAGTTCGCCGACATCGCCGTGGCCGCGCCCGCGGGGCGGATCGATCACGTTTCAGCCGGAGCGCTCGAGCAGTCGCTGGCGCCGCTGCTGGTCGAGGCGGGCAGCCGCAAGGCGGGCGTTATCCTGGATTTCTCGAACGTCGGCTACATCAGCAGCGTCGGGCTGCGCGTGCTGATGGTCGCGGCGAAGCAGATGCGCGGATACGGCACCCGGATCGTGGTCGCCGCGCCGCAGCCGGACGTCGCCGAGATCTTCGCGATCAGCCGCTTCGACCGCGTGCTCGACATCGTTCCGTCGGTTCGGGGCGC
>Ga0209048_10003975_pt1 | contig 14218 bp, 11 predicted proteins | sample FrelakmetCRP12CR_FD_187146 | JGI IMG/M metagenome (GOLD analysis project Ga0209048, IMG submission 187146) | Freshwater lake sediment microbial communities from the University of Notre Dame, USA, for methane emissions studies - CRP12 CR (SPAdes)... | ecosystem: Environmental > Aquatic >... | reverse complement strand
ATCTCAAGATATACAGCTATGGATATCATCTGGACTTTGGCCATTTGAGTGGTTCTTGAAGTAGGAAGCAGAGGCGAAGCTGGGGTAAGCTAACGGGGTATCGTCACCTCAATCGGAGCGTCCCACAATCGGAGCGTCCCATGTTCCCCTTGCCGGAGATGATTATAGCGGTTCTGGCCCCGTTTGCCGGGTTGTTTTCCGCACCGGTCTGGGGTCACGCCCAGGTGTTGGTGATTGGCGCCATCCTCTGCCAAGGCCCGCGCACGGTCGCCGCCATCCTGCGGGTCATGGGGTTGGGACAGGAACCCCGACTGCTTAGCACCATCCAGAATGGCCAAAGTCGAGCACCAGGATCAGATCCTGTTCGCCGGCACGCCGGAAGCCCGCACCCTCCAGAATCTGACGCTGCAGAATGTGAATGTCAGCGAGTATGTCCGTTCGGGTAAGGATATTCCCGGCGGTTGGGTGTGGCAGTGGTTGCGGCGGCAGGTGGCCGATGGCGGTAGCACGGCAGAATCTGATTTATAGTTAACCAGCGGCGGGACGCCACCACCACTTCTGATTTATAGTTAACCAACAGCGGGACGCGCCGCCACTTTGGATACAATGCTCAGAACACCATTGTTAAGTAGGGAAGTGCGATGAAATTGAACCGTGTAACAACTCTGTTACTGCTGTCGAGCCTGCTTTCGGCCGGCGCCTGGGCGGCTCCGAAGGGACCGGTTGCGAAACCATCGGCGCCGGCGAATGCTTGCAAAAAAGAAACTGTTTTACAGTTCAATCGCCAGACCAGCGTCTGGCGTTTACCTGGCAAACCGGCTTTGTTCTTTATGGACGGCATGGCCGTGAGTGCGCATGGCGCTCCCAACGCCTACGATCCCAACGATCAACGCGGTCTGGATGTTCTCGCCCGCGCCGGCAGAAAAGGCAACTGGTGGTCGATCGCCACGGATAACGGTAAACTGAATGGTAAGCCCTTAATTCAACAAGTAGGCCCCTTCAAAGGCTTTTATATCTCCCAAACCTCGCTGCGCGATGCTACGAAAAAGAACGATGACATTACCAAATACGTCGATTCGACACTCATTCCCTATTTTGCCTTACCGCCCCAGTTGTTAGGTACGGGCAAGGCGATGTTGGGTGATCTGGGGATGGTTTTCAATGCGAAAACCGGCAAATCGTCGTTCGCCATTTTTGCCGATGTCGGCGCGCGTGACAGTATCGGCGAGGGTTCCATCGCCCTGGCCGGCCTCCTGGATATACCCACTGATCGACGTAATGGCAAAGCGGGGATCGGTGCAGATATTATTTATGTGGTATTCCCCGGCACGGCTTCCAGACCGGCCTGGCCACACTCCATCGAAGAGATGCGCAAGACAGCGGAAGCGTCTTTTCAGAAATGGGGTGGACTGCCGCAGTTGAAGGCTTGTTTTCCAAACGCCAGGTAGAGCAAGCCGGCCGGAAGACCGGCGCTCCCTATCCATTTTTTGAGAGTCCTGTAGCTGATGTCCGAGATAAAACAAAAACCCGATTGGGTGCCGGCTGACGCCGGCGCCGAATTCACTACCCAGATCATGGCCGGCGTGGAAGGTGGCCATGACGGCCTGCGGGGCGAGCGCCGCGAGGGCGCAGCCAGACCGGTTACCCCAAAGCGCCGCCGATTGACCGTAGACGAATACGTCCAGGGAGTTCTCGCCGGCGATCGCAATGTGCTGGCCCAGACCATCACCCTGGTGGAGAGCAATGCCCCGGCGCACGGCGCCATGGCGCAGGAGGTATTGCGGCAACTGCTGCCCCATACCGGCAACTCCATCCGCGTGGGAATCACCGGCGTGCCCGGCGTGGGCAAGAGCACCACGATCGAAGCCTTGGGAATGTATCTGTGCGAACAAGGCCATCAGGTGGCCGTGCTGGCGGTGGATCCCAGCAGCACGGTGACGCGGGGCAGTATTCTGGGCGACAAGACCCGGATGGAACAGTTATCGCGTGACCCCAGAGCGTTTATCCGGCCTTCGCCTTCCAGCGGCACCCTGGGCGGCGTCACCCGCAAGAGCCGCGAGACCATGCTGATCTGCGAAGCCTTCGGTTTCGATGCAATCCTGGTGGAAACCGTCGGCGTAGGTCAGAGCGAAACCACGGTGCGCTCGATGGTCGATTTCTTCCTGCTGTTGATGCTGGCCGGGGCCGGCGATGAGTTGCAGGGGATCAAAAAAGGTATCATGGAGTTGGCCGACGCCCTGTTGATCAACAAGGCCGACGGCGATAACAAACTGCGCGCCCGCGCCGCCAAGGCGGAATACAACCGCGCGCTGCACTATCTTGCGCCGGCGACCGAAGGCTGGCAGACCCGCGCCTTCACCTGTTCCGCCCTGACCAATGAAGGGATCGACGAAATCTGGCGGGTGATCGAGGATTTCCGGCAGAAGACGCAGGCCTCCGGCGTGTTCGAGAAGCGGCGCCGCAAGCAGACTCTGGAATGGGTCTATGCGATGGTCGAAGAGCATCTGTTGAGGAGCTTCTTCGAACACGCCGGGGTGAAGCACATCCGCGCCGATGTGGAAAGGGCGGTGATCGGGGGGCAGATGCCGCCCACGGTGGCGGCGCAGGAATTGATCGGGAAGTACGAAGACAGCACCGCTCATTAGGGCGCCAATAAGCAATCACTGCAACGAACATCTCACTACCATGCACATTCTCCACGGCGCCTGGGTTCCCCAGGAAACTGATGATTTCCTTCAGACCGGCACATTCTATCTGTGGGTGGAAACGGCCCAAATCCTTCAGGTCAAACCGGGTTACCGGGTCGACCACCTGGAAGCCAAGGAACTGGACGAATTCCTGGTCCAGGATCTCGGCGTTGCCGGCGATTCCTCCGTTAAAAGCATCCGCCAGCGGCTGCAAACGTTCTATCACTGGCTGCCGAGCGCAGACGGCAAGCCGCTGCCTTCGCCGGAATTGGCCCGTTGGCTGACCCTGCCGCCGCCAGAGGATCCGACGGTCGAGCTGGCCTGCTGCGCTATTACCGCCTTTCCGCTGAATGACGTATTTAAGACTTTGAAAGAGCTGCATTTCCTGATCTGTTACCAGCGCGACGATGTGCAGTTCGGCCAGGATTTGCTGTTCTGGCTGCATTTCAGCCAGATGCTGCGGCAGGTGTTGCGCAAGGATCAATACATTCCGGCCCTCGAATACCGCGAATTGTCCGGTAAGGGCAAAAAGGCGTCCACCTTCGCGATTTATCCCGGCTGGGAGATCGTTTCCGACAGCTTCGAGAGCCAACTGCAATGGGCGCTGACCCGCATGCCGCTGGCTTGCGCCGCCGTTTCCATGAGTTCCTCTGCGAAGCCCCTGCACTACGACCGGCTGGAACTGCTGCGGCATTTTGCCGAATGCCTGCTGCATCGGATGGTGACGGGCGTCTCGTTCCCGGCTGCTTTCGAGAAGAAAATCAGGGGTTCCCTGCTCGATCAGTGCCTCGCTGGAACACAGGCGCTGGCGGGAACCTCCCAGGCGCTGGAACGCTATCGCCAGTGGCAAACGTGGCGGCAGGCGGTGGCGACCCGCTATAGCGACGACTGCCAGCTTGGTTTGCAATTAGTGGAGGGGGCGAATGAAAACACGCCCTGGCGGCTACTCCTGCTCGCCATCTCCAAACAGGATCCTTCGCTGAAGCTGCGTCTGGATGAATACTGGCATCTCGATTCGAAGGTTAAAAAGGCGCTGCTCAAGTCCTTCGGCGGTCATCTGGAAGAACAACTGCTGCGCCATCTCGGCCATGCCGCCCGAATCTATCCGAAGCTCTGGGAGGGAATGGCGACCGACCGGCCGGTGGGGGTGACGCTGTCCATCGAAGCAGCCTTTGCCTTCCTGAAGGAGCATGCCTGGGTGCTGGAAGACGCCGGCTTCAAGATCATCGTGCCGGCCTGGTGGACGCCGGAAGGTCGCCGCCGGGCCAGAGTGCGGGTCGCCGTCAGCCAGAGCAAAGCCGCGCCGACGGTGGGGAAAGGTTATTTCTCCCTGGATTCGGTGGTGCAATACCGCTACGAGCTGGCGATTGGCGATCAAGTGCTAAGCCCGCAGGAATGGGAACAACTGGTGAACGCCAAGACGCCCTTGGTGTGGTTTCGCGGCCAGTGGATCGAACTGGAACGGGACAAGATGCAGCAGTTGCTGGATTTCTGGCAGAAGCACGGCCAGGAAGACGCCAGCATGAGTCTGGCCGAGTTGCTGCGCAAGGCGGCCGCCGACGAAGAAGAAGTGGATGTCAGTCGCAACGGCGCGCTGGCCGAGATGCTGGGCAAGCTGCGCGATCAGAGCCGGTTCGAGCCGGTTGCCGACCCGCCCGGTTTGCGCGGCAAGCTGCGGGAATATCAGCAACGCGGGGTGGCTTGGTTGCAGTATCTGGAAGGTCTGGGACTGAACGGCTGTCTGGCGGACGACATGGGCCTGGGTAAGACCGTCCAGGTGATCGCCCGCCTGCTGTTCGCGCGGGATACGGCAGCGGGGCCGACGCTGTTGATCGCACCCACTTCGGTATTGGGCAACTGGCAGAAGGAGGTCGAAAAATTCGCGCCCCAGCTTAAAGCGCTGGTGCACCATGGCAGTGGCCGGCGGCAGGACGCCAAGGCGTTTCAGGCGGACTGCCAGGCGCAGGATATCGTCATTACCTCGTACACCCTGGCCCGCAAGGATATCAATCTGCTGCAAGGCGTTCCCTGGGAGCGGGTGGTCGTCGACGAGGCGCAAAATATCAAGAATCCCAAGACTGCCCAGACCAAGGCCGTGCTCAAGCTCAAGGCCAACCACCGTCTGGCCATGACCGGCACGCCGGTGGAAAACCGGCTGCTGGATCTATGGTCGATTTTCAATTTCCTCAACCCCGGTTATCTGGGTACCCAGACGCAGTTCCGCCAGCAGTTCGAGCTGCCCATCCAGAAAAACAACGACCTGCAAAAGTCGATGCTTCTTAAAAAACTGGCGCAGCCCTTTATCCTGCGGCGGGTGAAGACCGATCAGGCTATCATCAAGGACCTGCCCGATAAGCTGGAGCATAAGCAATACTGCAACCTGACCAAAGAACAGGCTTCGCTGTATCAGGCGGTGGTCGATGAGGTAAATGCGGCGCTGGGAGACGCCGAAGGCATCCAACGCAAGGGCTTGATCCTGGCCACGCTGATGCGGCTCAAGCAGATCTGCAATCATCCGCGGCAGTTTTTACAGGACGGCAGCGCCTTTACGCCGGAACGCTCTCACAAGCTGGAGCGGCTGATCGAGATGCTGGAAGAGGTCCTCGCCGAGGGCGAAAGCCTGCTGATCTTCACCCAGTTCACCGAGATCGGCGAGAACCTGGAGCGGTATCTGAGCCGGACTTTGCACTACAACACCTATTATCTGCACGGCGGCGTCAGCCGGATGCGGCGGGAGAAGATGATCGGCGAGTTTCAGGACCCGGCCACCGATCCGTCCGCTTTTATCCTGTCGCTGAAAGCCGGCGGCGTAGGCATCACCCTGACCAAGGCCAATCACGTGTTCCACTTCGACCGCTGGTGGAACCCGGCGGTCGAGGATCAGGCCACCGACCGGGCCTTTCGGATCGGCCAGAACCGCACCGTATTCGTCCATAAGTTCGTCACCCTGGGGACGCTGGAAGAGCGGATCGACCAGATGATCGAAGACAAGAAACAACTGGCCGGCGTCATCGTCGGCGCCGACGAAAGCTGGCTGACGGAACTGGACAATGCCAGTTTCCGGCGGCTGATCGCCCTGAACCGCAGTACTGTATTGGATTGAGCGGAGGTTATATGGCATCGTTAACCCGTACCTGGTGGGGCAAGCGCTTTATCGCGGCCCTGGAAGGCTTTACCGATCCGGGCCGGCTGGGGCGGGGTCGTTCCTATGCCCGCAGCGACCGCATCCAGAAATTCAGCATTCAGCATGGCCAGGTGAAGGCCACCGTGGAGGGCAAGATCAATCCCTATTTCGGCGTTTATAAAACGCCTTATTACACCACCACGGTGGAAATCACGCCCATTCCTGAAAATCGCTGGCCCGATATTATCAAACGTCTGGCCGGTCATGCGGGCATCGTCTCCAAGCTGTTGATGAATGAAATGCCCGATGAGATCGAAAGCGCTTTTACCGAATTGGGGGTGCATCTGCTGCCACGCAGCGGCAAAGATTTCAAAACCAAATGCAGTTGCCCGGATTATTACAATCCCTGCAAACACATTGCCGGGCTTTGCTATTTTTTTGCAAACAAACTCGATCAGGATCCGTTTTTATTATTCGAACTGCGCGGCTTGTCCCGCGACCGGCTTAATAAAGAATTAGCTAAAACGCCACTCGGCAAAGCCCTGGCGCAGTCTTTGGAATCCGCGGAATTGCCGTTACAGCCGGTCGGGTCATATTACACCCGGCCGCAGCGAGTCACTGTAGAATCATGCAGTTACGACCGTTTCTGGAGCGGCGAACACCGCCTTTCGACCACGCTGGAGCCATTGCCGCCATTGCCTGCACTGCCCGCCGTGCTGGTCAGAAAGGGCGGTGATTATCCGCCGTTCTGGCAGCAGGACCAGTCTTTTATCGAGGTGATGAGCGAGTTTTATGAGCGGGTTAGGAAGCAGCTTAAAGAAACTTGACAGAGTTTTATTTTGATTGGATATCCGGTAGGTTGGGGTGAGTAGGAGTAGGCCGGAATAAGCGGAGCGTTAAGCGCAGCGTTTCCGGCATCCGACGCCTTGCCGGAAACGGCCGGCGTTGCGGCCTTATTCCGGCCTACGGTGAACTTTGAGCGCGCATTTACGCCATGAAGATTAAATACTTTCAAGATACCGACACCCTCTATATTGAATTCAGGGCCACCGCAGTGACCGAGACCAGGGATTTGGATGAGAACACTCTTCTCGATCTCGACGGCAATGGCAACATTTGCGGTATCACTGTCGAACATGCACGGGAACATACCGATATTCCCAATTTCTCGTATGAGCAAGTGACAGCCTGACTGGGTATTGCAGGAGGAGGAGTAGGGCTCGGACGAAGCGCAGGCGGATAGCCTTGCAGCCGATCGCAGCCACCGCGGGCATCGGCATGGACCATGGACAGTGGCCCTGATTAAGCGGCGATGGCCTGGATCGGCTCACTTGCGGAACCACCATAGGAGGAGGGAAAGGATCAGGCTGATGAGGATCATCGTGGTGACAGGAAAGTAGAACTTGAATTGGGGTCTGTCGATAACGATATCGCCGGGCAGCCGCCCGAAGGGTATCTTCCCCAACCACGGCCAGAATAATCCTATCAGCAGAATGACAATCCCAATCATGATCAGTGTTCTTTGCATAACGCCAGGACTCTTCTCTTTGTTGCTAAAAAACTAATCGATACAATAAATTGTTGTGATAGGACAACTTCTGTGTTATTTTGCAACAGTCATACAAAAAAACCATTTTCATGGTTCGGCTGATTGTAAGCTTTGGCCAATGCAGTTGAGCAATTGACCTGTTCCTCCTGCCTAATGTTTGACTGAATTAATACCGTTCGCTGATGAGGCTTACCCCCTGCAAGGGACCTGAGACGATGTTACGTAACATGGGCATCGTCTGTCCGAAGTCCCTTAATTTAAGAGCGCATCCATGCCGACGTATACACCCGACAAAGATGAGCGACTGCGCAGACAACACCTGGATGGCTATTATAAGCTGGTTCGGCTACTGATTCTGGACCGGCAGGATAGAGTGACAGGGTTGTTACCCGTTGCCACCACCGCTGCGATGCACGCTGACCACAACCCCGCCTGGATGCGGGATAATATTTACAGCATGCTGCCGATCTGGGGATTGGCTCAGGCTTACCGCCGCGGCGGCGACAGCAAAGGCAGACAGCAGCAACTCGAGCAGGCGGCAGTGCAATTGATGCGCGGTCTGCTGCTGACGCTGATGAAGCAGCTCTCCAGAGAAGTGGAAGGCTATCACTACCTGTTGAGTCCGCCGGACGCGCTACGCGCCAGATATAAATCCCGCCAAATCCCGGCGGCCAATGGCGATGAAGCCTGGAAGCAACTCCAAGTCGATGCGATCGCCTTGTTCCTGTTGCTGCTGGCGCAGATGACCGCCGCCGGCCTGCGGATCGTGCTCACGCTGGACGAAGTCGATCTGGTCCAGAATCTGGTCCACTTCCTGGGTAATAGCTGTCGCCTGCCGAGCGCCGGTTGCTGGGAGAGCCAGCCCTCCACCGTCCGTCTCGAGCGCAGCGCCAGCGTCATCGGCATGATCAAGGCGGCGCTGGAGGCATTGCGGGGATTCGATCTGCTGGGCGACGGCGATCCGGCGGCTGTGATCCAGGCGCCGGCGGATGACATCGCCCAGGCCCGCATTATCCTGGAAAGTCTGTTGCCGCGTGAATCCGTTTCCAGGGAAACCGATGCCGCGCTGTTGAGCGTCATCGGCTTTCCTGCATATACGGTGGAAGATCCCGCTCTGGTGGAGCGCAGCCGCGCCGTGATCCTCAGCCGGTTGCAAGGCTCCCATGGTTGCAAGCGCTTTCCGGGCGACGCCTATCTGCCCCAGTTAAAGCATCGCGCCTATGGGCCGGCGGCCCAACCCGGCGAAAGCGCGGTGGTGGAGCCGGAATGGCCACTATTCTTCGCTTTCCTGCTGGTGGATGGGGCGATGCGCGGTGAGTTGGAACAGGCCCGTTATTATCGGCAACGGCTGGAGACACTGCTGGTGGAACACCACGGTCAAAGTCTGCTGCCGGAATGCTATTACCTGCCGGCTGGCCGGATGCCGTTGGAACCGGCGGTTGCCGGCAAGCCACGCTACTTGCCGGCGGGCAACCTGCCATTACTCTGGGCCCAAAGCCTCTATCTGCTAGGTATCCTGCTGCAAGAAGGCTACATCAGCCCGGCCGATATCGATCCCCTGGGACGCCGGCATTGCGCTGACCGTCGCCGTCCCACCACAGTCCGTCTGGCGTTGCTGGCCGAAGACAGCGGAGTGGCGGCGGAGTTGACCGCGCTGGGTCTGCCCGTTCAGACCCTGCAAGAGGCCCAACCGCTGCAAATCCGGCCGGCGGCGCAGTTGGAAGCCTGCTTCCGGGGGCTGGGACGGAACAGTTTATTGGGCCTGCCGGGGCGCTCGCTGCGCCCCTTGGGAAGCCTGGCGACCTGCCAGATATTTATCCTGCCGACAGGAGAAACCGTGGTCTTTCTGCCCGCGTTTCTGGCCCGGCGCGATTTCTATCTGAGCCTGGACAACCGCCTGTTGACCGCCCGTCTTCGGACTGAACTGAGCTATATCCAGCAGCACTGGGCCGAACCCGGTCCACCCGTGTTGATTTTCCTGGTCAGCGCGGCCATGCTCAGATCCTGCGGTCGGCAGGTACTGTTGGCGCTGTTGCAGGAGTGCCAGGCGGGTCGGTGTAACGGTGTTCCTGTGAAACTGGGGAGGCCGGACGACCTGCTGACCGGCGTCGCCCGGCTGAATCTGCCGCTCGCGCTGCCGGGGGAACCCCTGGAGTCGCAGTCCGCCCGGCACGGCCCGCTGCGCTGGAGCAAAATGCAGACCCGCCCCCTGGCCAGTACTCGGGCCGCCATCTTGCGGCGGGAATCCGACCCCGGGCGGTTATTGGAACAACTGTTCGACAGCCGTAACCTTTACGAGCAGATCGAGCTGCTGGGGCTGCTGTGGGATAAGCTGGGACCGGATTTCGAGACGGCGCCGGGTGCTACGCTGCGGGAATTGACCGAACTGGTCTATGACGAGGCCGGCGCGGCCTGTCTTTGGAGCGTGGTCAGGCGGGCGGCGGGCCGACTGGACCTGCTGGACCCCGGCCTGGAAGACGCCGTGGCGGAAATTCTGCTGCATCGACACTATGTCTCGGTAGGCCGGGCCTATAGCAATCAGGCGGTTATCACCCAACCGCTCGGCAACCGGGAGATCATGGACCGGTTGCGGGCTTACGGCGGCGATGATCCCCGCTGTCGGGTCTTGCTGCAGGAGATCATTCTCTTCCTGGGCATGCTGATCAAAGCGGATCCCCAGCCCTTTACCGGGATCACGACGCTCCGCCCCCGGCATTTGCTGCTGCTGATGACAGGGGTGTTGGCGCGGGAATGGCGCATTACCCGGGGCGAGGCCTGCGAAGTGCTGTTAAAGCTCAGTCCCAATGCGATCTTCACCCGTTTGCGCCAAGTGCTGACCGACCAAAAAGCCCTCCGCTGCAGTCTGGCGCCAATGGAATCTCTGCATTATCAGGGTAAGCTGGAAAGCCCGGTCAATCTGACGGTTCCCGCCAATGATGACGGTATCAGCCTGGTCGGGAACGATATCTGGAGCACCTGGCGGGAAATCAACGGAGTGCAGCCGCGCCTGGAGGAAGACTTTTTCCAGCGGGTTCGGACCATCCTGGAGCACTGCCGGGGCGTGGTGATCGGCGATCAACTCGATTCCCGGAATCATCTGGATAATCAGTCCACTCTGGCGGAATCTCCCGCCGCGACCTTTGCCGTGCAGGTGGAATATCTGTTGAACACTATCCAGGGACCCGGCTATCGGCAGCTTAACATCGAGGCGTTGACGGCGCTGGCGGATATCTTCGCCGCCAACCCCGAGTTGCAGGTGGAGGATTATCTGGTCCTGGACGTGCTGATCGGCACGGCGGTGCAACTGGCCTGGCGCGAAACCAATCCCGGCCTGAGTTACAGCGACTACAATGAGCGTTGTTCCGAAGCCTGGAGTAATTTCTACGCCAGTCCCCCCCATCGGGTTGCCGGCGCCATCGCGGCGGCGTTGAGCTTTCTGCTGGAGGGGCGGGGGCGACAGGCGGCTTGAGTCAGGCCGGACGGAGTGGCCCAGCGCCGATCTTAAAGAGGGTGATGAGATGGCTGAAAACCTGCGTATCGAACGGCTGTCCGGCGACTCTATCGAGCGGTATCTGCCGGAACTGGCGCGTCTGCGCCTCACCGTGTTCCGGGAGTTTCCCTATCTCTACGATGGCAGCCAGGAATATGAAGAGAAATACCTGGCGATCTATGTCGATGTGCCCGACAGCGTGATGGTGCTGGTCTGGGATGGCGATGCCGTTGTCGGCGCTTCCAGCGGAGTGCCCATGGCCGCCGAGACGCCGGAAGTGATGCAACCGTTTCTGGACCAGGGTTACGACCCGGAACGCATTTTCTACTATGGCGAATCGGTGCTGCTGCCCCAGTATCGGGGTCGTGGTCTGGGCAAGCGCTTCTTCGAGGAGCGGGAAGCCCATGCCCGCTCCCTCGAGCGTTTCGATCTGGTGTGCTTCTGCGCGGTGGAGAGGCCGTTGGATCATCCCCGCCGGCCGGCCGATTATGTGCCGCTGGATGCGTTCTGGAACCGGCGCGGTTTTGTCAGGCATTCGGAGTTGCATACCACCTTTTCCTGGCAGGATTTGGACGAGAACGAGGAATCGCCCAAGCCGATGGTGTTCTGGCTGAAGCATTTGGAGAGTGTCCACTTAAGCCGGGACACCTTCAGCAAGTAGGTCGGGCACGGTTGTGCCTGGCAGACGCTGCCAGGCACGGGGGAAGCGTCGGGTAACGCTTCGCTTTTTCCCGACCTACGACTACTCAGTGACTCGTGGACTGCCCCCAGAGGAGCCGTATTTCTTCCGGGCTGTTGGCGATTTTCAGGGCTTCTTGAATATTGTTCAGCAACTCCAGTTCCTGAATTTTTCTTGCTGTAAATTTTCCTGTGATAGGGAGCCTGCTTTTCCATATATAAAACAAAATAACCTGTCAAAACACAATATATTGTGCTGACCACGTTTCCATCATAGGATTTTTTACAGTAGGGAAAATGAAATGGTGAATATTTCACAAAAATTTTCGGCAAAATGACACAGATTTTTACAGGCGACTGGTTTAGCTTATTTACTCAAGGAAGCGGGAAAACCTAAACCAGGATAATACGGAGAACAGGGATGCCAAGGCGTTTAGGAGTGTGGCTAGGAAGAATGGAAAAAGGAGTTTTTTATGGACAACATCATTTAAGGAGCAGGACAACCGTCCTTCATACTTTAGCTTAAGTGGTTGGATTTCTTATCCTTTGACAATAAGGTGATTGTTATGAAAGAAAATACGATTCGTTTTGCGCTGGTCACATCGATGACATTAATCAGTGCTATCGCCAGTTATAGCGCTCCGACAGCGGCTGGTGTGACTACCACGACCGGTGAGAGCGTTAGTCCGCAGTTCCAACCGGGCCAAAACAGGGGAGACGATAAGCAGGCAGCGCCGAAAGAGGATGTCGAGCGCGTACACAGCGCCGCCGAAATCGATAAGATGCAGAAATACCTAGACACTCGTATCGACCGCTCGGGCATCTACCTGTCGTTGAAGACAGGTAGCGGGCGAAAGGTGGATTGCGTGGATATCTATTTGCAGCCGGCGCTCAAGAATCCCGCGTTACGCGGGCACACGTTGCAACGGGTGCCGAATAGCCCACTGCTAACGGTAGATCTCAATGGGAATGCCTCCAAGAATATTATGGAGCCACTGTTTGAAATCGACGCCAACGGAGGGACAAAGACGAAGGTCACAACTTGCCCCGACGGCACTGTTCCCATCCCGGAAGTAACGGCTAAAGACCTTCATCGGTTCTCCTCGTTACAGGACTTCTTTGCCAAGATTCCTTCACATTTGAGACAGAACGCCCAGTCAATGATCGGCGCGGCGCCAGATTTAGCACTGCCTATTCATTACGGGCCGACGAGTCAGCATCAATATGCCCATGCGTATCGATACGTAACCAATTGGGGTGCGAGTGCGAATGTTAATATCTGGAATCCCTACACAGAGCTCAACAGCGAGTTCAGTCTCAGCCAAATCTGGGTAGTTGGAGGATCCGGCAACGGTCTTCAGACGCTTGAAGTCGGAACTCAGAAATACCATAACCTGTACGGCAACGACAACCCGCACCTGTTCATTTACTCGACGCGAGACGGTTACCGTTCGACCGGTTGCTACAATAATACCTGCGGCGACTTCGTCCAGGTCAGCAGCAGCATCTATCCCGGCGCCAGCATTAATGGAAGTAGTGTGTACAACGGAACACAGTACGAAATGAGCATGCAATGGTTCAAAGACATGGATGGCGGCGCGTGGTGGCTCAATGTTCAAGGTCAATGGGTCGGCTATTATCCCCGCGCTTTATACAACACCAGTGGCGTCATAAATCACGCTGCCGAAATCGATTTCGGGGGCGAGATTATAGACAACCGTAATTTGAACTCGCACACCGCCACCGACATGGGCAGTGGAAGTTTCCCATCCGCAGGCTGGCGGAAAGCTGCCTACCAGCGCTTGCTGAGGTACAACTATAAGACCACCGCCAACCCCAATACCGTCTGGTACACAGATGCGACAGGCCTGACGACCAGCCGTTCCGATGCGGCTTGCTACGACATCACATATTATACGGGTGATCCTAATTGGGGAGCATATTTCTATTTCGGTGGTCCAGGATATAGTTATTCTAATTGTCATTAAGTTTGTTATGTCCCGTCGCCTGTCGAGAAAACTTTAGTCGATGGGTAGTTAAACCTCCACCCGGTCGATCTACTGTGGGTACTCCTCGGGGTACCCACGGTTGGTGGCTAATTGCATTTTGCGCCAAGGTAATTGGCAGCTGATCAAAAACCGTTGTAATCACTTGGATAAACTGATTTGAATAATCACGTTTTTAAGACGCTCCACTGCACTGCCATAACTCTTGCCCTCATCTTCACTGCTGGTCACATCGGGACACTGTTTTGCCACGACGCGCAAGCGGATTTGTCGGTAGATATTGCGAATACGGTTGTGTCAGCCACGGAGGAAGGGCAAATGAACCCGACTGTACCTGAATTATCCTCTGATCCCGCCGCGCGAGGACGAATTTGCACAGGTGCGACGGGAGAAATCCAAGGTTTAAACTGCATCCCTGCGGAGATTGCCCGTAAAGCTCGCGGTGCCTGTCGTGGCGAGGGACAGGACATTGATGGGAAAGACATTGGAACGGGGGGGAGATGCTGCCCGGGACTGACGGCTATTCCATCGTCCCAACCGGACGATGGAGGATGCACGAATTCTGCTCCTCCCAGCATACTCGTATGTACTTATTGCGGAGATGGCATCTGTGGTCAAGGCGAAAACCGATGCAACTGCCCCACCGATTGCGCTAGCCAATAGACATTATTAAAAACCTTAATC
>Ga0209048_10003974_pt1 | contig 14219 bp, 11 predicted proteins | sample FrelakmetCRP12CR_FD_187146 | JGI IMG/M metagenome (GOLD analysis project Ga0209048, IMG submission 187146) | Freshwater lake sediment microbial communities from the University of Notre Dame, USA, for methane emissions studies - CRP12 CR (SPAdes)... | ecosystem: Environmental > Aquatic >... | reverse complement strand
CTGACAGCAAAGCCGACGATAGACAGCACCTTCTAGCGAACGGTGGCGAATAATCAATCCGCCTGACAAGCAGATCGCGAACGATGGCGAACACCAGCGAACGCCCGGGACAGAGCCTCTCGCTCAGTGGGAAACAGGATAAACATGTTTTGTAAGCCAGGGCGGGATGCTGATTGCGCTTATTTCACTTATGCCGATTATCCCATTTGAAAGCAAACTAGAACAGAGTTACGAACATCAGACAAGATGTCCAATTTTGGCATTCTTTCCATTGTTCCTGGACGCCTGCCGCTTTGCAGAAAATGCGTGGTTGATTAAACAGCGCGAACCCGGTTATGCCGATCACAGCCCCTTAAAGATTGCGCGGGAAATGTTTCGTTATGTCGATGGGTGTACCATGAGCGCGAAGAAAGATGGATTGGCCAATATTGGTGGTTTTCTGGCATTCAATAACGACGAATGGGCGGAACGCTGTAAGCTCAAACTTATCCTGATAGAAGGCTTTCCTACCTATGGGGGACTCGCGGGCTATGATATGGAAGCGATAACCATCGGGCTGCAGGAAGTCCTCCAGGAAGACTATCTGCGCTATCGAATTCAATCCACCGCATATCTGGGTGACAAACTGATGCTGGCTGGTATTCCGATTGTGCTTCCAACAGGCGGACATGCTATCTTTATCGATGCCGGTGCATTCTTGCCGCATCTGCCTCAGAATCAGTTTCCTGCACAGGCATTGAGCATTGCTCTTTACCAAGCTGCTGGGGTACGCGCATGCGAGTTGGGCAGCGTAGCTTTCGGGAGACGGCTCGCAGATGGCACGGAGGAGCCAGCATCCTTAGAGCTAATGCGGCTGGCGCTTCCACGCCGGGTATATACCCAGAGCCATCTGGACTACCTGGTTGAGGCATTGACCTATCTCGCACACGTTAAGGACCAGATTCGAGGAGTCCAGATCACCTGGCAGGCGCCTCAACTACGACATTTCACAGCTCGTTTTGCCCTCTTGTGAGAGAGACTATGAACATCTTATCTGAAGATCCGCCTGTAGTGTTCAGCAACGAGTTCAGGAGGGAAGAAACGAAACAGTGTCACGATGGCAATAGCGAATGCCAACCAGTCGAAACTTGCATCAAGTGGAACGCCCAGCACAGAACCGGCGAGAGGCAGAACCGTACTCATAATTGTTTCATTGAGTAGATCAGGAAAGAGCAAGAGGAAGAGCAATCCACCTATTGCGCTGAAAAAGAACGCTTTACGCCAGAGAGACACGCGCCGATCAAACAATAAGGCTTTAACAAGTCTCCCCGTTTTGAATATGTGAAAGAAGATTTCGAATCGTCCTGGGCGAGCAGGCTGCTGCATATAATAATCCTGGGACCCTCCTTGTAAAGACCCTTCTATCACCTGCGAATTATAGTAATCATTCCTATTTTGTTGTATCGAACTTGAAGAATTCACAAAATACCTCCTTTATATAGCATTATTATATACGCAAAAAGGAGTGTCCAGGTTTCAAAAGGTAGGTGGATGAGAATGTATCACTTGTCGCGTTTGTCGCAGTTGTCGCACATGTTGCGGTTGTTGCGGTTGTAACGTTTGATTTCGAGAAATACAAGGATATCTACATTATATAATAGGCTATGCACACCATTTATACTATTGGTCACTCAACACGAACTATCGAGCAATTTATAGCACTACTCAAGGCACATAACATCGAGGAGTTAGTTGATGTGCGCACAATTCCAAAATCCAGGCACAACCCACAGTTCGGTGCGGAGGAGCTTCCTGCCTCTTTACAACAGGCAGAAATTGCCTATACGCATATTGCAAAACTTGGAGGGTTGCGACGAACCAGCAAAGATTCCGTAAATCTTGGATGGCAAAACACCTCATTTCGCGGCTTTGCTGATTATATGGCTACCCCAGAATTTCGGATAGGGCTGGATGAACTTCAAGCGATTGCAGAGATGAAAACAGTCGCAATCATGTGCGCGGAGGCTGTCCCGTGGCGCTGCCATCGCTCGCTTATTGCCGATGCGCTTGTAGTCCAGGGTTGGCAAGTGTTGCATATTCAGAGCAGAAAAACGGCCAGTCCTCACGAGCTAACAACGTTCCTAAAAGTACAAGATGGGAAGCTCACGTACCCAGAGCCATAGAAAACACATGGCAATGGCTGTGTTAAGCAAAGCGCTTCACGAATCACAGGCTCAATTTAACTCGCTTTGCTGGTTAGACGTATCTGTCGATTTTGACGTTTCGCTGCTCTGCAGAGCAGAAACAAACTTATTTGCCTGCAATCCCCTCATCAGCAAGCTTGGAGCAAAGCCGAAGATGGCGGCAGCAATCAAGTAATCAAGCCGGTTAAGAGTAAAGATGGATGATAACGAGATTGACGAACCCACAGCACCCTGAAGAATGAGAATTTTATAGAGAAATGCTCCACCAAGACCCGCTAGACCGGAAATCAGGGGCGTACTAATCAAGTGAACGAACGAGAGTCCATAATCATCACCACCAGTGCTTGCTTTCGATTGACTATAGATCCTACCGAAGAGACCGGATATCCCACCAACAATGTAAAATATTACGGCAGCCAGGATAGTAGCTCGTTCAAGTTGCGCGCCGTCATTCGTAGGTACGATAGCAAGAAGAATAATACATAGCAACGCATAGGTAACAAAACCTGTTACAAAGACAGTAGCCATTAACTGATTGCGTATGGTCACAATGCCTAAGCGCTGACTATCACGGAATTCGTTGAGCGCCCGTCGAATCTCGTGTAAAGTCACTCGCGCATTGGCTTCTGTATCGAGGGTAGATGAGGTATTCTTACCAGTTTTTGCGGATTGGTCATCACTATCGCTCAATTGAACACCGAGCTTTGCTGCAATCTGATGCACACCTTGTTCAATTTTGTTAACGCTTTGCCCAATTTCTCCCTGTGCTGCAGCTTCAACCGAGGACGGGTTACTGGCTGCGAAAACGCTTGCAAATTTGGGGTCGAGCTTTTTTGTTGCTGCGGTCAAATTAGTCAGCAACTCTTTACTATTATCCATTTTTGAGTTGGATATCGCCATATAGTCATGGTAGGCGCCACTAACGACTATTTCGATGGGCTCAATTTCAATCAAGGCTTCTTCGGTACTATGAAGCCAGTTCCAGGCATTGACATATCCCATTGCAAGCACCCAGGGCAACCTTGAGGTCGAAGTATATATCAAATCATGCAGTTTAGAGAGATTATCATAGGCTTCTTCAAGCGCAACTCGTTGATACTGCTTTAACTGATCCTCAGAAGTTGTGGTTTATAGGACATAGAGACGCGTTTCTAAGCGACTCAACCGATTTTCGATGAGTCCGTAGTTGTGTGGATTGGCCGCCCTGGCAGAGGTAAGTGCGGACAAAGGAATGGAGAGTGCCAACCACACAATACCTGTCACAAAAAAACCCCAGGCCACAAGTTGCCAACCCGGAACATTCGATGCAACAAGATAGAATACAACAGTGAATATTGTAGCGATGTAGGGAACAAGGGCATAGCTCATCACGAGAGCTGCGCCATAGGCCTGCATGAGCGGCCATAGGCGTGCAAAAAAGCTTTTTTTCTGCCCGGTGGCGGGTTTGACAGGGAATTTTTCACGATCTGCATGATTCTGTGATATCAGTCCAGGTGATGTAGTAATTTCGCCTGTATCAATAGTAAATTGATCTTCCATAATCGTTACTCCCAGGTGTGTTTCTCTGGCGAGTTACTCCTACGATGCAAAACTCGCAACCTCTACAAATTACATTGTACACTACTTCTGTGGTTCTTTATATATATTTGGCAAGAAATTGTTATGCTTCGAAGGGTCAAAGCCTGGACGCTCGTTTCTACGCAGGAGCAAGGTTCAACCACCAATTCTACTGTTACCGTCACGTTCGGTAATGGTCAAACAAGTCTGGCTACTATCGTATTGATAAATGAAAATGGGAGGTGGAAGATTCAAAAGGAGACGATTGCAATCAGCTAGAGAGCGCTTTTTCACTACACAAGAACAATTGCCTTCCCACAAAAAAGAGCCAGTTCATGCGAACTGGCTCTTTTTTGTGAAAAAGTAGCGGCGACAGGAATTGAACCTGTGACACAGAGCTTATGAGTCTCTTGCTCTACCAACTGAGCTACGCCGCCATGTGAACTTGCTCTACAGGCCCTTTTATGAGGATGAAGGCATCTACATTTCTGGAGAATCCCTTGCTCCTGAGACCTGTAATGCTTTCTCTACTTCTCTAGTATATCATGGCTCGTCAAGAGGTGGATAGGCTTTGTACCGCCTGGAAAGGATTCTAGAAGTGGTGGATAAGTATGTGGATAAAGTATGTTATTGGTGGATAAACAGTTTAATCTATTTGATTGCTTTTCCAAAAACACGTAGAAAAAATTGAATCTTTGCACTCATCTTGTCTGTGAGAACGCATGATCCGAGTCAGGTGAGGAATTGCTTTTGCTAAGCCCTATACTATGAGAAATTGAGTTGACTCGTACGTTGGTTAGCAGTAGTATTTGGAACACGGACAGAAAGTTGAGGAAAGACAAAGCGACTCTTCATATCCTCGACTGAGCTTTGGGAATTTTAACGGAGGAAACTGCGCATGGCTAAGAAGTATACACCTCATCCACACCAACCACGGAACGTCAATCTCGTACATAAAGCTGAGCAAGAGGCTTCAAGTTTCAACACGAGATTCGCTATCCTTCTCACAAAGGGTGTAGGAACAATGGTCTGTGCTTACATCTTTGCTTTTATCGCTATTTTGGGATTCCCTCTACTACCTTTCGGACCTCTAGCGACACAGTTAGTCCAATGGACGTCACAAACCTTTATCCAACTGACTATGCTTTCAGTTATTATGGTAGGCCAGGCGGTACTTGGACGTAAGTCAGAGTTGCAAGCTGAAGAAAGTTTCAACACTACCAAGAAGGTCTACGCGGATATAGAATCGATTATGAAGCACCTCGATGATCAAGACGCTCTCATTTTGAAGATCGTCCAAAGGTTGGAGATACAGGATGCACTCATTCCGAAAATCGTTGAAAAGTTAGAGATCATGGAGAACAAAAACACAGCTTAGTGCAAATATATGGCGATTGAGTCACAAAGAGAGGGAAGTAGCGGGAACAGGATTCGAACCTGCGACCTCCGGGTTATGAGCCCGACGAGCTAACCACTGCTCTATCCCGCGTCATTGTTGGATCTCTTGCCGACTAGTCGGAGATTGGTAGCGGGGGGAGGATTCGAACCTCCGGCCTTTGGGTTATGAGCCCAACGAGCTAACCACTGCTCCACCCCGCGTCGACCTATGTATCATACAACAGACTTTGCGACCTGTCAACTATCGATGACCTCCGTTTGCCACACGCGCACCGCCCCATCCTCGGCACTATTTGCCAATAAACCATTGGCTCCAAAGACTACTCCGTATATCTCTATCCTGTGGTTAATGGTCTGTAATTCGCGTCCCTGGTGGACATCCCACAACTTCAATGAACCATCCTCGGAGCCTGAAACCAGCAAACGCCCATCGGCAGAGAAATCGACAGTCCAGACCGCGCTATCATGGCCTGTCAGTGTATGTACCAATTGCCAGGTCGTTGTATCCCACAGGCAAATCATACCATCGGCCGAACAAGAGGCTAGCAAATCTCCGTCAGGGGACCAGGCCACCCCGTATACAATATCGCTATAACGCAGGCGACGCAGCATAGTGCCATTGCCCGCATCCCATATACAAATCGTCTTATCAAAAGAGCAGGAGGCAAGCAATTTGCTATCGTAAGAAAAATCGACACCTACAACCACATTGTGATGCCCCTGCAAGATCTGCAACGTTTCACCTGTAGACGGGTTCCAGATACGCACAGTTTCATCGTTTGAGCAGGAAGCTAGCATGCGATTATCGAGAGAGAAAGCCACTGTCCATACGGCGCTGTTATGCCCCTCCAGAACCCGTAATGACTCTCCCGTGCTGGCATCCCACAGGCGTACTGTCTTATCTTCAGAACAGGAGGCAATTATTTTGCCATCGGGCGACATATCTACGCCCATCACAGCTCCCTCATGTCCTACAATTGTTCTCAGCATTTCGCCTGAGCCAGTTGACCATACGCGCACCGTCATGTCTTCACCACATGATGCAATGCGTTTACCATCGGGTGAGAAGACAACATCATCCGAATGGCCACGATGCCCGGTCAGAATATGCAAAGGAGTGATTTCAACTCCAACCATATGCTTTCCCCTGGCTAATGGTTGTGGAGTGGAGGCCGTCTTCCACTCAGGCCACTCAATCAGGACGATCGACCCATACTCATAGCCGAATTTTTGTGGATACTGCGGCAAATCCCGAGCAATATGTTCATCAAAATAATCATAAAGCGTACCCAATGTAATGCGCCCTGTGCGAGGATTGGCAGCCGCTCCGTCCAAAGCATCAAGCAAGTGGCCCATAAAGATACCGTGTCCTTGCTCCATTTGACCTTTTGATACCTCACCCTGGCGATGAGATGTTAAGATTACACGTCCTTTTGTTCTTGGCAGGTCAAGAAGGGATTCCCCAAACAGGAGTGCGGCATCAGGCTCGTTTTTGCGTTGTCTCCATCCCGAGCCAGTATGCGAAATATCCAGTATCGTCAGTATGTTCCCGGCTTTCGAATCATATAAATAGTGATCGACGAGGGTCGGAACATGTAAACCTGTGGCAGGGCGATCCGCTAGCGTCGTTCGCAATGCGAGATAACCATCCTGTGTTGCCGCATCAATCAGCGCGTGCCCTGCGAAATAGATCAATACCAGGTCACCCTGCTGAGCGCGTACCAGGCACAGTTCACGTAACTGGCTCTCAATTTCATCGCGTGAAGCTTTCTCTCCTGCAAGATAGACGACATCTTCAGGGAGCCATCCTCCACGTTCGGGATCGATCAGTAGCTCATATAAGGCTTGAGAATCGGCCTGGGCAAGCGGCAAGGGAATAAACTGGGCTGCATCATTGTAATTATGTATACCAGCTATAAGCGCATAACGATGTTTCACCTGGCACCTCTGTAGTGTTTATACTTGTACTTTTATTTGACCTGATTATACTACTTTAGAGCGTCTTAGTGGCAATAGGGTAGATGGATACTCTTCTGTTTTTATACTTGCCGCCTGCGGCGGCGAGGAGGGAGAGTTAGCGGGGACACCCCTGATTACCTGTCCCCCGGACAGGGTGCCCGGCAAGAGACTTTGTCCCCTGCACCCCTTTCGTTCGTGGCACGAGTGTGGGCTGGGATTGACAGCACTTGCACCCCTTAGTTCGTATCTATAGGGTATGGCCCTCTGCACTCCCTTAAGGGGCTGTTAGCACTCGTATAAGAAGATTGCTAAATTCAGCAACTTATGGTAATCTAAAACGTACAATAAACGTATCTATAGTATCGATGGTTTTGTTTGTAGCTACAGCATTCCTTGCGAGAAACATCGAAAAAAGATATTATCATATAAAAGAGATTCATCACGTATTACGAAACTCAAGGTTGGACGCTTTTTGAAAGCGTTCGGTCAGATCAAGAAAGCAGGTCTGAATCTATGGATGCTCAGGCTATACATTTGTATCAACGCAACCCGAATGAGCAGGGGCCGAATAGTCCGCAAGCCCCTAACAACGGGAGCAATGGAAATAGAAACGGGAACAATGGCGGTCCGCCACGCTTTACAGGGTCGTCGCTCATTGTTCGCTCATTGATTATTATTGGTGTGATCTTGTTGGGTTGGTACTTATTCCAGTACTTTTTTAACTCAAGTTCAAGCAGCACCAGTACAAATGTGATTGAAATACCATATAGCACATTTTACCAGCAAGTCCAGGCAGAGAATGTCAAGAGTGTGACATTCCAGGGGCAGGACGCCACTGGACAGTTTAAACAACCTGTAACAGTCACCGATACCAGCACTGGCACGACTAAGACTGGAACCTCATTCCACTTCACGCAGTTGCCTAATGGAGATCCAAACCTTACTACGTTGTTAAACACGAACCATGTGAGTTATTCGGCTAAGCCTCCAGCGGATAATAATACGCTCATTAATGTGTTAATCAACTTTTTACCGTGGATCCTGGTAATCGGCGTTTTCTTCTTTATTGCTCGCCGCGCTACACAGGGTCAGCAAAACATCTTCAGCTTCGGTAAGAGTAAAGCCAAGGTTATATTAGAAGATAAACCAAGTACAACATTTGCTGATGTGGCAGGTGTCGACGAGGCAAAGAATGATCTCGTTGAAGTCGTTGATTTCTTAAAGACTCCTACCAAGTTCCAGAGATTGGGCGGCAAAATTCCGCGCGGCATACTCCTGGTTGGCCCTCCGGGAACAGGTAAGACTCTGCTTGCTCGTGCTGTTGCAGGAGAAGCAGGCGTGCCATTCTTCTCGATGAGCGGTTCCGAGTTTGTAGAAGTGCTGGTGGGTGTAGGCGCCAGCCGCGTACGCGATCTTTTCGACCAGGCGAAGAAAGCGTCGCCGAGCATCATCTTCATCGACGAAATCGATGCCGTGGGTCGCCAGCGCGGCTCCAGCATCAATAGCAACGATGAGCGCGAGCAGACACTGAACCAGTTGCTCGTTGAGATGGACGGTTTTGATGTTCGCCAGGCTGTCGTCGTTATCGCTGCCACAAACCGGCCGGATGGACTCGATAAAGCGCTCTTGCGCCCGGGACGCTTCGACCGTCGCGTGACTGTCGAACGGCCCGACTGGAATGGCCGGCTGGCAATACTCAAGATCCACTCAAAGGGCGTGCCTTTAGCTAGCGATGTTGACTTGATAACAATTGCTCGCGCTACTCCAGGCATGGTAGGCGCGGACCTTGCCAATCTTATCAATGAAGCTGCCTTACTCGCTGCGCGGCGCAATCTGGATGCTGTGACCCAATCCTGCTTCGATGAAGCTCTGGATAAGATCCTGATTGGTGCCGAACGTCCTCTCATTCTAAGTGAGGATGACCTGAACGTGGTTGCTTTCCACGAAGGCGGTCACGCGCTCACGGGTTTGTTGACAGAAAATGTTGATCCAGTCACGAAAGTAACCATCGTCCCGCGTGGGCAGGCACTGGGTGTGACACAATACTCACCGCTGGATGATCGCTATAACTACTCGAAAGAGTACCTGGAAGCTCAACTGGTTACGGCACTTGGTGGTCGGGCTGCCGAAGAAGTGGCAATTGGTCACATCACGACCGGGGCAGAAAACGATCTACAACGTGTAACCGCCATCGCGCGGCAGATGGTTACCCGTTGGGGTATGAGCGAGCGACTCGGAACGATCTCGTTTAGCGAGCGCGAAGACCCGTTCGCAGGTACTGCGCTGGCTACTGGCTCGCGTGAATACAGCGAAAAGACTGCTACAATTATCGATGAGGAAGTCAATCGTATTGTGAAATGGGCCTATGATCAGGCAGTAAAGCTACTCACGGAACACCGCGCAACGCTTGACCGCATTGCAAAAGCGCTACGCTTGCATGAGACGCTTGACGCCAAGCATTTGCGCTCAATCATGGAAGAAACGGGTGCGATCAACTCCGCGCCAGCATCGTACCGTTAATATAGATTGCAAAGCAAGAAATCGCCTGGGGCATGCCCCAGGCGATTTCTTGCTTTGCAATGAAGTGCTTTTATCCAGTTACCTGTTCGCCAGTCACCTGAGCGATGATCTCTTCATCGCTGACGTTGGTCTTGATCGTCGCCTGTCCGATGAAGTAGACCATAATGGCCACCACCAGCGAGATGACGGCAATGCCACCAATCCACATCACCCACTGCTGATTGGTTAGCAACGCCGTCCAGGGGCCTGTAAATGTCACATAGACACCATAGCCTGTGGCGATTGTACCGATGACCGCGCACAGGTAGAACACCCAATCAGGCGCCAGCCGAATCGCGAGAAACCTCTCGTGGAAACGATACCGAATGATGATCACATCTACGAAGAGGATTACCATCGAGACACACCAGATCACGGTCACTGCTGCCTGCAGGATATCATACACCACTGTCGAGAGATCGGCTGGTTTAAATCCGGTCGACAAGGTGTAGGGCACCAGGATGAACGCCACTATCGTGAAAAAGCCTGATATGCAGCTCTGCACAAGCACCGCTACCCAGGGGACGCGGTTGCGGTTGACTTTGCTCATCACCGTGGGCAAGCGCCGATCCAGGCCCGACACAAAGAGCAGTCGCCCAAAGGAATAGTTGTAAACCGCCGTATTGAAGATGAAGAACCCGATGAAGATGATGTTGACCAGGATACCCAGGAACGTTCCTGCGCCACCAAACCCCTTTTGAACGGCTTCGGCTACAGCCGATGGATTGCCTTGATCGGCGAGTGGCACCGCGTTCAAGATGCCAAAGGTTCCCAGCAGGTAGCCTACTATGACTACAGCTGAACCCCAGAACAGGTAACGGGTGATGGAACGCGGGTGGGCGATCTCGACTCCCATGTTCAGCGGCACTTCGATGCCCAGTAAGGCCAGGATCACTGCGCCGTAAAAGGTGGCAGTCGCTGCGGTAGGTAACCAGCTATGCGGCGCGTAATTGACCGGGGTCCCGTGTCCGCCAAAGATCGAGAGCAGCCCGGCCAGCCCAATCAGTAGAATAGCTCCCCCATAGGCCAGAAAGACAATATTGACGAAGTTCTGCGTGACACGGAAGCGCAAGATAGACAATACGAAAGAAAAGGCGATCACCGCGAGAATCATCACGCCCTGCTGCCACGGCTCTGTAAGCAGGTTGGCGTTGAATTGCGTGCCAAGCTGTTGGATGAGCGAGACGACTGCATCCCCAGTTGCGATCATCACTAAAATGCCCGGCCACCACGCACAGAATCCCGCGAAGAAGCCCAGGAAGGGGCCGAAGGCTTTGTTGGTCCAGACATAGATGGATCCTTCTCCCGGAAACATGCGTCCGAGTTGCCCGGTAACGATGGCACCTGGAATTAGGAAAGTGATGAAACCAAGCGCCCAGAAGACATAGGCTGAGGGGCCAGCACCCCCCGCAAGGATGGCTGAATTACTGATAAAGAGGACAATTGCAACGAAGATGGCGACCATGTCGAATGTGTTCAACACCGGTGGCAGAATACCTCCCGCGATGCGTTCCGAACGCAGGACTTCTCCACCGCCACTCTCAGCAGTTGTTGTTGCCATAGAGCTAAACCTCCTGAAAAGTACCGTAGCCTTGTTTGCTACAGATACTCAAATCCTTATGCATAAAACGACGGACGAGATACAGTACAAAGGAGTAAAGCTATTGAAGAGTGCTAGAAGCTCTTGCTCTCAATGGAGGCAAGGTGATGAAAGGTCACCTCCTTTCTCTTTGTAAAGAGCCTAAGAAAAGCCGGTACTTTTAAGCTCGGCTACGAATTGGTAAGATACTTGTAACTAATGATAGATTGCTTGCTTGCGTAAGTCAAGGGGAATTGCAAACATCTACTCATAATTCTATTCATGGGCCTGCGGCCCATAAGATAAAAAAGATGCGAGGGACACGCTCGCGCTCCTGGCAAAGGGCGTTGCCCTCTGCACTCCCAGTTATTAGTGGATCTGAGGATTTTTTGACATCTATTCTTGATTTTTTTGCAGACCTGCGGCTTGCTTTGGAAAGAGAATTAGAGCGAGTAACCGCTACTACATCCCTAGATGCGCGGCTCTGCACCCCTGATTCAATGCTGCACTCATTCCTGAACCTTCTTTAAGGTTTGGGAGTTGACTTTGGTGTCGGAGTCGTCGTTGTACTCTGCCCATTTAACTTGGCTTGCTCTTCATGAATTTTCCTTTGTAAAGCAGCCAGGTAGGCCTGTGCACCATCGAGGTCGGTTTCGGTAATGGTCTGTAGCTTTTTAGGCATAGTATGAGCCTGTTTTTCCCAGTTTTGAAGTACCGATTGAAGAGCAGCCAATGTAGCATTATCTGCGTTAATTTGTTGCAACCAACTGCGAGCTTTAGTGAGAGCGGCAAGAGTTATGGACAGAAAATCGTCCGCGACTGTAGCAGCAAGTGTGACGAGCGGAGAAACAAATACATCGTAGGCCACACGCGTTAGCCTGGCAGCTCCGATTGCTGCTTCGAGAGAGACGCCTTCCATGGTATCTAATGCATTGATAAACTCTTTACGCACAGCCTCTTCACCAGAAGAAACACCTTTGTTAAAAGCATCCTGGAGCTGGTGTTCGATATTTGTTCCGGCTTGCTCGAGGGCATGAGGTACTTTGGGGAGTAACTCGTAACCAGCGACCGCTGTACCTGCAGCAGCAGCCCCTATAAGGAGCATTTTTCGGCGCGATACGCCTTTCTTCTTCTTCTTTTTGCCCGGCTTTACGACTTCTTCTTGTTCTTCTTCATCGTATTCTAGAGGTTCGCTTCGGCGCCTGCCACGAGCGCCTTCATTATAGGGTAATCGATATGCGAGTGGATCTTCATCCTCGTCGATGTAGCCATATCCAAGGTCTGGATCTAAATAGTCCAACCCATCATCTACAAATGATTCCTCTCCATAACCTTCATCTAACTCTTTATAATATTCCCCTGGTGCAGGAGACAAATGAACGGATCGGGTACGATGAGAGGGATAAAGAGGAGTATCTACCTGATCTTCATACATCCTCTGCTTTTCATCTGAAGACAGATAGCGATCCCGCAGTTCAGGATCAAGCTCACCCGTATCGTCCACAAGTGCGGATTTTGACTTACTGGCAATAATATTCTTGCGTATAAGCTGACGAGTGCGTCTTGGATCAGGACGCGGTCCCAACAGCCCACTCGTATGGCGATCTGTGCTCGGGCCAGATCCCTCACGCGTGCTCAATGAATCACTTTGAAACGAGGTGCTGGAACGTCCTTGCTGACTATTCCCAGGCAGGCTCTGGCTTTGTAATGGATCATAATCGTACCCGTACTGTCTACCGGGACTTTTGCGGTACAACCTTTTTTCAGTACTATCTTTCACCATGTGCCTGCCTGCCTTTCATATTATTATTTCTTCCAACAAGAAGATTCTTGAAACACACCTGATGGGTAATTACAACTTTGATTGAGCTGGCATGTAACCTGAATCTACTTCATAGCGTATATTGCCCGTATTGTCCAACAATATACAATTTTCTACTAGTGTACCATATAGCATATGAGAGTCAAGATGAATTCTAAAGCACCAGTCTGGATTGGTGCGGCTAGAAGCTCGTTGAGATTGCTTCGGGGCTTTCTACACTGCTTTTACAGAAGAGAAAACTTTACACTTATTTCAAATAGCCAGCTAATCATGCCTCTATGGAAAAATGATGCAGGTAATCAATTTGTTCCATTTTGAATGTATGTTCTAATTATAGCATCGATATGCGCCATTTACAATAATCACAAAATTGCTGTGTAACACTTTCCTGCTCAATATTGAATATACTAGTAGGGACATAAAGAAACGTCTCACTGGAGGCATAAGGATATTCGTCAATGAACCCGGATAAAGCTCGTAGCGTGACTTTTCAAACACCGGCGGTTACTGCATCCGACAATACGAAGATCATAGAATTCATTTCTGACAATGTAGCTTCGCTTCTCGGAATCATACGATCCTATGTAAAGCGAATGGGACTGGCCAGTGGTGAAGAAGTATCAACAGTGGCGCTTGAAGTGCTGCAGGAAGTGGTTCTTGAAGCTCTCGATCACGCGGACCGTTTCAATCCTACAGGCCAACCAATGGCATGGCTACTCGGTATCGCCTTAAATGTTATCAAGCGGAATAAAGCTGAGCGTATAAAACGCTCTCAGCGTGAATTTTCTATGAGTGATCTCTCACTCACGCAGGAAGAACATCTAAGTGAGAGCGAACGATTTGATCAGCTCTTGACAAACTCATCTGCTGCACCAGATCAAGAAATCGCAGCAAATGAACAGGCTGAGTTACTACTCTCTCTTGTCTCTCATGAGGATCAGCACATTTTAATGCTTGCGTTCCTCCAGGGCTTCGAGAGAGAAGCTCTGGCTCAGAAGCTTGGTATTTCGCCTGGCGCGACACGTGTGAGACTACACCGGGCATTGAAGCGACTTCGTTTGGCCTGGAGCGAACAACACCTGAAATCTCAAAAGGAGTAAGCGATGAATGAACAGTTAACACCTGATGCACAACGACATCTCCAGGTTTTGCAGCGCTACAT
>Ga0209048_10003973_pt1 | contig 14221 bp, 12 predicted proteins | sample FrelakmetCRP12CR_FD_187146 | JGI IMG/M metagenome (GOLD analysis project Ga0209048, IMG submission 187146) | Freshwater lake sediment microbial communities from the University of Notre Dame, USA, for methane emissions studies - CRP12 CR (SPAdes)... | ecosystem: Environmental > Aquatic >... | reverse complement strand
GCCCCCAGGCGCCAGTCTCATCTCCTCACCCCTTCACGTTGTTTCTTACGTGAGGCAACGACCCCCTCTCCAGTCGATTCTTGATGAGGCAACGCGCGGCCTCGCCTTCGTTGCGCGAGGCGGCTACACTTTGCAGCCATCCTGAGGAGGCTCATGGACCACGCGATGACGACCACGGCGTTCGAGCTGTCCGGCTACCGGATCACGAGAAACCTCGGCGTGGTGCGGGGGATCACGGTGCGTTCGCGCTCGATCTTCGGCACCATCGGCGGCGCGCTGCAAACCCTCGCCGGAGGCAACATCTCGCTGTTCACCGAGCTGTGCGAGAAGACGAGGGCCGAGGCGTTCAACATGATGGTCGCGCACGCCGAGCAACTGGGCGCCGGCGCCGTGGTGGGCATTCGCTATGACGCCACCGAGCTGATGCAGGGCGTGACCGAGATGGTCTGCTATGGCACCGCCGTCGTGGTCCGACCTGAGTAGCCTCGCAGGATGGACGACGCGCGTGCCGTCGCCGGGCGGTTGCTCGCGTGGCTGAGGTGAGCGTGAGGGCCTAGCGGCGCGACTCTGGCGCATCGTCAAGCGCTTCGGCGACCGCCTCCAGACGTGGCGGGATCGGATCCGGCAAGCGCACGGCCCGCGCGGCCGCGCCGACGTCCTTCAGCCCGGAACCGGTGACGAGCACGACGACGCGCTCGTTGTGCGCGACGACGCCTTCCTCAAGCGCCACAAGCAGGCCGGCAAGGGCCGCGGCGGCGGCGGGCTCGGCAAAGACGCCCGTCGTGCGTGCGAGCACGCCGAGGGCGTCAAGGATCGCCTCGTCGCTGACAAGCACGCCGGCGCCGCCGGAGGCGCGCACCTGGGCGACGGCCATGAGCCCGTTGCGCGGCGCGCCGACGACCAGGCTGTCTGCCACACTGTGCGCGCTCACGAGCGGCGTCGGCGCGGCGGCGCCCTCGCGCAGGGCGTGCGCAATCGCAGATGAGCCCTCCGGCTGCACCGCGACCAGACGCGGCGCGCGCGTCAGCAGTCCGGCGCGCACGAGGTCGGCAAACCCCTTGGCGACGCCTGAGACGATGACGCCATCGCCGGTCGGCACGATCACGGCGTCGGGGGGGTCGGGCGCCAGCGTGTGGGCGATCTCGAGCGCAACCGTTTTCTTGCCCTCGATCGTGAACGGGTTGAAGGCGGTGTTGCGGTTGTACCAGCCGAAGCGGTCGCACGCCGCGAGCGAGAGCTCGAAGGCATCATCGTAGGAGCCCGTGACCGGCACCAGGCGCGCGCCGTAGCTCGCGCTTTGCACGAGCTTGGCGTGCGGCGCGTCGGCCGGCACGAACACCACCGCCCGCACGCCGGCCGCGGCGGCGAGGCACGCGAGCGCCGACGCAGCGTTGCCCGTGGAGGCGGTGGCGACGGTGTCGAAGCCATACTCGATCGCTTTGGCGATCACCAGCAACGAGGCCCGGTCCTTGGTGGAACCGGAAGGGTTGCGCGTGTCGTCCTTGACCCACAGGTGAGGCATCGCCAGGTGCTGTCGCAACCGCGCCACCGGCAGCAGCGGCGTGCAGCCAACTGGGAGCGGCGGGAACGATGCGGACGATGCTACCGGCAGGAAACTTGCCAGCGTCTGCGGGTCGCTCCAGCGCGCCGCGGGCCAGCGCTCCGGCACGTGTTCGAGCTCGACCCGCAGCACCCCGCGCGTCACGCCGCCGGGTTGCTGCTGGCGCGCACAAGCGGGACAGACATAGCGCACCTCGGTCTCGCGGTAGCGCGCCCCGCACTCGCTGCAGATGAAGGTAAACGCCGCCATCGCTGCTCCTGAGCCTAGCCCGGACTATTCACGAAGGTGCCTGCTGCGACCGGGCGAGGGCTTTTGCGCCGGAAGGCCCAATCATGAGTGCGAGGACGCACTGCACGGCCTCACGCGCGGGTAAGCCGCGTGCCCGTCTTGCCCGCCAGCGCGTTCTTGATGTTCTCAGGATTTGTGATCAGCGCCTGGCTACCGCCGTGTTCCAAATACCAGCAAATGGCCTCGATCTTGGGCGCCATGCTGCCCTTAGCGAAGTGACCCTCGGCGAGGTACGTTCGCGCCTCCGCCAGGGTCAGATGATCCAGCCAGCGCTGGTTGGGCCGGTTGAAGTTCAGGGCGACTCTCTCGACCGCCGTTGCGATGAGGAACAGGTCGGCCCCGATGCCACTGGCGAGCAACGCCGAGGCGTGGTCCTTGTCGATCACCGCGGCGGCTCCGACGAGCTCGTGCCGGTCGTTCTCAACAACCGGTATGCCTCCGCCGCCTACGGCGATGACGGTGAAGCCCTGTTTCAGTAGGCACTTGATAGCGTCGCACTCGATGATTTTCAAGGGCATCGGCGAAGCCACCACGCGACGCCAGCCGCGGCCAGCGTCCTCGGTCACGTCCCAACCGGCGCTCGTGCGGCGCTCGATGGCGGCGCGCTCGTCCATGAAGCTGCCGATCGGTTTGCTGGGCGCCTTGAAGGAGGGGTCGTTCTTGTCTACGAGCACCTGGGTGACCACCGTCACGGCCTGCTTCTTGATGCCGCGCAGGCGGAACTCGTTGTAGAGCGACTGCTGAATGTCGTAGCCGATCGCGCCCTGGGTGTCGGCGCCGCAGGAATCAAGCGGCACGTCGTGGAGCTCCTGGCGGGACAACTCGCTGCGCCGCAGGATGAAGCCGACCTGCGGGCCGTTGCCGTGAGTGATCACCACGTCCCAGCCGCTCTCGATCATGCCGGCTATGTGAGCGCACGTCTCGCGCACCGCCTGCATCTGGTCCGGGACACTCTGGTGTCTGGGGTCCTTGATCAAGCTGTTGCCGCCCACGGCCACGACGGCGGTTCTCTTCTTGGCAGCTTTTCCAATCATCTCTACCTACCTTGAAATGTTGCCCATCGTCAGCGCCATGATCGCCTTCTGTACGTGGAGGCGGTTCTCGGCGACGTCGTAGATGGCGGAGCGCGGGCCGGAAGCCACGTCGTCCGTAACCTCGAGACCCCGGTCGACGGGCATGGGGTGGGTGAAGATGCCCCTGTCGGTGCGCGCCATGCGCGCGGCGTTCGTGGTCCAGCCGCTGTAGGACGCCGACTTCTGCTGCTCCGCTGCCTTCTTGAACTCACCGTTCTGGTAGGCGTGCGGGCTCACCCAGTTGCGGCTGTACACCACGTGCGCCCCGGCGTAGCCCGCGTCGGGATCCGAAACCGTGCGGAACGTGGCGCCGCTGGCCTCGCAGTTGGCCTTGGTCCAGGCGTACACCTGGGGGTCGAGATCGTAGCCCTCTGGCCGCGCGACGGTGACGTTCATGCCGAAGCGCGAGGCGATGATCAAAGCCTCCTGCACCGAGCACCAGGAACGCGCCAGCGCCCCCGAGGCCCAGTTCAGCAAGAAGTTCTTGCCGCGCAGGTTCTTGTAGTTGGGACGGCCCGGGCCCTCGCCGAACCACTCAGCCCAACCCATGATGTCGGCCATCCCCTGGCACGGGTGGTACTTGTCGTCGGCCATGTTGATGATTGGGACGGTGGCCCACCTAGCGTACTCACGCAGCAGGTCGTTGCCGGCACCGTAGAACGGCACCTTGTCTTCGAGCACGCGGATGCCAATGCCGGCGGCGTAGCGCGACATCACCTTGGCGGCGTCCTCCACCGTCTCGCCCGCAGATGTGGCCGTCTTCAGGCGCATGCCCTCGGGCTGCAGGAACTGGGCGTGGCCGCCCAACTCCGTCGCGGCACACTCGAAGCTCTGCCGTGTCCGCACCGAGGGGTTGTAGAAGAACATGAAGAACGTCCTGTGCGCCAAGATCTTGGTGAAACGGCGGTGGAAGCGCTCGCGCTTCATCTGGGCGGCCAGATCCAGGGCGGCCTCGAGTTGTTCGAGGCTCCACTCCTGGGTGACGATGAAATCACGACCGAAGAGGTCCATGGGATTCTCCGTATCCTGCGGCGCTAGCGCATCACCAGGCTCATGACCGCCTTCTGCACGTGGAGGCGGTTCTCGGCCTCGTCGAACACCGCCGACTGCGGGCCGTCAATGACCTCGTTGCTGACCTCATAGCCGCGGTCGCACGGCAGGCAGTGCAGGTACACGGCGCGCTTGTCGGCCAGGGCGAGATGTTCCTCGTCGCAGATCCAGCTCTTGTTGCGGTCGAAGATCTGCTGGGTCTTCTTCTCGTCGGCCGTGCCGATCGGCGGCTGAAAGAGCGGCGTCGCGCACCAGGCCTTCGGGTACACCACGTGCTGGCCCTTGAGCGCTTGCTTGAAGTCGTTGGAGACCTTGAACGAGCCGCCGCCCTGTTTGGCGTAGCTCTGGCACTGCTTGAGGATGTCCGGCGCCAGCTCCATGCCCCTGGGATGGGCCAACGTCACGTCCATTCCCATCATGGTGGCGTACAGAATGGCGCTCTGCGGCACCGCGCGCGGCTTCTCGATGCTGGGGCTGTAAGCCCAGCTCATGAGGAACTTCACGTCCTTGAAGCCGCCGAACTTCTCCTTCACCGTGAGGATGTCAGCCAAGCCCTGGAACGGGTGGTAGATGTCGTCCTCCATGTTGAGCACGGGGATGTCGGCCCAGCGGGCGAATTCGCGCAGCATCTTGTGCGCGCCGCCGTACTCCCACCTGACGGGATCGCCGTAGCAGCGGATGGCGATGGCGTCGCCCATGCGCGACAGCGTCCGCGCCACGTCGGAGACCCGCTCGGTGGAGTAGGCCTTTTCCTGTCCCTCCATGGCGGGGGTGTAGATCTTGCTCGGGTCGAGGTAGTGGGCATGGCCGCCGAGTTGGGTCATGCCTGCCTCGAAGCTGTTGCGGGTGCGCAGACTCTGGTTGTAGAAGATCATGAACAGGGTCTTGCCCGGCAGGATGTCGTTGTGCGCCTGGCCAATGGCGCGCTTCGTTTTCAGCTCCTGAGCGACGTGGAGGATGGTCTCAACATCCTCGCGGCTCCAGTCCGTCTCAGCGAGGAAGTCGCGGCCCTTGAACGTGTTGGTCTTCATTTGACAAAGCTCCTTTCGTGCTTCGTTTCCCGCTCACGGGGCGGCGGTCGTTGACGCAGGACCGAGCAAGCCCGTGTCGCGGTTGAACGCGGTGATGGCGGCGTCCCACTCGGGGAGTTGCGCTTGGAGGTCGCGCCAGAACGCCGGGCTCCAGAGCGCGTTGAGCTCCTCGACGGTCTTGCCCTGCTGCTCCACCCAGGTGAAGTACTTCAGGTTGTGGATCGTCTTGCGGTCGGTGTAGTTGAGCTCCTTCAAGTGGTCCGTCGTGGTCCCGAGCAGGAAGCGTTCGAAGTCGATCTCGGCCCGGCGTTCATCGTATGGGCCACGCTCGGTGGTCAGCTCCGCCAGACGCGTGCGGTAGAGGTCTGCGGAATCGGTGAAGCAGGTGAGCACGACGTCGTCATCAGCGAGCTCGAATTGACGGGCGGTCTTTACGGCGGCCAGCAGGTTGCAGATGGAGGAAATGCCAAGCAGCGGGAGCTGGACGACGGCGACGTTCGGCACGCCGCGCCGAACAAGGAGCGCGTGGCCGGCAGGCTCGTTGAACAGGCGCAGCAGGCGCATCGTCGCCTCGTCGTCGATCGCGGTCACCAGATCGGTGGCGCGGACGTTGTGGATCCAGGGCACGTGCTTGTCGCCGATCCCCTCGATACGGTGAGCGCCAAAACCGGCCGACAAGAGGGTGGGGCACTGCAGCGCCTCCGCCACCGTGATCGTGCATCCGGGGAAGGCATCCTTGAGGTAGTCGCCCGCGCCCAGCGTGCCCGCCGAACCGGAAGCCCCCACCCACGCAGCCACGCGTGCGCGCCCGGCGCTGCGGGCTCGGACGACCTCCTCGGCGGCGGGGCCGGTCACTGCGTAGTGCCAGAGGTAGTTCCCAAACTCCTCGAACTGATTGAAGATCACTGCGGTGGGCTGACTCTTCCTGATCTCCCAGCAGGCGTCGAAGATCTCCTTGACGTTGGACTCGCAACCGGGGGTGGCGATGATCTCGGCGCCGATGGACGCCAGCCACTCGAAGCGCTCCCGGCTCATGCCTTCGGGAAGGATGGCCACTGCGTGGCAGCCCAGCAGCGCCGAGTCGAACGCGCCACCCCGACAGTAATTCCCGGTGGAGGGCCAGACCGCCTTCTGGGTCGTGGGGTCAAACTCGCCGTTCACCAGGCGCGGGACAAGGCAGCCGAACGCCGCACCGACCTTGTGGGCGCCGGTGGGGAAGTGCTTGCCGACCAGGCCGACGATCCGTGCCCGCACGCCCGAGAGCTCCGGCGGAATCTCGAGCGCGTTGACCGGTCCGTAGGCGCCGGTCGAGGGGTCGTTGTGCCAGGTGATGCGGAACAGGTTGCGCGGGTCCACGGCTTGCATATCGAGCGCACGCAGCGACGCCCGAATCGCGGGCGAGATCCGCGTTGGATCGCACTGCTCGGCGATCGTGGGGATGAGAATGCTGCGCTCGCGGCAGCGCTGCACCGCGTGCTCCCGCGCCTGCTTCCTGGTTGCGTCGTTCACGCGTCTCGCCCTCATCGTTATTCTATCGTTTTTTTGCATGCTGGGCCGCTGACGTGATCTGAAAAGTGATGTGGAGTGCGTGTGTTACTCTCAATTTGGCGGGGAAGTCATGCACAGCAAGAACCCTTTGGTGCTGAGCGACGCTCAGTTGCGCGCCGAGATCGGCAGGTGCCTCTACTGTGCCGACAAGCCGTGCCAGGGGGCCTGCCCGGCGGATTGCTCGCCGGCCGACTTCATCATGGCGGCGCGTGTCGGAGAACCTGCGGACTTTCGCCGCGCCGCCGCTCTCATCATGGCCGCCAACCCGCTCGGTGGCGTGTGCGGTCTGGTGTGCCCCGACACGCACTGCATGGCTCGCTGCGTGCGCGGCGACTTCGACGCGCCGGTCGACATTCCGGCGGTGCAGGCGGCGATCATCGCCAAGGCCCGTGAGATCGGGGTCTTTCCAGAATTTGCCCGGCCTCATGGAAATGGACACAAAGTCGCCATCCTTGGTGGTGGTCCGGCCGGGTGCGGCGCAGCGGCGGTGCTGGCGCAAGCTGGTTATGCGGTGGAGATCTTCGAGGCGGGCACGCGGCTCGGCGGCATGGCGGCGCTCGTGCCGGACACGCGCCTCGACCACGATGTGCTCGCGGCCGACCTTGCTTTCGTCGCCGCGCTCGGGAACGTGACCGTGCATCCGGAGGCGGGCCGCCAGGAACCGAGTGCGCTGCTCGCCGGCGGCTTTGACGCCATCGTCGTTGCAACTGGGCTGGGCGAACCGGTGCGGCTCGGCATCCCGGGTGAGGAGCGTGCGCTCGGCGCGATCGATTTCCTGGCGGCGCCGGAGCGAGCTGCGGTTTTGCACCATAACGTCGCGGTGATTGGCGGCGGCGCGGTGGCGGCCGACTGCGCTGAGGCCGCGGTCCGGTTCGGCGCCGCCGATGTCGAGATGATCGCGCTCGAACGGCTGGGAGAGATGCCGCTCACGCGCGCCGAGCTACTCGGCCTCATCCACGCCGGCGTGCATGTCACCGGCCGCACGCGCGTCACGGCAATCGAGAGTGAGGGCGACGCCATCACCGCGCTGCGGACGCGGCGTGTCGCATTGCCCATGGGCGCAACGTTCCACCCGAGCGCGGTGGCGGACGTTCCCGAGAGCGACGCACTGCGCCGCGATCTCGACCTGGTCATCCTGGCCGCGGGCGCGAGGGCCGCCGCCGTGCCGGGCGCCCACCCGGGCATCGTCCTGGCCGGCGATCTCGAGAGCGGACCGAGCACGGTCGTCGAGGCGGTGGCGGCGGGGAAGAACGCAGCGCTTGTGGTGGACGCCTACGTGCGCGGCATGGCGCCGCCGGAGATCGCCCACAAGAACCGCAGCGCGGCCGTCCTCAGTGGCCTGCGCCGGCTGCCAGTGCCGCTCGAGGCTGACTTCTTCGGCAGCCCGATGCTCTCGCCGTTCCTGCTCTCGGCGGGCCCGCCCACCGACGGCTACGAACAGATGCGCCGAGCGTACGAGGCCGGCTGGGCCGGCGGCGTGTTCAAGACCGCATTCGACAACGTGCCGATCCACATCCCGTCGCGCTACATGTTCACGCTGGGCGAGACGACCTTCGGCAACTGCGACAACGTGTCTGGCCACCCTCTCGATCGGGTGTGCCGCGAAATCGAGACGTTGCGGCGCGAGTTCCCCGACCGCCTCACGCTCGCGTCCACCGGTGGTCCGGTCACCGGCCACGACACAAGCGACCGCGCCGTGTGGCGCTCGAATACACGCAAGCTCGAGGCGGCGGGCACGTGCGGAATCGAGTACAGCCTCTCCTGTCCGCAGGGCGGCGACGGCACCAAGGGGGACATCGTCGCCCAGGATGCCGAGCTCACCGCCAAGGTCGTGGAGTGGGTGCTTTCGGTCGGCGATCCGAGCGTACCCAAGCTGTTCAAGCTCACCGCCGCCGTCACGGCCATCGTGCCGATCGTGACCGCGGTAAAGGATGCGTTCGCGCGCCACCCGCGCGCCAAGGCGGGGATCACGCTCGCCAACAGCTTTCCGGCGCTGGCGTTTCGCCGCAACGGTGGACGCTGGGACGAGGGCATCGTGGTGGGGATGAGCGGCGAGGGCGTGGCGCCGATCTCCAACTTGACGCTGGCGAAGGTGGCATCCCTCGGGGTGGTGGTGTCGGGCAACGGCGGCCCGATGGACTACCGCGCCGCCGCCAACTTCCTCGCCCTCGGAGCGCGCACGGTGCAGTTCTGCTCGCTCGTCATGAAGCATGGCGTCGGCGTCGTCGGCGAGCTGCACTCGGGGCTATCGCACCTGCTCGAGGCCCGCGGCCTGCGCTCGGTGGACGAGCTCATCGGCTGTGCGCTACCCGAGCCCGTCACGGCGTTCGAGGCGCTCTCGGCGGTCAAGATGATCTCGGACGTGGACGCCCAACTGTGCGTGCATTGCGGCAACTGTATTCGCTGCCCGTACCTCGCGATTGCGCTCGACGCCGACAAAGTCCCGCACACCGACGCTGCACGCTGCGTCGGCTGCTCGTTCTGTACGCAGCACTGCATTGCCGACGCGCTCTTCATGCGCAGCCGCACCCCGGAAGAAGCGGCCGCCCTGCGCGAGAGCTAACTGTTTCACGTTGCCGTGATTCCGCGTTGATTGGAACCTCGTGCGGCGCCACTGGGAAACCTGCCCGCGATGCCGATACACCCGGAGGATCGCGTGCACCTGCTTCGCTTCCGCCTTGCACGCTGGCTGAGGCGGGGGTTTCGTCGTCCGGCCCATCCTTGAGCTCCTATGGCCGGGCCGGCAAGGTGGCGGAGCGGCCGGGTGTCGCTTAGCATGGTCGGTAGAAGACGGGTGGAGGGGCATGGCCAAGAGCTTGCTGATCGAGAACGGCACCGTGGTGACGCTGGGCGAACCTGTGCGCGTGCTGCCGCGCCACGACGTGCTCTGCGCCGATGGCGTCATCAGCCGAATCGCGCCCCACGGTCAGATCGCGGGCGCGTTCGATGACACGATTGACGCACACGGTGCCGTCGTTATGCCGGGCTTCATCAATATTCACACCCACCTCTACTCGACGCTCGTGCGCGGTCTCGGCAAGGCAAAGCCCGCGGACGACTTCCAGCAGGTGCTCGAGCGTTTGTGGTGGCGGCTCGACCGTCAGCTCCGGCCCGAGGACGTGGAGTCCTCCGCGCTCGTCGCCCTGATCGAGGCGGTCAGGCACGGCACCACGACGATCTTCGACCACCACGCGAGCCCGTTCGCTCTTGGCGGCTCGCTTGACGTGATCGCGGACGCGGTGCGCCGCGTCGGAATGCGTGCCTGCCTGTGCTACGAGGTCTCTGATCGCGACGGCGCAGAGGTCGCGCAGGCGGGGATTGCAGAAAACGCGGCGTTCATCGCACGCCTGGAACGCGAGCGCGACCCGCACCTGCGCGCATTGTTCGGCCTGCACGCGGCGTTCACGCTCTCCGACGCGACGTTGGCGCGCGCGGTGGAGGCTGCGCAGGGCGCGGGTTTCCATGTCCACGTCGCCGAGGCGGCCTCAGACCAGGAGGTGAACCTCGCGCGCTCCGGCCAACGGGTGGTCGAGCGTCTGCACGGCTTCGGCGTGTTGGGGCCTCGCACGGTCGCGGCGCACTGCGTGCATGTCAACGAGGCCGAGATGGAGCTCCTTGCCGCCACCGACACGGCGGTCGCCCACAATCCGCAGTCGAACATGAACAACGCGGTCGGCGTCGCAGACGTACCCGCGCTGCGGCGCAAAGATGTGCTTGTCGGCCTTGGCACCGACGCCATGACGACGAACATGCTTGAGGAACTGCGCGCGGCGCTGTTCGTGCGGCACCTGGCCGAGCGCAACCCGTCGGTCGGGTTTGGCGAAACGGTCGCGCTGCTCACGCACGGCAACGCCGCGATCGCCAATCGGCACTGGGAGCCCAAACTCGGGGAGCTGCGGGAAGGTTGGGCGGCCGACATCGTGATCGTCGACTACGATCCGCCGACGCCACTCGACGAAACGACGTTTTCGGGCCATCTCGTGTTCGGTCTGTCGCAGACCAGCGTCACGACGACGATCGTCGGCGGCAAGGTCCTCATGCGTGACCGGCGGCTCACGCTCGACCTCGATGAGGCGGAGGTGAACGCGAAGGCACGCGAGCGGGCGGCCGCCCTGTGGGAGAGGTTCTGAACCCGGCGGACACTGGAGAGGGCGAGGGAGACAGGGGGAGACGGCGGCTTCTCCTCGCCGGGGGGACGGTGTGGAGCGAGGGCGGGTCGCGGCAGGCCGATGTGCGGGTCGTCGGCGAGCGCATTACCCAGGTCGGAGCGCTCGTGCCCGAAGCGGGCGAGAGCGTGATCGACGCCGCCGGGTTGCACGTGCTGCCGGGGATGATCGACGTGCACGTCCACATCGACGACCGCATCGGCGGTGTCACGCTAGCAGACAACTTCCCCAGCGCCTCACAGGCAGCGGTCGAGACCGGCATCACGACGCTCGCCGGCTTCGTCACCCAGTCGCCGGAGGAAACGCTAAGGGCAGCCGTGGCGCGTTGCGTAGCGCGCGCCTCCGGGCGCAGTTACTGCGACTTCGGCTTCCACCTCACCCCAACGGGCTGGCCGTGGCAGTGGGGTGAGGTGGAGCGCCTGGTCGCGCAAGGGTGGTCCACCTTCAAGCTCTACACCACCTACCGGGACGCGGGCCTGTACACGGACTATGCCCAGCTCGGCGAGGTCATGGAGCGCCTGGCCCGACTCGACGCGCGCTTGCTGCTCCACTGCGAGGACGAGACAACCCTGATGGGGATCGATCCTGCCTTGATCGACCACACCGACCCCTTCTCGCACACCCTGCTGCGACCCCAGCGCGCCGAAGTGACCGCCATCCAGCGCGCCGTCGAGCTGTGCGCCGCGACGCGCTGCCGGCTCCACGTGGTGCACGTATCCACCGCGGAGGGCGCCGCGATCCTTGCGCAGGCCCGAGCGCGCGGCCCGGTGAGCTGTGAGACGGCGCCGCACTACCTGCTCCTCGACGAGCGCGCGCTTGCCGGCGAGGAGGGCTACCGTTTCCTGTGCACGCCGCCGCTGCGCTCACAGCCGACGCGCACCGAGATGGAGATGCTGGCGGTAGCGGGACTCTTCGACCTCTTCGCAACCGACCACTGTGCGTTCTCGAGAGCCGACAAGGATGCGCACCGAGGCGACGCGAGCGCGGTGCCGAAGGGCATCGCTGGAGTAGGCGCGCTCGTGCCGCTGCTGTTCGAGTTGCTCGTGAAGCGTCACGGTCGTGGCCTGAACGAACTTGCACAGCGGCTCGCGGCAACCCCCGCGCGGCTGCTGGGCCTCTACCCAAAGAAGGGCGTGGTCGCGGTCGGTTCCGATGCCGACCTCGTGCTCGTGGATCCGAACGGACCGCCGCGGCCGGTGCGTTCGACGCGCGCGGATGCCTATGACCCCTACGCGGACCGGAACACAACGTGGAACGTGCGCTGGGTGCTGCGGCGCGGCGCGCTCGTCGTGCGCGACAACGCGCTTGTCGCCGACTCCGCGGATGGCCGCTGCATGGCGGCGCTGTGAGCGAGGGCTCGGTGACCCGCAGAAAGCGGGCCGATGCTTGACGTGATTCTTTGCGTGACGTGTGGCGTCGGGGCGCTCGCACTGGTCGCGGGGCACTGGCGCGATGTGCGCGTCCTGCAAGTCGTGGGCAAGCCAATCGCCTCGGCTGCGTTCGTGGCGCTTGGCATCGCACACTTTCACACGGGTCGGGCCTACGGCGCGCTCGTGCTCGTCGCCCTGGTGCTGTGCCTGCTCGGCGACGCGCTGCTCATGGTTGCGCGTCTCTTTGTGGTCGGGCTTGCCAGCTTCTTGGCTGCGCACCTGGCGTTAATTGCGGCTTTTCACAGTCTCGCGCCCGCGCGCAGTTGGCCGTTTGTGGCCGCGGTCCCGGTGCTGGCGGCCAGCGTAGCCGCAGCGAGGTGGCTGTCGCCCCGGCTTGGCAGGCGGAGAGTCGCCGTGCTTGCCTATATCGCGGTCATCACAATCATGGTCTGGGGAGCGCTCTCGGTCGTGATCGGTGGGTGGGCGCCGGCACGCGTCGCGGCCGGGACGGTGCTGTTCTACCTCTCGGACCTGACGGTGGCGCGCGAGCGGTTCGTGGCGCATTCCTTCGCCAACCGCGCTGTCGGCTCGCCCCTGTACTACGTGGGACAACTACTGCTCGCCTCGACCGCGGGGCTGTGACGGAGAGGTCGTGGCGGACTTCAGCTATGGGCGGTTGGCGTAGCCGAAAAAATAGTCCGCCTGCGCACGCAAGTAGTACGGGGCGCCGTAGAAGGCGTTGCGCGCCGCCGGAGAGAAGTCGAGCGCGTCCCATGACTCGAAGATCGGGCCCGAGATGTGCGGTCCCAGGACAATGTGCTTGCGCACGTCGGCGAGGAGCCGGCGCATGCTCTCGGCGGGGTCCTGTGCGCCCGTCGCGGCAGGCGTCGGCTCGTAGCTCAACCCGAGATTGAACGTGCGCGGCTTCGAGGCGCTTACGGGGGTGGGAGAGGGTGAGGCCTTCACAGCCTGGGTCGCCGGAGGCGTGCCACAGATAGCGCCGCGCGCGAGCGCCCACGAAGCGGCGAGCGCGAGCAGCATAATGCAAGTTCGGCAGGGCCGGCGCATGTGGAAGCCCTCTTGATCCTCAGCATCATAGCGCCGGCCCTGCGTTCGCGTCGAAGTGGTGACCCTGCGCTGCCGCTCACCGTGACGGCGGCTCCGGGCAGTAGCGGCCGTCGAAACCGCCCGCGTGCTCGCGGCGTTCGAGCGGCGAGAGCAAGGGCAACACCCCGAGCGCGATGAGCTGGGGCCGGAACTCATAGCGGATGCGCACGCTCGCAGCCGGCACACGCTCGAGATCGAGATTGACCGCGGTCACCTCATGGTCGGCGCGGCGGCCGATGCCGGTCGCGGCGTACTCGTCGGACAACTCGGTGGCGAGCTTTGGCGCTGGCAGGCTTTGGCGCTCGGCTCCAGCCGCGCGCTGCGCCTGAGGCGCCTCCAGCTCCTGAGGCGGCGAAGCCTTCTCAACGATCGGCCGCGGGTGTGGCCGCGGGCGCTCGCGGTAGACAACGGCCTCGATCACTCCCAGGTTTTCGGTCTTGCCCAGCCAGGCGCCGTATGAGTGGCGCTCGCCTGTGAAGAGGAACCGTCGCGCCTCGCCCTCATTGACCTGCCAGCCCGGAATCACAACGGTCTCGTACGGACCCAGCACCCACTTGGCGGCGTTATCAGGCTTGGTATGGCGCGCGTCGATCGTGTTGAGGCCATCCACGGCGAGCGCCACCGCAACCCGGCACGGCCACGCGTTGGTCAGGCGCACGGTGTACTCGCGGCCGCGCAGCGCCTCGACGTAAATGGCGTTGCGCGAGACGTACTCGGGCCGGGCCGCGCCGTCGAGGAGAACCTCGACTGTGAGGCCTGCCCGTTGCGCTGCCAGCCCCGGTGTGGCGGCGAGCACCGCCAGCGTCAGTCCAGCAAGGTTGAGTTTGCTCATGGCGACCTCCCTTGTCGCCATGTGAGACCCGCCGGTTGCGAAGAAGTTCCTTGCCCGGATTATTCATGAGGGGCCGTAGCGAGGGTGCGGAGGTGGCTGTCATGGTGGACGGCAACTCGCTGCGGGGGGCACGGCGCCGCCCCAACCACCCAACCGGCGCCTCAAGCCCCCAGCGCCCCCGAGCTCCCGAGGCAG
>Ga0209048_10003972_pt1 | contig 14225 bp, 14 predicted proteins | sample FrelakmetCRP12CR_FD_187146 | JGI IMG/M metagenome (GOLD analysis project Ga0209048, IMG submission 187146) | Freshwater lake sediment microbial communities from the University of Notre Dame, USA, for methane emissions studies - CRP12 CR (SPAdes)... | ecosystem: Environmental > Aquatic >... | reverse complement strand
TTGATCCTGGAGGAGGGGTCTTATCGGCCGCACGGTTTCCTGCAGCGCTCCATATCAAGGCAGAGGGAGGCGGTCCACCAGGCCTATCGCGAGGGGGAGGTGGCGCCGCATCTGTACCCCAGGGTCTACCGCCGATGGCTACTGGAGAAGGCATACGAGGGCATATCCGAGGAGAGGCTGGGCGGCATCTTCGTGTTCGACGACGCCCTGCTTTTCCGAAAGGCGTATGCGCTCTCCCAGAATGTGAGGCTGCTGGACAAGGCCGTTCTACATATCGAAGACAACAACTGGCTGACCTTCATGAAGGGCGCCTATCGGGCGGGTAGGAGCATGCGATCTGTGAACCTTGGCGAGCTGGAGGGGGACCCAGGGAGGGAAGAGGGAGCGATCCCCTGGCTGCAACGGGCCGCCAAGAGCCGTTCCCTGACCATGATGCTGGTGAAGTTGTTCTTCTTCCGCTTGGGGGCTTTGGGGGCCTAGTTCAGATCCCCTTGGCCGCTTGCCCGAGGACCTCCAGATAGCGGTCGGCGATGTTCGACCAAGAGGTGATGCGGGCACTCAAGGGCCCGACCCGGATGGCCATGGGGTCCGGCAGTATCCGGGTCAGCAGATCGGCCACCTCCATCGGGTCGGGCGGGTACCGAACTCCGAGGACTCCCGGCTCGCCTAAGAATTCGTGCAGGGCCTCCTTGTCAGCGACCACGCAGGGGGTGCCAGCCAGGAGGGCCTCCGCCACCACCAGTCCATAGGCCTCGGCGGAAGACAGGAGGATCAGGCATGCGGCGCTGCTGTATTCCTCCGCCACCCGCTCATCGCTGAGCTCGCCCAACCACTCCACCTGCTCGGTGAGCCCCAGCATCCTCGCCCTGGATTCCAGGTTCGACCTCTCCGGGCCTGTTCCCACCACCCTCAGCCTCGCATTCAGCCCCCGGTCTTTCATGACCCTCATGGAATCAAGCACATGGTCGAGCCCCTTGTACTGCATGAGCCGGCCAACGTAGAGTATGGTATCCTTCTTTCGGGGGAGATCGAGCTTAGGGCGGTCCTTGATCCCTGGGGGGATCACGACGCACTTGTCACCGATGCTGGGGAAGTCCTTGAGAAGGAGGGCCCTCTCGTTCCAGGAACCGGTGATGACCCTCTCCGCCCCCGTCAGCCCGAACCGGCCGATCGATCGGTAGCCCCTGAAGGCCAGATCGCGAATCACGGTGTGCCCCTTCCCATGATAGTGGGGGCTGAAGACGTACGGAAGGGAATGCAGCTTGCAGAAGACCGCAGCCTCCAGCGAGAGGACGATGTGGAAGTTATGCAGGTAAGCGACATCGAACCGCCGGAGATCGAGCTCCTTGTTCAGGTAATTCCAGACGGGCCGATTGAAGCCTCCCAGCAATCTGGTGTCCACGGGGAAGCGGACCACCTCCACGCCCTCGATGCTCTCCCTTCCCACCCGGTCCTTAGACATCACCACGGCCGTGCAGGAATGCCCCTTCTTGACGAACTGCTCGCAGAGCTCCTTGACGGTGGTCTCCACTCCCCCGATCACCGGGTAATAGAATTTACTGACCACCAGGATGTTCATGCGCTCCCCTCCTGGGCCGAGCCGCGGTCCACGAAGTTGACCCTCCTGAAGGCCAGACGGGTGGCGTCCAAGAAGAGCAGAAGGGCGAAGAGCGTCAGGGTCAGCCCGATGGCCCAACCGTATGAGATGTCGATCAAGGGCTGCTTATAGATGTTACTGGAGCTGAACGGGACGCTGAGCACCAGCGGGAAATATAGCAGCATGCAGCGCCACACGACGGCCCGGTTCTCGACCCCCCAGATGAGGAGCAGGGCCACGGGCAGCATGTAATACGCGACAGCGATGCGGGAGTAGAACACCAGGAACACCACCGACACCAGCAGGGTCCCCTGCAGCAGGGTGAGGTCCTTCCTCCAAACCACCACCAGGGCGGCCACATACGCTCCGATTATGACCCCCAGGAAGACATAGGAAGGGATATTCACACCGGCCATGGAGAGGAAGTCCCAGATGCTTGCTCCTCCCGCCGGGTTGTCCCCGGTGCCGAAGAAGTAGTACTTGGGAAATGCCAGGAACTGGGTGGGGCAGACTATGAGGTACGGCAAGCTCACCGCCAGGCTCACCGCTCCGATGATCAGGAGCTGGATCCCGCGTTCCTTCCAGGAACGGGTCTTGATGAACAGGACGGGGTAGAAGAGCGCGTTGACCAGCTTGGTCCAGGCCCCGACCCCAACGGCCATGGCGCTCAGTCTCGTGCGGTTCAGGACGGCCAGGATGACGGCGGTGAGGAAGAGGAAAACCCCGATGGTCTCGTCCTGGATGCCCAGGGTGGTCTCCAGGGTGCCGATCGGCACGATGAGGAAGAGCAAGGCCACCAGGAAAGCCTTGTAATCGTCCCTCCAGCGCAGCCCCCAATAGAGCACCAGGGCGCTGAGCAGGGAGAAGAAAGAGAACCATACCTGATATGCCAGATATCCGCCTCCGGCCAACTGCGCCGGGATCATGAAGTAGACGATCAGCGGCGGGGATTCGCACGGGATGTCCCTGTATAGCCACTGGCCATCCAGCAGACCCTGCGTCCGGTAGCGGTAATAGTTGATGTCCTCCACCGGCGCCCAGTTCGCCGAAACGTAGGAACGGAAGAAGAGCACATCGAAAGCGATGAGGGAGCCGAAGACCACGGCCCAGAAGGCTATGATGAACAGATAGCGGCGCTGCGGCGGGATGGAACGGAGATAGTCCCCCACCCTTCGCCTCACCTGCATCCGTCGCCCTCCCTAACCCCCAGGAGTTGCCCAGGAGCCTCCCGCGCCCTGAACGGAACGGTCGCTGTGGATTCCTTGCGGGGTTATTTCTATCTTTGTGCCGCGTGAAGAAAGAAAAAAATCGGCGGGGTGGGGTGCCCGCCATAGGGGGTCTTGGGAAATAGTTTAACCCTTTTTTCTCAGCAGCACAAGGGCCGCCACGGCCACGATGGCCAAGGCGGCGATCACCGCGAAAATCCCGGCCAGGCCCATCACCTGTGCCAGGGGTCCCTGGCTGTCAATTGATATCGAATGCACCGAGAACGAGGGCACATAGACCATGAGCTGGGCAGTGCCGTTGTTCTCGGTCAGGCAATAAACGGCGTCAGAGGGTGAGGAGCCGGTGGCGTAGATGACTTCCAGGGGGTTGGTCGTGGAGCGCACACCGGTCCCGTCGAGCTTTACGTTGAGCTGGTCCTTGAGCACGTCCAAGGTCTGCTGGTCGACATTGATTATGACCACACGCCCGATGTGCGTCGCGGACGAAACCTGCAGCAATAGGTGGCCATTCTGCGCCTCCTTCACCACCATGCTGAAGGTGCTCTCGTACTCCATGGTCTCCACATAGGCACTCCCATTCTGCGCTATGATGAAGACCTCGGACACGATCCTGCGCTGCTCTATGGCGTACAGGACGGCTTCGTCATGCAATCCATGGTGCTTGGAGAATACTGGCATGGCCCGGAACATCAGGTGATCGTTGCTGATCGTAATGTTGAGGAAGGTGCCGCTGCGGTTCGTGTCGATCGTGATCCTCGCCTGGTCGGCCGCCAGGAAGGCCAGCAACCCATTTCCTGAGATGATGACCCCACTGTTGTAATTCGAACTAGCCACATTCTGAGTATCGACGTCGTGATTATTGTTAGCCCCATTGGTCTCGTTTTGATGATCGACATCGGCCTCAGGCGTCATATCATCGTCGATATCGTTCGCCTTCACCACCTTAGTGGCCTTCAGCCCCTCTGCCAACTTGAACGAGATCGAAACGGTCTGGTTGGAAATGATGTGCAGCATCCCGGTGGGGTTATCGTGGACTACCAGCTGCAACGTCCCATCCCTTAAGAGCATCACTGACCCTTGTATGCTGATGTTGGCCGGCGCGAATCCGTCGATGACTATCTCGTCGAAGACTGCTATCGGGCCATCGGCGCTCTTCAGCGAGTAGTTGGTGATCATCCCGTTGCTCTCGTTGAGGTCGAAGGCGACGAACCGGCCGTTCATGACCTCATTTGAGTAGTTGAAGCGTCCGAAGAATCCCTTCTTCATGCCCTCATTGAGCATATGGTCCATCGTCTGGGGATTTTCATCGAACGTATTGTTCCAATTCCCGTTCCCTGGCATGAGGCCCGATTTGTCCTTCCACATCTTTTCCATGGTCGACATCTTATCAAGGCTGGGCCCATTGCCGTTGCTCGCCAAGGCCGTGGTCGAGGCCACGGCCATCAGCGAGGTGGCGATCAGCATGGCCGCCATTATCTTCGTTGCTGTCCGCATCCTCAACCCCATTCCCATATCAGGTAGGCCTTAGGATAAGCGGTTTATGGTTCAAGCCTCGAACCCCGTGGTCCACGCCTCGAACGACCTCGCCTAATGCCCTTTTCTGCGTTGGAGTAGCGGAAACTTTTTAGCGAGTTGCAAAGTTCGTAGGCCACGTGACCCTGACAACGCTCGACCTCTTCCTTAGGGTATGCTTCGTAGGTTTCTCCGGGATCCTCTTCGTGATTTCGGTGATGGCATATCGCCGCAATAGAGGCGCCAGGTTGGCATTGGTATCGTTCTCGTTCGCCCTCTTCTTGCTGATGGCGGCCTTGGTCCTCGCCTCCAGCTTCCTGGGCTGGCCCGACATGGAGATGTCCGCCCCCCTGGTCATCCTCAACTTAGCGATATTGATCTCGCTGTATGTCTCGCTCGTGAAGAGATGAAAAGATGGAGGAAGTCCTCACTCTGGAGAACCGCCGGAAGATCTTCGAGTTCGTCTCCAAGCATCCCGGCACCCACATGAGGGAGATGGAGCGTGAGCTCTCGATGCCCCTGGGTCTATTGAGCTATCATCTGGACTATATGGTGAAGCGTGCCGTGCTGAAGGTCGAGGATGACGGCTATCGCAAATCCTACTTCCCATTCGACCGTTTCCACTTGCATGACCGGAGGACAGTATCCATGCTCAGGCAGCCCGTTCCTCGGAAGATAGTCATGCACATCCTCCTCCAAGGGCCCTCGACCTTCAACCAGCTCTTGGAGGAAATGGCCTGCGCGAAGTCGACCCTGTCATATCATCTGAACCGGATGGTGAGGAGGGAAGTCCTCGAAGTGGAGAAGAAGGAGCGAGAATCCTGGTACTCCCTTAGGAACGAATTTGCCACGGCAGACCTGCTCATCGCGCTGCGCGAGAGTTTGGCCTGTGACGCGGTGGACCGCTTCGCGAGCGTCTGGGACCAGCTTGCGAAGAAATGAGAATCCATCATGTCAGATTGACTGGCATGTTAGGAAGAGTTAAAAAATCGCACAATGAGTCGCAAATATCATCAAGTATGAGAAGCTTCTATTCTTCTCGCAATTGTTACGAATAATGCAGAAATAATGAGATTATCGAAATCCGAACTCATCAGTTATTTATTTAAAAAAAGCGTTCAACCGCATTATGTCGGAAACTACGGGGACAAGTCAACCGGCTGCGCCTATGAAGAAAAGGAACACGCCGCTGTTGATTGTTGCAATCGCTATCATCATCGTGGTCATAGTGGTGGTTGCTGCGGTGATGAGTGGAGCCTTCAACGCTCCTGAACAGAGCAGCCTCGACAAGATCAAATCGAATGGACAGATCGTAATGGCCACGGAGGCATCTTTCCCACCCTTCGAAAGGGTCGTACCAGATACTCATGCAATTGTTGGTTTCGACGTTGACCTCGCCAATAAGATCATGGAGAACGTCTCTAAGAAAGTGGGAGTCCATTTGGACCTTATCATCTACGATGTGCCTTTTGCCTCTATACCCGCCATGCTCCAGAACAAACAGATTGATATGAGTCTCTCCGGAATGACCATAACCGATGAAAGGAACAAGAGCATCCTGTTCAGTACGCCTTACTATTTCATGGATTCTGGACTCGGCATCATGATCAAGAATGGGTCCACGCCCATAACCAATATTTCGCAGTTAGCGGGCAAGAAAATCGTGGTCAATAGCTTCACAACATCAGAGATATGGGTTGATAAAAACCTGGTACAAACCGGGCTAATCAGCACGCCTAAATCCTTGCCGACGATCGCCAATTGCGTCGCTGATGTAATAGCGGGCTACTCCGACTGTTTCATCATCGATAAACCAACCGCACTGGACTACGTCACTAGCACACATGAGCAGGTTCTTGTGACCGGGGTAATCCCCAGTTTCGAGCCTTATGGTGTAGCCCTTCCGCAATCGTCTACTGACCTCAAGCAAGTCATCGATCAGACCATAAATGGGATGATGGCCAGCGGAGAGATGCAGGCGCTTATGGTAAAATGGGGATTGGCTGCCGCGTAACATTTCAAACCCCTTTTAATTCTCTTTACTTTCGCAAACAGAGAACAATATGACTGAACCGTACCCCTATCCTGGCGCAAGAAGAAGGTCGAAGTACAGTCTGACCGCCATCCTATCCAAGAACAAGAGTCCACTCACCAAGATTGGGATTGTGGTCACAATCATCATCCTGTATGCGATCACTCTCCAGTGGTCTATAATAAATGATAACTTACATTGGTTCATCCAAGCTACTGGGACAACCCTAGCGATAAGCGTCATTGCGATACTCATGGGCTTTGGCCTTGGCATCGTGGTGGGTCTGGGAAGGGTATCTACCAATTATTTCATCCATGGAGCGGCATCAATATATGTTGAGGCTCTGAGAGGAACTCCACTTCTCATCCAGATATTCTTCATCTATTTCGGCCTACCATCTCTTGGAATCAACTTCCCGAACCCTTTCATACCCGCCACCCTTGCTCTCGGCTTGAATAGCGCGGCCTATCAGGCAGAGATCATTCGAGGAGGGATTCAGTCCATCCCGAAGGGGCAGATGGAGGCGGCGAGGTCGACCGGGATGTCGTACCTACAATCGATGAGGCATGTGATATTACCGCAGGGGTTCAGGATGATAATTCCCCCGATGACAAACGAATATGTCACGGTTATCAAGGATTCATCCTTGGCTTATACCATCGGAGTGTTCGAACTCACAAAGGAAGGCTATCAATTGGTAAGCTTCTACTTCCAACCAATACCAATTTTCTTCTTCGTAGCCTTGGTGTACTTCACTATGACCGCCCTTACATCCACAATCATGGGGTTTGTGGAGAGACGGTACCGGATACCCGGCTATATGGTAGGTGGCTAGATGACGATCCCCCTCATCGAGACCATCAATTTGAAGAAGTCCTTTGGCGCCAACCAGGTATTGAAGGGCATCAATCTTCGCATCATGCCAGGGGAGGTCGTTGTGGTCATCGGGGCCTCTGGGAGTGGGAAGAGCACCCTGCTGCGCTGCATCAATGAACTGAACGAGCCTGATGAGGGGGACGTCCTGTTCGAGGGCTATAGCATCCTGGGAAAGAGGATTGACATCGATATCATCAGATCCCAGATGACCATGGTGTTCCAGAACTTCAATCTCTTTATGCATTTGTCTGCTAGGAAGAACATATCACTTCCAGTTATGATAGCGAAGAAAAGGCTTCAGCGAGAGGCTAGGAAGAATGGGAAGCAAAAGTTGCACCAAACAAATCCTGGTAATCTGGAAGACTCAGGCCGGGTCAAAGGGTTCATGAAGGAAAGGAGAAAGCGGCGCGAAGATGCTGACCGTGTGGCTATGGATGCTCTGAGGAAAGTTGGTCTCGAAGACAAAGCCGATGCCTATCCCGGAGAGCTCTCAGGCGGACAGCAGCAGCGCGTTGCCATCGCCAGGGCCTTTGCGATGGAACCCAAGGCCCTGCTCTTTGACGAGCCGACCTCCGCTCTTGATCCCGAGTTGATAGGTGAAGTCCTGGATGTTATGAAGAAGCTGGCCATAAGCAGCAACACCACCATGATTGTTGTCACGCACGAAATGGGCTTCGCCAGGGAGGTCGCGGACCGAGTGCTATTCATGGACCAGGGGATCATCCTTGAGGAGGGTCCACCAGAAGATATCTTCACGAAACCCAAGAACGAAAGAACCAGGGTCTTCCTCAAGCGCGTGCTTAACGAGGTGGACGCCATGGATCCATTGAAGCCGAAGTACGAGGTCCCTGGCCTGGCCCCAGAGGATTCCATTTCGCCGGATGGCAACCGTTAAATATCGTCCTTTTTATAAAGGGGAAGCATGAGTAGCACCACCGCTGTCGCGATTATCGTTATGGTCAGCGGAAGGTCTTTGGTTATCTGAAAGGAGGTGGCTGCGTGGCGGTCATCTCTCGCAAGAATGTGTTTGGATAGCGGATGGCAATGAGGTCGATGGTCATGGTCTCGGCAGGTCGGTTCGGGCAGGGTCGAAGGCAGCCCGAGCTCTTCGGCAGGGAACGACCGCGCAGGCGCGCATCCATGACGGAATGGTCTCGGTATCAACAGATCGAAGCGGAAATGGCGGAGGAGGAGAGCAGATGGAAGTAATATCGATGGTCGTCAACGACGAATTCGGTGTCATGCAGCGGGTCATGGGCGTCTTCACGCGCAAGAAGATCAACGTCGACACCATCGTTGTCGGTAAGTGCGAGATCGCGGGAAAGTCGAGGGTCGTGATGACGGTCAAGGACCGAATATGCGCGGATGTGGCGGTGGCGGACCTCCTGCGGCTGCACGACGTGGTGCACGCGGAGATCGTGGAGGCGGACAGGGCGGAAGCCTACGCGTTGGTGTCCAACAGCCGGGGCAAGGCAAGGCTGATCGGCTCGCTGGAGGAAGTGGACAAGTTGGTGGATGGGGCAAGACCGGACACCTTCATCCGTGCGGTCAACGCACTCTGAGGGCGACAAACATTTAGGGCTAGATCTCAAGGTCACAGAGGGAATCACATGGCTACACAGAAGGTCTGGATGGACGGAAAGCTGGTGGATTACGACAAGGCGAACATACACATCATGACGCACTGCATGCACTATGGCGGGGGCGTCTTCGAGGGGATCAGGATCTATGAGACGGAGAAGGGGAGGGCGATCTTCCGCCTGCGGGAGCACATGCAGCGCTTCCTGGACTCCGGCAAGGTGATCTCGCTCAAGATCCCCTACTCGCTGGACGAGCTGTGCGAGGCGACCCGGGAGACGGTGAGGGCCAACAAGGACATCAAGGTCGACTACATCCGCCCGATCGCGTACTATGGGACTGGCACATACGGATTGAACCCCATCAAGCTACCCACCAATTTGGCAATAGCGGTGGTGTACATGGGCGTGTACTTGGGAGAGGAGCAGATGAGGAAGGGCGCCAAGCTGGTGACCTCGTCCTGGGAGAAGCCGAGCAATCGGGCCGCGGCCACCAACGCCAAGATATGCGGCAACTACATCAACTCGGTGCTGGCCAGGCTGGAGGCGGTGAACAAAGGGGCGGACGAGGCGCTCATGCTGAACTCCGAGGGTAACGTGGCCGAGGGCACCGGCGAGAACATCTTCATGGTGCGCCGGGGCAAGATCTTCACAACCCCGATGACGGCCGGGATACTGGAGGGCATCACCCGCGACTCGGTGATGCGCATCGCGGAGGACATGGGGATGCCAGTCGTAGAGAGGGACATCACCCGCAGCGAGCTCTATGTCGCGGACGAGGTCTTCATGACCGGGACGGCGGCCGAGGTGCAGCCCATCCACTCCATCGACAACATCATCATCGGGCAGGGAATGCCAGGGCCGATCACCAAGAAGCTGCAACAGGCACTGATGGATGCCACCCGAGGCAAGAGTCAGAAGTACATCGGATGGCTGGACTTCGTCTGAATTCCTTTCCAACCTTTTTATAAATCCTATGTGGCATTAGCCAATGAAGTGGTGATGTGGAGAAAGAGCAGGGGGCGAAGGGAAGGCCGGGGCGGTTCCCCTACGTGGTCGTCGTCCTGCTCATCGCCACGGTCCTCATTAGTAGCGTGATGATCTACAGCCTTCCGGGCTTGATGACCAGCACCGGGTTCCGAGGCTTCGTTCTCGATGAGAAGGGCAAGCCGATTCCCAATGCAACCGTAACGGCGGTGGAATGGTCGGTCAGAAGCTCATCAGATGGCAGCTATTCGTTTGTCGTCAAGTACAACGGCCCCTTCGACATCCAGGCACAGGTTGATGGGCATTGGGTCCAGAAGATAAGGATCAACGACATCGGGACCACATATGACCTGAACTTCACGCTTCTGCAGGACATCCAGACCACAGTTCCCACAGGCTTGGCTTTCGTCAGTTTCAACACCACCAAGGTGGACCAGATCCAGTTTGGTTGGCAGGCAGGAACCGACGCCAGAATGCAGGCGACGATTGAGGACTTCGATCCCAATGCTTCAACCATGAAGTTCACTTTCGATAGCTCAGAACCGTCTGGTGTGTTCGAGGGAATGGTAGGAGGATATGGCCTCCTAAGAAGTTCAACCGTGATAGTGAGCGGCGTCTACGCAAACGTTCCGGGCCAGGTCACCAATTGCTATGTCCGGAAGGTGCTATCAGGGGACGTCCATTATAGTCAGATCCCAGAAGATCTGAATCGGAGCCAGGCCACATCGACGGTGACAGTCTCGAATGATTACAAACAATTCAACGACCCGCATCACGTTCTGCAACTTCCCAGCGATCTCGGGGTGGCAGTGAGTGCCGATGTCCTAGGAAGGACCTTCAACACGACGCTCCCCGTGACCTGGAGCAGCACCGGGCCCTCCATGCACCTGGTCTTCCAGCTAGAAAGCGGCACGCAGGCCGATTTCAAGCTCCTGATCGAGGACGGGTGGATCATCCACATGTGGCAAGTTTAGGTCACTGACCCGCGGCGTCCCCTATCCGCCGATAGAGGGCGTTCTCCTCCGTCTTCTCCATTGGATAGAGCTTTCCGTCCACATAGATCTCCACGTCCGAGACAATCACCATCCTGCCTTTGACCTTCTTCTCCAGCCATTCTTTGAAGACCTTCTCCACGGCCGACATGGAATACAATTTCGGCTCGTCCAGAGTCTTTATGAAGGACTTGACCCCGGTCTCCTCGATGTCGGTGCGCCTCTCCAGCCGACGGATCTCTCTCTTCTTCATATTGACCTAAGGGGAACCATTCGAAGGCTCCCCTCAAAAGCCTTTTGCACTTTTACCAGGGCCGAGCAGGGATCCAAGTTATTCGCACCTCATCATCCATCAAAAATGCAGAGGTTAAATATGCCCTGGTCCAAATAGAGCCATGAAGGAGCTGGGCGAATTGTATGAGATCAGGTTCCACGGGCGGGGAGGGCAGGGAGCGGTCATGGCGGCGCAGACGCTGGCCGAGGCCGCCGTCCTCGAAGGCTTCTACGCGCAGGCATTCCCCTATTTCGGGGCGGAGCGGCGAGGTGCGCCGGTCAAGGCCTTCGCCCGCATCGACAAGAAGAAGATCGCGATCAAGAGCCAGATCTACAAGCCCGATATGCTGGTGGTCCTGGACGAGATGCTCCCGGACCTGGAGCCGATCGCAGAAGGCCTTAAACTGGATGGGAAGGCGGTCATCAACACCCCCCTGGCACCGGAGGATTACGACCTGGGAGTGGCGGTCGATTGTGCCACGGTGGACGCCACCACCATAGCCTTCGAGAAGCTGAAGGCGCCCATCGTCAACACATCGATCCTGGGCGCGATAGCGAAGGCCCAGGACATGGTCTCGCTTAACGCCATCACACAGGCGATAATGGACAAGTTCGGGGAGAGGCTGGGCTCGAGGGCGGCCGCCCTAAACGCGGAGGCGGCCAAGACCGCGTTCGAACGGACCCGGTTGGGGCGATGCAAGGGCAGCCGACCGATCGTTCACCGGACGCAATGGCTGCCCGATTGGGAAGAGATCCCCCAAGGCACGGCGCTCCCGGTGGCGACCTTGGACGAGGAGGTGGTGGGCCCGGGGAGCTCATGGCAGAATCTGACCGGGACATGGCGCACATCCTCCCCCCGCTACATGAAGGAGAAGTGCGTGCGCTGCCTGCGCTGCTGGTGGGCCTGCCCCGAGGGCACGATCAAGCGCCTGGCCGACGACTACCAGAGATGGGACTACCGATACTGCAAGGGCTGCGGCATATGCGCAGAGGTCTGTCCGGCCTCCGCCATAGAGATGGTAAGGGGCGTGAAGGAATGGTGACCAAGGTCATCTCCGGGGACCACGCGGCCGCCTGGGGCGTGCGGCTGGCCAAGGCGGAGGTCATCCCCGCCTTCCCCATCACCCCCCAGACCCTCATCGTCGAGCTGATCGCGGAGTTCATCAATGACGGAGAGTTCGACGCGGAGTTCATCCCGGGGGAGAGCGAGCATTCCGTGATGTCCATCGCGGTCGGGGCCAGCGCCGGAGGCGTCCGGACGTTCACCGCTTCCTCGTCCCAGGGACTGGCCCTCATGCACGAGATGCTCTATGCGGCCCCGCAGAACCGCCTGCCGGTGGTCATGGTGAACGTGAATCGCAGCCTGGGCGCGGCGGCGGGCATCTGGCTGGAGCACAACGACTCCATGCCGGAGCGGGAGAGCGGCTGGCTGCAGGTCTATGTCGAGGACAACCAGGAGGCGCTCGACATGGTCATCCAGGCCTACCGCATCGCCGAGGACCACCGGGTCATGCTGCCGATGATGGTGTGCATGGACGGCTTCGTGCTCTCGCACACCGTGGAGAGGGTCGATGTCCCGGACCAGGACATGGTGGACCGCTTCCTGCCCAAGTTCAAGCCGATGAACGTGCTGGATGTCGATAACCCCAAGGTGTGGAACCCGATCGTGCCGCCGGAGTACGCCATGGAGATGCGCTACCAGCTGGACTGGGTGATGGACTCCTCGCGAGAGGTCATCAGAGAGGTGGACGAGGCCTTCGCGGACAGGTTCGGACGCGCCTACGGCGGATTGTTCGAGCCCTACCAGATGAGGGACGCGGAATATGCCCTCATCACGCTGGGAACGGCCACCACCACCGCCCGGTCCGTGGTGGACGAGCTGCGGGCCCAGGGCAAGAAGGCCGGGCTGATCAAGCTGCGCTTCATGAGACCCTTCCCGGAGAAGGAGTTGCTGGAGGCGACGTCCGACCTGAAGGCGTTGGGGGTCTTTGACCGGTCCATCGCCATGAACCGCTATGGTCCGGTGTTCACCGAGGTGCGCTCCGCCCTGCACCCCCTCAAGATACCCATCACCGACCACATCGGCGGGATCGGTGGCAGGGACCTGACCCTGGAGGAGATGCAGGACATCTATGCGCTCATCGAGCGGAGCATGAGGGAGGAGCTGGAAAGCCAGGTGCATTGGCACGGGCTCAGGGGGCGGCAGCCATGAGCGAGGAAAGCAAATTGACGATCAAGGAAGTGCCGAACAAGGACTACTTCCTGTGGGGGCATGGCGCCTGCCCGGGATGCGGCGTGGCCATCGCGGTGAAGAACATCATGAAGATCCTCGGGCCGGAGACGATCGTCTACGTGCCAGCCAGCTGCCTGGTGGTGTTCGGGGCCCAGTATCCGACCTCCGCGTTCGATGTGCCCTACTTCTTCACCGCCTTCGAGAACACCGGGGCGGTGACCACCGGCATCCGCGCGGCCATGAGAAGGAGGGGCAAGAAGGCCCTGGTGGTCGGATTAGCCGGGGATGGGGGAACCTTCGACATCGGACTGCAGGCGCTATCCGGAGCCGCCGACCGCGATGAGGACATCCTCTACGTCTGCCTGGACAACGAGGCCTACATGAACACGGGCATCCAGATGTCCGGGGCGACCCCCTTCGGCGCCTGGACGACCACCTCCCCTGCGGGCAAGGCCGTCAAGGGGAAGAGGCGCTTCAAGAAGGACATCGACCATATCGTGGCCGCCCACGACCCTCCGTACATGGCCACCCTGTCCATCGCGCACTACAACGACTTCGTGCGGAAGGTGGACAAGGCCAAGAACACCCAGGGGTTCCGCTTCCTGCATGTCCTGACGCCTTGCGTGCCCGGCTGGAGGTCGGAGGCCTCGAAGACCATGGAGATCGCCAAGCTGGCGGTGGAGACGGGAATGTGGACATTGTTCGAGGCGGAGAAGGGCGAGGCGAGCCTCACCTACAAGCCCGCCAAGATGCTTCCCGTGACCGATTACCTCAAGGTGCAGGGGCGCTTCGCGCACATGACCGTGGACGACATCAACGCCCTGCAGAGATGGCTCTGCATGAAGTGGTGGGTGCACTACAAGGACCAGGTGGACGCGCCGCCCTGCGAGATCTATCGCACGGAGAAGCCCTTGGCCCAC